>Ga0222666_1000066_pt1 | contig 84442 bp, 84 predicted proteins | sample AntAcemetagen655_FD_181710 | JGI IMG/M metagenome (GOLD analysis project Ga0222666, IMG submission 181710) | Saline water microbial communities from Ace Lake, Antarctica - #655 | ecosystem: Environmental > Aquatic > Non-marine Saline and Alkaline > Saline | place: Antarctica: Ace Lake...
AAGAGATCGGATTATAATTTAACTTTACGCTAAATATAATCATTTCCAGATTACGAATCAAAACAATAAATCACAGGGATTGGATGAGGTTTTTTTCATTCTACCCATACAAAATAGCGAAGAGCCTTATATATGTACAGCGCTGAAATAGGAAAAAGAATTAAGGCTAAAAATTTACTAACTATCACCGGATCAATTAGATAAGAAGATGCGTAATATAGAAAGACAAACCCCCAGGGCAGAAAATATCTCGCATTCTCTGTCAATAAGTCATTAATAAATAACCCATTATTCTGAAATTGCCGCATCCAATAGATATGCTGCATGGCATCATCATTAATCATATATTTATTGACTAAAGCTGAGGACTGAGAATAAATACCAATCGCGAGAGCCAATAGAATAACCAATAATTCCATCTTAATATAGTTAGCCTTCATCATTTAGCCAAATTTGGAGTTTATCCGGGAGTAAAGCGATCAGCCAACCGAAAATGTAATGGGATAATAACGGCAGGTTGAGGGTTAAATCTCTATTTCCGACCGGTACTTTTGGATAATCTTGGCCACCAGATTACTGGTGGATCTTCCGGGGATTTCGGGGACCACAACTACCCTGCCGCCGGCGGCTTCCACTTCTTCCCCACCCACTATATTCTCCCTCTTCCAATCACCACCCTTAACCAGAATATCCGGGCGGAGTTCTTTAATAAGATTAAGCGGTGTCCGTTCGTCAAAGATCACAATATAATCGACCATTGTGAGCGCCGCCATCATCTCTGCTCGCTCATCTTGAGGCAAGAGCGGGCGAGACTCCCCCTTCAACTCCCGAACCGAACGGTCACTGTTCAATCCCAGAATCAGAATGTCACCTTCCTCCCGGGCTTGCTCGAGATAGCGGAGATGTCCGACATGAAGAAGATCAAAACAACCGTTGGTGAATACGATCTTCTTCCCTTTCTTTCTCAAACCGTCAAGGATGGGAGTCAGCTTTTCGCAAGCAATTATTTTTTGGCTTATCATGTCATATCCCGATTAATAAAAAATAGTAATCAGTAACCGGTAATCAGTTGGCCTGGTCCGGATGAGGTTTTCGGATTACTGATCACTGTTTACTGATTACTTTTCTTTTTCACTGATAACTATCTTTTTCCGCCATCTCCTCCTCCACCAGATCGCAGATAATATGATAGATAATCATATGTCCTTCCTGTATACGGGCGGTATCGGATGAGGGAACGATGATGGAGAAATCCACCTCTCCAACAACTTTTCCTCCATCTCTCCCCAGGAGAGCCATTGTCCTGATCTCCCCTTCTTTAGCTGCCCGGGCGGCTTCAATCAGATTCGCCGAGTTCCCGCTGGTGGAGATCAGGATCAGCAGGTCTCCGGTAGATCCCAGCGCTTCCACCTGACGACTGAATACCCGGTCAAAGGAATAATCATTAGCCAGTGAGGTCAATATAGAACTATCCGTACTGAGCGCTATCGCTGCCATGGCTCTTCTCTCTCTCTTGAAACGCCCCACCAATTCAGCTGCGATATGCTGTGAATCGGCAGCCGAACCACCGTTGCCGCAGATCATTACCTTCCCACCGGAATTAAGACAGTCGATAATAATCCGGGATGCTTTAGCTATCTCAGGGGCCAACTCCTTCAACTTCTCCCCGAGCCGCGCCCCTTCTTCCAGAGCTGAAATAATTTGCTTTTCCATATTCAATCCCTCATTATTGAATAATGTCATTTTTCAACGGCCATTTATATTCATCGCTCCCCTTTAAGTAGGGATCCTTTTTGATCTCATCCGGGATAGGCACACTCATAAACTTCCGATAGGAATAATGAGGGATGGCCCCGGCACCACCGATCAGGTAAATATACTCATCAATAAACTCCTGGGTCGGGCCGTTCAACCCATTCAGGTAATAATCAGGTACCACCTTCTCCCGGGCCGCTATATTGGAGAGATCGGTCAGTCCGGTGGTGACCTTAGTTTTTTTCTTCTCCAGGATAACCGATTTCCGGTCCTCGCCATCCAATATCGCCCGCACACTGGAGGAACCAACCAGGTAAGCTTCAGAGGCATCCTGTCTGGAGACCATATTGCTCCTCTGTATATGCTGAGGCGTAAGGACAGCTTCCTTTATCTGGCCCAACAGGCTCTCGATCTTCAATTCATTCTTGATTATCTGTGCCAGAAAGATGGAAGGTGAAAACGACCCCGCCCTTCCATGCTGAATATTTCCGTGCGCGTCGGTTACGATCTCTTCGGAGTAGATCTCGGCAATTGCCTTCCCGGTTTTTTTGTCGGTCAAATCTTCCTGGACTACAATTACCGCTTCTCCCTGACTGATTATGACTCTTTCAAGTTCAGCGAGGAACTCCTCTTTGTCAAAGGGGATCTCCTTGCTGAGGATGATATGGGGTGGGTAATCTTCGCGGATATCTCCTTTTGGATCGACCTTGGCAAAAGCGGTTCCTTGAGCGAGCCAACCGGCTTTTCTCCCCATCACCTGATAGATAATGACCGGGACGATGCTCAGCGCCTGAATTATTTTGCCGTTCGTCTTATAGTTGCCCCAGACTCGATAGGAGGAAAAATCGCTATGGACGTTCTTCAGAGCTATGGCATTGTAGAGGGCGGCGGAACCATACCCGGGACAATGGTGGGTAACCGGAAGATCATTATCGACTGTCTTAATCGCATGGATGACCCTGATATCGCACTCGGCGGTTAAGCCCAGAAGCTGGTCGGCACTGTCATTGCCGCCAATATAAACTACTCCATCAATACCCAGAATATCCAGATTTCTGGCAATCTTTTGATACTGATCTCCGGTCGGTTTCATCCGGGTGGTGCGCAGACCCGCGCCGGGACCGGTGAAAGTAAATGACATGGCGTTGATCTTAGAAAGATCCACGATATTCCCCTCAATGTTAGCATTGAGCAAACCCTCCAGGCCATTGAACATTCCGTAAACCTCAATCCCGGCTTTTTGAGCGGCATCAACCACACCGGCAACTTCCCAATCGATGACCGGGGTCGGACCACCGGATTCCCCAACTATTATTCTTTTAACCATGGTTTAATCTCCTTGTTAGTATATTAAGTTTAAAGTGCCTAAAGTTTGAAATGCGCTTCAGCCAGAGGCTGATCCGCCTCTGGCGGAAAAGTGCCTAAAGTTATTCGCTTTTACCCAGCTTTTCAGGCCTTAGAATACCACTAAAGCCGGATGCCTGGGTCAAGTCCTGATTTAAAGTTGTCACTTTTTCTGGTTGAAACTACTTATTCTTCTCCCCCCCTACCTTCCCCCCTTTTTCATGACAGGACCATTGCAGACAAGACTATTGGCCTCGCTTGGGGCTTTTAAAGGCAGAATGATTAGCCTCACCTCGGACTTTATTATTTTTGCTTTTAATCATTCTGCCCCTAATTATTCTGCCTTAATTTCTTTTTGCTTTTTAATGGTCCTGTCTACAATCGTCCTGTCATAATTTCTTTTTGCTTTTTGAAAGTTGAGCGTTGGACGTTGAAAGTTGAGCACCTTGCCCGCCGACCTGTCCGACGTAGCCTTGGCGAAGTCGGAAGCCTTGGCGAAGGTTGGTTGAACGTTCAGCTTTTATCTGTAACTTCCGACCTGTATCATCTGCCGGCCACCAACATCCGATTTGCCAATGGGTCGTTCGACGTTCGAAGTTGAGCGCCGTGCCCGCCGTAGCTTTAGCGAAGGTTGGTTCTACGTTCAGTTTTTATCTCTGTCAATCTGTCTTTTCTGTCAATGTTCATCTTTTCAGGTTTCGCTTTATCACCATTGACTCCAGATCCTTCGGATATTCGGTCAGGATCTCACATCCATTCTCGGTTACCAGAACCGTATCCTCAATCCTGATTCCTCCCCAACCCGGAATATACACCCCGGGTTCTACAGTAAAGACCATCCCCTTCTTTATAATATCCCGGGAACGGGAACTTATAACCGGTCTTTCATGAACCTCGAGTCCCACTCCATGTCCCAGACTATGCCCAAAATAGGAACCATAACCTCTCTCCTCCAGATATCCCCTCGCTGCTCCGTCGATCAAGGACGCCGGAACTCCGGGCCGAATGGACCGAATCGCTTTTTTCTGGGCGCCCAGAACCGCCCGGTAGATCGTCTTGAATTTCCGGGGAAAATTTCCCAGAACAAATGTCCTGGTCATATCGGAGTTATAAGCCTCCGATTCCGCTCCCAGATCAATCAAAAGTATATTCCTCTCCCCAAGATGATGAGATAAAGCAATGGCATGCGGTTGTGAACTACGGGCACCCACAGCTACAATCGGGGGGAACGCCGATCTGCCTCCGTCTCTCAATAAACCAATATTTACCCTCCCGGCTAGATCGGACTCGGTCATAGCCGAAGTTAATCCTTTCATAGCCATAGACAGGACCCGGGTTGTCATGCGAGCGGAATGTCGCAGGAGCTCGATCTCTTCCGGATCTTTAATCATCCGAAGTGCTTCGACCAGCTCTCCGACCGGCCTTAATTCTCTGGACCGGAGAGCTTTTTTCAAACGATAAAACTCATGATAGTTCAGATAGCGCTCTTCAAATCCGAGCTTCTTTAAAGAAAGTTTCCGGCAGAGTTCCGCCGTCCTCGCGCTTAAAGATTTTCGGGCTCGTAAAGATACTTCACATTCCGGTGGCAGAATTCCATCCGCCTGTTCTTGGAAACGAAAATCAGTAATTAAGATTTCCCGTTCCGCGGTGATCAGAAGCCAACTATCGTCACCGGAGAAACCGTTTAAATAAAAAATATTCTCCCCGGCTACAACCAGAAAACCATCAAGCCGGCGACGAGCCAAACTCCTCCTGAGTTTCTTCAATCGAGACTGATAATTAATCTTGATCTTCTCCGCTATCTTTGTGTACTTCGTGGTTAAAAAGGCTTTTCGAGCAAGGTCAAGCTAACCCTGCAGCAGCCCGGAGACCGAGAAGATAGCTCTCCATACCGAAACCTGAGACCTGTCCCGTAACAACCGGAGCAATCAGGGAATGCTGGCGAAACTCCTCCCGACAATAAATATTAGAGAGATGGACTTCTACTGATGGGATAGCTACCGCGGAGAGCGCGTCACGGATGGCGACACTGGTATGAGTGTACGCGGCCGGATTAATCAGGATAGCATCGACAGATGATCCGGTATCACCGATCAGGTCAACGATCTCGCCTTCATGATTTGACTGGACAATCCTGACTTCAACTCCAAGGTGCTCGGCTTCTTTTCTCAGCCTCAGGTTGATCTCTTCCAGTGTAACCTCGCCGTAGATATCCGGCTCCCTCTCCCCCAGTAACTGCAGGTTTGGGCCATGGATGACGAGGATATGTTTTATTTCTTGATCCATAGAACTTAGCACCATAACTTTTTTGCCACAAAGACACTAAGACACAAAGAAAAGAATTAAAGGTTCAATGACTATGTATCCTCTTATTTTCTGAGCTTTCTTAGTGTCTTAGTGCCTTTGTGGCAGATTTTTTTAAAGTTATTACTCTAAAGCTGACGGCACTTCGGCTTCTTCGATCAGCATTATCGGGATATCGTCCTTGATGGAATAAATAAGTCCGCAGGACTCTCCCTTCTTAAATTCACGATTATCCCGATTCTCATCGAGACAGATCAGTTTCTGATTCTCTTCATCATATCTCAGACCCGACTTACACGCCGGACAGGCCAGTATCTCCAGCAGTTCCTTATTAATCATTGTATCCCTCCTATTACGCAGCACCGGTGTTGGCGGGCAACTTGTTGACCACGAAGAGCACTAAGTTCACGAAGATATTATAATAAACCAGATATATTTATTAATATCTTTTGTATTTATCTTCGTGTCCTTCGTGTTCTTCGTGGTGATAATATATTTATTTTCGCTCTCCAAGATAAGATTGGACCGCTTCCTGCCAGGGACGTGTCTTTTTGCCGGTTATTTTTTCGTACTTCTTTAGAGAAAGAACCGAGAATCCCGGCCGGACAGCGGGGCGTTTCATCTCATCCGAAGAGACCGGAATAATCTTCGTATCTAACCCGGACAGTTTTATGACAAAAGCCGCGTATTCCGCCCAGGAGCAGCTCCCCCGGTTGGTCACATGAACAATTCCCCGGGCATCTTTTCTAATTAACTCTCCGATCGCGGACGCCAGGTCAACCGCATAAGTAGGAGACCCGGTCTGATCCGATACCACCCGCAATGAATCGGTCGATTGCGCGGCTTTGAGAATAGTATCCGGAAAATTTTTTCCTCCCTTTCCGAAAAGCCAGGATGTCCGAACAATAATATATCTCCCCTCCGCCTCTATTACCTCGCGCTCGCCCTCCAACTTAGTCTCGCCGTAAACACTGAGCGGAGCGGATTGGTCATCCTCATTATATTCCTCCCCCTTATTACCATCAAAGATAAAGTCCGTGCTGATCTGGACAAATCCAATATCTCGATCCCGGCAGGCCCGGGCCAGATTCCCTGCTCCAGCACCATTTATCTCCCTGGCCATTTCCGGATTGGACTCGCTGCCATCTACATCGGTATAGGCCGCGGAATTAATCACCCAATCCGGGCTGGTAGAGTTAAGCACCGCCTCAATCTGCTCCGGTCTGGTAATATCACAGGTCTCAACATCCACCCCGAGGACTATCCCCAGAGGACGCAATTGAACCATCAACTCCTGTCCCAATAGACCATTATGGCCAACGATCAGAATTTTATTCTCTTTCTCCAACGTATTCTTTATCGCAGCATTTTTCTTGATCAGCGTAATGAATAGTAATCAGTAATCGGTTATCAGTAATCAGTATGCCTTTGCGGGCAACCAGGCAAGGCAACTGATTACTGTTTACCGATTACTATTTACTGATTACCGATTTTCGTACTGCTCCCGGTAGTATTTTTTAAAATCTCCGCTCTTGATCTTTTCCCACCACCACCGATTATTACTATACCAATCTATCGTGGCCTTCATCTCACTTTCGAAGTCGGCCGCCGGAGTCCAGCCTAACGCTTTCAGCTTGGAGGAATCAAGCGCGTAGCGTCGGTCGTGTCCTTCCCGGTCCTTAACCTGACGGATCAGGGTTTCCGGAAGATCGAGATAATCAAGGATCCGGCCGGTTAATTCCCGGTTATTGAGCAGATTGCCGCCGCCAACATTATAGACTTCTCCCTTATCTCCCCGATGGATCAGAAGATCAATCGCGCTGCAATGATCATCCACAAAAAGCCAATCCCTGATATTAAGTCCATCACCATAGAGGGGCAGAGGAATATCATCAAGGGCGTTGGTCACGAATAGCGGGATAACTTTTTCCGGATATTGATATGGACCGAAGTTATTTGAAGCACGCGTAATGATGACCGGAAGACCATAGGTGGCAAAATAGGAGTATGCCAGCCTCTCGGCTCCGGTCTTACTGGCGGCATACGGGTTGCGGGGCAGGAGTGTATCGGTCTCCCGACTGAACCCTTCTTCCACCGAACCGTAAACCTCATCGGTTGAGATCTGGATAAAACAACCCACTTCACTATTTCGGGCTGCCTCCAGCAATACATAAGTCCCGTAGATGTCGGTCCGGATAAAGTCATCCGGATTTCCAATCGACCGATCTACATGGGTCTCCGCGGCAAAATGCACCACCACATCCGGTCTCTCCCGGAAGAGATTCCCCACCACTTCCGGATCGGAGATATCACCTTTAACAAACTCATACCGGGGACTATCCGCGATATCTTTCAGGTTATCAAGGTTGCCGGCATAGGTCAATTTATCCAGGTTAACAACGATGTCTTCCGGGTACTTTTTCAACCAGTAATGAATGAAGTTGGACCCGATAAACCCGGCCCCACCAGTAACTAAAATTTTATTGCTCATAAGTTAGCTCCTTTGGCGCTAACTTACTATGAATGCATTGAAGTTAACGCCGTTTGTTAATTTTTTTATTCTATTTGAGCCATAATATCTATTTGCTATTACACCACTGCCATGTCATGTCCTGATTTAAAGTTGTCACTTTTTCTGATTGCACCACCCCAACCTCGGCCCCTTTTGCAGTCCACGAATTGCTTCCCCCGCCTTGCCCCCTTTTTTATGACAGGACCATTACAGACCCCGAATGAAATTCGGGGGGGACCAGGACTATTTGCCTCGCCTCGGCCTCTTTAATAAAAATTAAAACCTTTCCGTCCCTGATTATTCTGCCTTTTAATCATTCTAGTCCCCACCGAATTATATTCAGGGACTTAAATTCTATTGCTTTTTAATCGTCCTGACTGCAATCGTCCTGTCTTAAATGTTCAGAGTTGGAAGCCGTGCCCGCCGTAGCTTTAGCGAAGGTTGGTTCGACGCTCTGCCCGCTGTAGCTTTAGCGAAGGCTGGTACGAAGTTCAGATTTTCTTCATACTCCCCACTGCCTATGTCTCCATTCCCCATTCCCTAAACCTTATTCGCTCCTCCCTCCGCTACCATTTTATTGACCCGAAACCAGCCATCAATCGATGATCCGGAGTCGGCCCACCAACCGTCAAGAACATCATAAGCCATATCTCCGGCTTCGATATACATGTTGTTGACATCGGTAATCTCCAGCTCACCCCGAGCACTGGGTGAAATATTGCCGATCATGTCAAAGACCCGTTCATCATACATATAAATACCTATCACCGCTAAGTTGGTCGGAGGATCCTTCGGCTTCTCAATAATATTTACCACCCGATCCCCCTCCAGCATGGCTACACCGTAATCCTGGGGATTATCCACTTCTTTCAAAAGTATCCGCGCGCCGCTCTCCTGATCTTTAAATCTTCTTACCGATTCAATGATATTCTTCTCGATTACGTTGTCCCCGAGCATAACCAAAATCTTATCCCCCTCGGCAAAATGTTCAGCCAGTCCGAGAGCATCGGCTATCCCACCCTCTCCATCCTGATAGGCGTACCGGAGCCATTTAAGTCCAAACTCATTGCCATTACCGAGGAGACGGAGAAAGTCACCGGCATTATTTCCTCCGGTTACTACCATAATATCCTCAATCCCGGCGTTGACCAGGGTCTCCATGGGATAGTAGATCATAGGTTTGTTATAGATCGGCAAGAGATGCTTATTAGTAATATTGGTAAGGGGAGCCAACCTGGTCCCCAAGCCACCCGCTAAAATAACTCCTTTCATGATTAATTCTCCCTTTCATAAACAGATGATTAACAAAAATATTTATACCCCCCAACCTCGCCCCCTTTAATTTAACAGACGATTGAATGTGATTGAATAGGATTTGTGGTCCCCTGAAGGCGCCTAAGGCACTTTTCAGGGACACGAATTTAATTTAAAACAAGACTATGATGTTGTTCCCATGCTTGCACAATATTATTTTTCCGCAGGAAAAATAATATCCCGGTGCACGCGTAGTTTGTCTTTGAAAATATATATTACTCCCCCGATCAGTGAGACGAACAAAAATACAAAGTAGAATGTCAGGGATATAATCAAGGCGTCGACATCACTTATTCCGGGGAGGGTATCAAACAACTTAATAAAAACCCCTTCCCGGATTCCGAGACCGGCAAATGATATGGGAAGCGACATAATAACCGATATTACCGGCAGGAAAATATAGAAGTATCGGATCGGTATGGCAGCTATATGTCCAGGCATACCGGGTTCCCCCCCGGTATGAAACGCCATATAGACCATCCAGGAAACCAGTACGATCACTACCCAGATCAAGGTTGAGATCAATAACGTCAGGAGGAGAACTTTTCCGTGCCCTTTATATATATACATCGACTGATGAAACTCTTTTATCTTCTCTCCGACCTTCCCCCGGCGGGCCAGCTTCAGGAATAAATTCATGACCCAGTCATTGAATACCACCAGGAAAAATAGACCAAGACCACAGGTAACTCCTCCCACAATCAGAAAGATGGGGAGAGCGTAGGAATGAGTATCAGGATTTTGCCAGAGATTTACTCCCCCCAGGAGACAGGCAGCCACCGCCACTACACAGAGGCCCCCCATCCCCATCAATCGATCCACCAGGACGGATATAAAAGATCCCGCGGTCTTTCCAGTAGCCTTGGATAGATAGTACGCCTTGACGAAATCACCTCCCACCGTGCTGGGGAGGAAATTATTTAAGAACATCCCGATCATGTAATACATAAAGACACTGACCCGGCTCAGATGAATTCCCTGGGTCGCAAGGATCAAGCCCCATCGTAAAGAACCCGCCGCCAGAAGCCCGAGCAGAAGTAATGACGCCGCCAGCAGCCACCAGTAATTGGCCGAGGCAAAATAATCCGGCAGCTCGCTCAATTTTCCGGCGGCATAAAGGGAATAAAATATATATCCGATTAACCCGAAGCTGACCAACAGCCGGAGAAACAAAAATAACTTCTTTTTTATTGATTCCTTCATAATTTTTACTTCGTAAAAATTATTATACTTACTGCCCTATATTATTAGGTAATCCAGTTGGCATATTTTGAATTTACCAGGGTAGATTACGTGAGCTTATTTAAATAGTAAAGATAAAGATTATTTCCAAACAGGCTGTTTCTTACGGAGGAAATATATAACAAACGCCTGAAGGGCGGCGGTGTTGAGGAGACAAAAAGTTAGGGGGACCGAAAAAATCCTCCGGGGAGACTGCCCCGTTGCGGTGGCATAGAGACCATAACCAGCCAGAGCATAAAAGATAATCTGGAGAACCAGAACAGGCAGAAGACCGGTTGGACCCAGCAAGCAGGAGAAGAAAACCCCAAAGAGAGCGAAGGGCACCAGGAGACGGAAGAGTTTATGTGAAATCATCAGGTAGGATATCCTGGACTTCCAGGGCAGGATCGCCCAGGGAGCTCGAAAGAATACCTGATAATTGCCGACCAGGGTCCTGACTTTACGCCGGAATTCCAGTTCCCGGTTGGTATACCCTTCTTCAAAAGCCAGGGCCCTGCTCTCAAATAGAATCCGGTATCCGGATTGGACCGGCCCCAGAGGGATAAGCATATCATCCAGTATAGTGTCTTCCGGGAGTTTCCGAAAGAGCCTCTTCCGCAGGGCGTAGATTGCTCCGGTAGCGCTGACACAAGAATACAACCGGCTCTCCTGCTCCCTAACAAATTTTTCCAGTCGCCAGTACAGGTCGACTGATAGTTCTCCCTTCTCCCCCTCCTCTTCTTTCAGGATCAGAGCACCGCTCACCGCCCCAACCGCCTCATTACTGAATTCAGAGACCAGGAAACGCAGCGCGCCTCCCTTAAAGATGGCGCTGGCATCGGTAAAAACAACCAGCTCTCCGGAAAGTTCAGGAATCGCCCGATTAATAACACTCATCTTCCCCCGGTTCTCCGGATAGTCAAAGAGGAGAACTCCTCTATTCATATAGGTACGGACCAGCTCAACCGTACGATCAGTCGAGCCGTCGGAGACAACCGCGATCTCTAATTTCTCCCGGGGATAATCGAGATTAAGAGTATTATCCAGTTTCTTAACTATAACGGCTTCTTCATTATATGCCGGGATCAAGATACTGATAGAGGGGAATTCCCTTCCCGCGGATGGAATCTCCTTTCTCGTCTTCATCATCCCCAGCAAAAACAGGAGAAGGGGATAACCAAGATAGGTATATAAGATGAAGATAGAAAATATAATGAATACCATCATATAAATTAGCTCACTCAGTTTACCCTCGGTTTACCGGGGTTCGCAAATTTATGTTGGATCACTTCCCGACTTTGTCGGGGAAGGGAAAACAAGATACTACTTGACGATAACTCCTGAAATATATATATATACTACTCTAATAAAAATCATCTATCCTTAAATTTATTAATTTGAGTAAGGAGTTTACATTATGGCCAACGATGAGGACATAAAAAAAGAACAAGGCCCCGCGGCGGAAGATTCCCGGGATACCCCTCTTCCTGAGGCGAAACCGGATCCTGCTGGTACTTCGGCAGCTCAATCTCCCCCCGCCCGAACCGGAGACACTAAACCAGAAGCACCGACAACCAATGACGCTGCTGCAGCAGCGGCTGCCATCATTCCTCCGAAAAGTTTCACCATCCGGCGGATTATCGCTCCGGTAATCATCGGACTACTGGTAGTCGCGATGATAGCCCTATTCGCGCGCACCCGTTCCCAATCACAGAAACTGATAGACGAGGGGGAGAACCGGCAGTCTCTCGAAGGCCAGATAGACGATCTGGAGAATCAATTAACCTCCCAGATCAAAGATACCAATGAATTGGAAAATGGTCTGAAGACGCTCCAGACCGAGCGGGACCAGTTCCGGGCGGAATCTACCACCCTTAAATCCAGCCAGGTTCAACTGAAGAAACAACTGGAAAGCACCCTGGCCTTCTCAAAAACTCTGGAAGAAAGATTGAAAGCGGAGAAGGAAACCATCGCCGAGCTCCAGGCCTCGGAAAAGGAATCCCGGGATAATCAGAAACAGCTCTACGATAAGTTGGAATCTCTTCTGGATGAGAAAAAGACCCTCCAGGATGAACTATTCCAGGCTAAATCCGGAACTTCTACCGGCGCGGTCGATATGCCGGGACTGGTTGTAAAAGACAGCCGGTCATCTATTCCATCCCTCCGGGGTACTATCCTCAAAGTAAATCAACAGTATAACTTTGTAGTCTTTAATCGGGGGGAAAGCGATGGAATTAAGAAGGGTGACAGCTTCCGAGTGATGGACCGAAACAAAGAGATTGGAGAAGTGACCGCTACCAGAGTCCTCCCGGACATGACAGTAGCCGATATTAATCGCCACCAGACCCACCGACGGTTAAAGAAGGGATTTTCGGTCTTTCTGCATGAATAAACGAGCTTTTCCCTCGAAATTATTCCTTATTATCTGCTCCATTGGAATAGACGCTCTTCTGGTCCTGGGAGCCGATATCGTCTCATTCCTGATCCGTTTCGGGCAGACCACCGGCCCGTTCCCGCGTCCAAATTTTACCGCTTATCTCAGTCTGTTGCTACCGATCATCGCGCTCCGTCTTCTCTGCTTTTATATCTATGGCCTTTACAACAAACCCAAGTACAAGACAACCTATGATATTGTACTGAATGTAATCAAGGCCACCACTGCCAGTACATTGATTATTATTGTGGTAGCCTTTCTCTTCCGGGCCTTCGCCTATCCCCGGATGGTTATCTTCTACTCCTGGTTAATCACTATCCCCCTGATCATCGCCTGGCGCCTTATTACCAAACGATTGATCAATCTATTCCTGGGGAAAAATTATTTTATCTCGAATACGCTCATTGTGGGAACGGATCACGAATCACAACGGCTGGCGACCCGGCTTATGCGGGAGGCACACATTGCCCGGCATCTGGTTGGATTCATCAGCATTACTCCGGAATACGCTCCTAAGAATAGAGACCTGTTTTATCTCGGAAGCATCGCTGACATCCCCGAGATTATCGACCGGCATGTGATCGATGAAGTGGTAATAGCCTGTCAAATGCCGAAAGAGATGATCCTCTCCATCTTCACCCTCTTCAATCAGGAAGATGTGGTATTCCGGATCGTCCCCAGCCTGTATGAAGCGACCATCGGGACCATGGCCACCAGTCCCACCGAACGGGTTCCTCTGATCAGCCCGATCTCCAACCGGGTACTATGGTACAAGGATCTGAAGAGACTGCTCGATACCGGGGCTTCTCTCTTCGGGTTCATCCTTCTCTTCCCGATTATGGGGGCTATTGCCGTGGCGATAAAGACCATCTCCCCAGGACCGATCTTATACCGCCAGAGACGAGCTGGACTTCACGGAAACGTCTTCACCCTCTATAAGTTCCGGACTATGTTCACCGGAAGTGAAGCAAACGGTCCGGTCTTCGCGGAGGAGAATGATCCTCGGGTGACTACTGTCGGCAGATTCCTCCGTCGGTTCCGACTGGACGAGCTTCCCCAGCTTTACAACGTCTTTATCAACGACATGAGTATCATCGGCCCCCGCCCGGAACGCCCCTATTTCACAAAAGAACTGATCAGAAAGATTCCCTTTTACGCTGAACGATTGGAGGCCAAGCCCGGGATAACCGGCTGGGCCCAGGTTACCTACGGCTACACATCTTCCATCATGGAGCACCGGGAGAAGCTGCTCTACGATATCTTCTATCTGGAGAATATGTGCCTGGCGCTTGATATATTGATCCTGATCAAGTCCCTGGGGGTGGTGCTCCGGGGGAAAGGAGTGAAGTAAGGGGGAAAGACCGAACATCAGGAGGAAAAACTGAGCATCCAACATCGAACGTTCAACTTCGAACATCGATTAGGGAAGAAAGTAAACAGTATGCCCGGTTGCCGGGATGATGCGATCTGTTTTAATCTGTGTTCTGATCTGTGTGTATCTGTGTACTAATGGGGTTAATAGTCAGAAGGAGGGGAGGATAAACGATCTACACATCTTTCCCGGGATAATAAATTTCTTATTCTTCTAACCAATTTTTTTTTGCTTTCATTCTTAAAGAAATACTCGTCAGCTCCCGCGTCCAAAGCTTTACTTACTTCGTCGATTTTATCGATAACTGTCAGCATAATGATGTACATGGAATCGTTATGCTTATCCTCCCGTAATTTCTTACAGGCACTATATCCATCCATCTTTGGCATCATTACATCCAGTATCACCAGATCAGGACGTTCGCTTCGCACTATATCAATCGCTTCCTCACCATTACAGGCCTCAAGTACCTGGTAGCCGGATTCAGTTAAAATTCTTTGGAGAAGCGCAATATTTTCCTCCATATCATCTACTACTAATATTTTTTTCGTGCCTTCCATCTTCTTCTCCTCGCCCACAGGCTTCCTCAATATTATCCTATAAATTTCATTGGTCAAAGAGCCCTCGAAGTTAGCTTTCGTCTGACTTCGCACGACCACGACTGCCCGCAAATTCAGAAGCTCGTTGCACAGACATTCTATTTTAGCTTAATCCGACTTTTACATTTTAGGTAAAATAACATCCATTTTCAAGTAATTTCTTGCGTAAGTTTACACGGAGTGTAGTTTAGAAAAGATCGAAGGGAGGGACACGTTAGTGTTCGAGATTGAGCAGAGGAAAAAAGGTTTCGCGGCGTACTTGATCTGCTTTTAATTCTCAAATAAAGCGGGTTAAGCCGCGACGTCACTCAGTAAAGAAGACCGAAGGATAAATGATCTGTAGATCTTTGCCGGGATAATAAATTTCTTATTCTTCTAAGCAGTTTTTTCTTGCTTTCATTTTTAAAAAAATACTCATCAGCTCCCGCATTCAAAGCCTGACATACATCGCCGAGTTCATCTTTGATTGTCAGCATAATGATGTACATGAAATCGTTACGCCTATCCTCTCGTAATTTCTCACAGGTTCTAAATCCATCCAACTTTGGCATCATTACATCTAATATAACCAGATCAGGTCGTTCGCTTCGCACTATATCAATCGCTTCCTCTCCATTATGGCCAGTAATCACCTGAAAGCCGGCTTCAGTTAGAATTCTTTGTAAAAGCATAATATTCTCTTCCATATCATCTATTACTAATATTTTTCTCTTACCTTCCATTTTCTTCTCCTGTTTCATAGAATTCCTAAATATTATCCCGGATATTCCACTGCCCAAATAATTCTCGATCTTCGCTCTCGTCTGTCTTCGCGGGAACACGACCGCATGCATGTTCAAAAGCTCATTCCGTAGACAACCTGCTTTAACGAATTAATTGCCTAAGTTATTGCTAATGGTGGATTGATGTTAACGTAGATATGGGCGAGAGTGGGATTATCGCCGAGAACGGTTATTCAGGGGGAGGGGCGAAGTAATGGGGAACGACTGAAAGATTGGGTGAAAACACTTAATATCCAATTATTTATTCCGCAAAAAGCCGATTGGGCCGCGACGTTATTCAGGAAAGAAAACCGGGGAATAAACGATCTCTAGATCTTGGCCTGGATAGTAATCTTCTTATTCTTCTAAGCAATTTCTTCTTGCTTTCATTTTTAAAAAAATACTCGTCAGCTCCCGCATTCAAAGCCTGACATACATCGCCGAGTTCATCTTTGATTGTCAGCATAATGATGTACATGAAATCGTTAAGCTGGTCTTCTCTCAATTTCTTACAGGCTTTAAATCCATCCATCTTAGGAATATTTACATCGAGTAAGACCATATCGGGCCGTTCTCTCTGAACTATATCTATCGCCTCCTCCCCATCACCAGCAGCAATTACCTGGAAATCGGCTTCAGTCAAAATTCTATCTAAGATGGCGATATTCTCCTCAATATCATCTACTACTAATATCTTTTTATTCGCTTCCATATCATTCTCATCGCTCATAGAATTCCTCAATATTATCCCGGATTGCTATTTATTACCGTACGGCTGCTTAATCAATCACCATGGGACGGGAGTTCCCGGTCATCATACCTTGAGCAAGTTTCATGGGACTGGAGTTTACCTTCTCCGGGCGATGCTTGGCCCAAAATTGATTTAATCCGCCGTCCAGGCTCGCTATATGGTACTCGAGCAGATACCATTTTTTCTTCATAATAACCTTGTAATAATCCTTCGGATAAAACCTCGCGGCGCATTCAGTGCAAACCTGGTAAAGCCGGTATTTTTTGAACTCGGGGTCCCGGGCCGGGGACCAGGGCTCGACTTCTTCCCCCAGAACACGTTTGCAGAACTTGCACCGGATGACCGGGGAATCGGGAGTATTGACCGGTGGAAAAAAGACCACATTTCCCCCCCCCGCTTGCGGCTCCGCGTCTCCGGCCGCTAATCCATTCATGAAGACGGACATTACGGCCGCTAAAATCATCATTGCCAATATGCGTTTTTTCATGGTTTTCACCTCCATATCTGGTTATATTGTTACTTCTTGAAAAAGTTGAGAGAGCCGATTTGTATTCTTTTCTCTTCTACAGAGCAAATACCGTGCCAATTATATGATTGAGCATCTGTCAATCGGGCTACAACTTCTATTATCTGTTGGCATGAATAGATTTGCGAATATATTAATATAGTCCGGGGAGACATTGGTCAGTACGGAAACTCATCTATGATATCTCGGGAACAATTCTAAAACTGTCGGGATTCATACAATTGTCTTGAAAAAAGGCAATTTATAGCGTATATTTATGATGAGAAATAGTTCCGGTGAATATCGAATAAAATGAACCCTGAAGCGAAAAACAGCATCTTAGTCGTCGATGACGACCTCTCCGTTATCAAGTTATACCGGCGTATTCTCGGGGATTATCGCAATGTATTATTCGCTGAATCGGATACCCGGGCCCTGGAACTGATCGGCGCGGCGGAAGGTATAAGCCTGGCCCTGGTCGATTTCAACCTGCCCGGTGTCACCGGAGCGGAAGTTGTCCGTGAATTGAAGAAAAAATTTCCCGAAGCCGAAGCAATCGTGGTTACCGTGGTCGACGATATTCAAAACGTCGTGGAATCAATAAAGGCCGGCGCCGATAATTATCTCACCAAGCCGATCAATTCGCGGACGATACTATCGATTGTCGCCAAGAATCAGGAACGGGAGCTGTTGCGGGAGGAAAATGAGCGGTTGAGAAATCTGCTCGCCGGGCAGGATAAACCTAAGACAATGGTGGGAGAGTGCCCGGCCATTCGCAAAGTTTTACAGACAGTTGATAGTATTGCCGAACTTGATACCAGCGTGCTGATTCTGGGAGAAACAGGCACGGGGAAAGATCTGCTGGCCGGTATAATTCATGAGAAAAGTCCCCGTTGTGACAAACCATTTATTATTGCCGACTGCGCCGGATTTACCGATACCCTGCTTGTGAGCGACCTATTCGGTCATGAGAAAGGCGCGTTTACCGGCGCAACCAAACTGAGGAAGGGGAAATTTGAGAGGGCTGACGGGGGAACAATTTTTTTGAACGAAATCGGCACCCTCACTCCGGAGGCCCAGGCGAAACTTCTTCAAGTGCTTCAGGACGGCGAGATGGAGCGTCTGGGGGGAGAGAGAACCATCCGGGTGGACGTACGCGTCATTGCTGCCACCAATAGCGATCTCCAGATCGAGATGAAAAATGGTCGATTCCGAAAGGATCTTTTTTTTAGAATCAACACCGTCTCCCTGGTTCTGCCTCCGCTCAGGGAACGGCGGGAAGACCTGCCGTCTCTGGTCAGACACTTTATTTTAATGTACTCCGCCCGGCATGGGAAAAACGTCTCCGGTCTGGACCGGGAGGCGTTTAATGTCCTCAATAAATACACCTGGCCGGGGAACGTGAGGGAGCTGATGCATGTGATTGAGAGGGGGGTTATCACCGCAACCGGCCAGCAATTGAAAATCAATGATCTGCCTTCGGAACTGATCGGCCAAGAACAGCCCGAATCCGGGGAAGAACAATCCGTCCTCAGCTTGGCCGACGTCGAAAAAGATAGCATTCAGGAGGCATTGAGGCTTACCGATTACAATCTATCGCGCGCCGCGAAGATTCTGGGGATCGCTCGGAGCACCCTGTATGGCCGGCTGGAGAAGCATGGAATACAGATAAATAAAACTATTCCTCAATAATCTCTCTAAAAGCTCGCAGCAGGGCTATTGCCGTATATGGTTTTGTCAGCAGGCGGTACTCCCGTTCCCTGATGATTGAACCGAAGGTTTTCAAATCAATATAGCCGCTCCCCAATAGAATTTTTAGTTCCGGTTTTCGAACGAGCAACTGATCGATCAGGCCGATCCCATCCTGATCGGGAAGAATCACATCGCTGAAAATTACATCGAACTCACCGTTCTCGACCTCAAATATCTCCAGCGCCCGGCCCGCATTGTCCGCTTCAAGAACAACATAGCCGTTATCGCGGAGCAGGCGGACAATGACACTGCGGACCGATTCATCATCCTCAATCATTAGAACCCGTTCCTGCCGGCCTTGAAGTTTACCTATCGAAATCCTGGCGATTACATCCTCTTCCGGTTCCAGATCTAAGGCCGGTAAATATATTTTAAATACCGATCCCAGTCCGGGCTCACTGTAAACATTTATCCATCCCTGGTGCTGTTTAACGATCCCGTAAACTGTCGACATGCCCAGACCCGAGCCTTCCCCCGGCCCCTTGGTCGTAAAGAAAGGCTCGAAGATATGCTCAATTACTTCCTCTGTCATCCCTGCCCCGGTATCCTGGATGATTAAGCAAGCAAACTTTCCGCAACGTGATTCGATAATAGTTTCGCATGCCGTTCCGTCCAGATCTACGTTTTCTGTTTTAATCGTGATTTTACCCTCGGCGGAAATCGCGTCGCAGGCGTTGACGACCAGATTGACAATAACCTGCTCCATCTGCCCCGGGTCCGCTTTCACCCGAACCCGGTCCGGCGTGAGGTTAATATCAATTTCAATATTCTCTCTGACAAGTTGATGGAGCATCTTCCCCATATCCTTGACCAATGTATTTAAGTTGATTATTTTTACCTGTAACGCCTGTTTTCTGCTGAAGGCCATGAGCTGGCGAATCAACTTGCCGGCCTTCTGGGAGACCTTGATGACCTCATTAACGTCATTCCGGATCGGACTGCGGGTGTCGAGTTGTTGCAACGCCAGTTCGCTAAAACCCATTATAGCCGTCAGCAGATTACCGAAATCGTGGGATATTCCTCCTGACAGCCTTCCGATCGACTCCATTCTCTGCGCGTAACGGGACCGCTCCTCACCCCGGCGCAACTCTTCCTCGACTCTCTTTCGCTCGGTAATGTCGCGGACAACAGCGATCACCATTTTCTGCCCGCCTATCTCTACCATAGTATTGCCGACCTCAACCGGAACGCGGCTTCCATCCTTGCACAGTTCCTCTGTTTCAATGTATCTCCCGCCCTTGACCGTCTCCTCCTGAATGATCGACGGCAGTTGGGCGGCGATTTCCGGCGGCATTATATCCCCTACCCGCATCTTGATGAGTTCGTCCCTGGTATACCCCAGCAGCGAGCAAGCAGCCTGGTTGACATCCAGGATATAACCCTCCGGGGTATCTATAAATATACAGTCCTGCGTGCTGTTGAAGATCTGCCGAAACCGTTCCTCGCTCTTTCGAAGTTCGGCTTCCGCTTGTTTTTGTTTGGTGATATCTCTGGAGATTTCCAGCACGGCTATGGGCTCTCCCCCCATATATCTTAATGCTACGTTGGCGGTGCAATGGAAGGATATTATTTCACCGGCTTTACTCACCGCCTGAGTATCATGTTCATGGACTTTCCCGTCCCGAAATGCCTTAAGAGTAATGCAGGGATATGGTTCGCAGGGTTTCTTCCTCCCATGGTACTCCTGATAGCACTTCTTCCCAATGATATCATCGCCGAAAACTTTCTTAGCGGTATTATTGGCCCAGATAATATTTAAATCTTTGTCCATTATGCTCATATGGTCGTTAATGGAAGTGAGTATAGCTTCAAGAGCCTTTCCCGTCAGCACCTCCGGTGACTGCTTGTGATCGGTTTTCAGTTTCCCCAATGCACCGATCCGGGGGCTCGGTTCTCTCTGCTCTTTTATGAATTGATCTTCTGTCCCGTCTGTATCTTTCATGGGATTTTTTCTCCCTAACAATTTTAAAATCAAAAAGACTCTATAAACACCGTAAGTAAAAACTCAAATATAGTTAACAATTATTATATCATGACCAATGAAAAAACAGGTACAAAAGATTAAACCATCTTCTATATCGAAAATATGTGCCTGGCGTTCAATATCTTGATCGTCATCAAAACCCTATGGGTAGTTATTCAGGGGAAAGGAGTGAAGTAAAAGTAACCGGTAAGCGGTGAGCAGTAAGCGGTAGCCCGGTTCCCTGTATTGTTTTACCGCTTACTGCTTACTGTTCTTCTGCCTATCCCGCCCTCGCCAATGTCAACACATCTACCATCAATGCCCCCGCCCCGATAAGCACTTCAGCGCATTCATTGACCGTTGCCCCAGTGGTATAGACATCATCCACCAGAAGTACTGACTTCCCATTTATCTCCGCGCGTTCAGATATCCGGAAGGCGCCTTTTACATTCTCCTGTCTATCCTTCCGGCTCAGACGGGTCTGGGTCCTGGTATAGCGGGTACGAACCAGCCCATTTCTCAAGAGCTTAATCCCTGTTCTTCTGCTTAAACCATGAGCCAGCACCCCGGACTGATTAAATCCCCGCTCCCGGGCCTTCCGTGGATGAAGCGGAACCGGTACAATAAGATCATAGTCGGACCAACGATACTCATCTCCTCCGGCCTTGATGATCCGGTCGATTGCCGGGGATGAGAGATAGGGATTACTGCTGTATTTATACTTCAATATCAGACTCTTCCCGGCACCGGTCAGGAAAAACGCCGATCTGGCCCGGCGGAATCGGGGCGGATTCTCCCGGCAGGCGGGGCATTTAAATGAGTATTCTATCTCCCCGGTCCGCGGAGAACCGCATTGCTCGCAGAACGGTTGCCGAATCGGGGTTATCAACTTGTCGCAATCCAGACAGAGATATCCACGGTTCCCATAGTCAAGAATCCTACCGCAATGAACACACTCCTTCGGGAAGAAGAGGTGAAGAAATAAGAGGAGACTGTTCTGTGATACCTGTCGGATGTTCATTTCTACATCTAATCGGTTATCTGGAAATGTTAATGCCTAAACCCGAATGACGAATGACGAAAGAATGACGAAACCAGAATGTCGAAGTACTGTCACGTCCTGATTTTAAGTTGTCACTTTTGGCTTGTTAAAACTTCTTCTTCCCCCTACCTCTCCCCCTTTTATGGCAGGACCATTACAGGCAGGACTATTAACCTCGCCTCGGCCTTTATTTCTTCTGGCTGTTAATAGTCCTGCCTGCAATCGTCCTGCCTAAATTTCTTTTTGCTGTTGTCTTTGAATGTTGAAAGTTGAGCGTTGAATGTTCGGTTTTTTGTTCATGGACATTGGGATTTGGACATTCATTCGTCATTCCTCATTCGGATTTCGTCATTATAAATAATATGATTATCAACCCGTGTCTACTCACACGAAACGATAGAGAAACAACTTATTAATTAAATGGTACACCCTATCATTTTATTCCCAAACAAAAAAAGGCGGTCCCGCCATACGGCGGGACCGCCTTTTTTCGGAATTTTGAATTTCCCTAAAGGGAATTCAAATTACATCATTCCGCCCATACCTCCCATGCCGCCGCCCGGAGGCATCATCGGCATTTTATCTTCTTCCGGAGTGTCCGTTATAACACACTCGGTGGTAACCATCAGGCTGGCGATACTGGCCGCGTTCTGCAGCGCGGTCCGGCTGACCTTGGTCGGGTCAAGGACACCATCAGCATACATGGAACCGTACTTTCCGGTACTCACGTTATAGCCATAGTCCCCTTTTCCCTTCAGGATCTCCTGAACCACAATCGCGCCTTCCAGACCGGCGTTATTGGCCAGCTGCCGGGCAGGATCTTCCAGCGCACGCTTAATCAGCTTTACCCCGATCTTCTCGTCACCGGTCGCCCGGACTTTATCAAGACAATCCAGGCAGCGAAGAAAGGCAACACCGCCACCGGGGACAATCCCCTCTTCCACCGCGGCACGGGTAGCATGGAGCGCGTCCTCTACCCGGGCTTTCTTCTCTTTCATCTCGGTCTCAGTAGCGGCGCCAACATTGATGACGGCTACTCCGCCGGCCAGCTTGGCTAACCGTTCCTGAAGCTTCTCCCGGTCGTAATCGGAGTCGGTATCATCGATCTGCTTCTTGATCTGGCTGACCCGGGCCTGAATATCCGCCGCGGTTCCTTTGCCTTCGATGATCGTGGTATCATCCTTCTCGATCACGATCCGCTTGGCTTCGCCAAGATCTTCCAGAGTAACCTTCTCCAACTTGATCCCGAGATCTTCGGAGATCAGTCTTCCGCCGGTCAGAATTGCGATATCTTCCATCATAGCCTTGCGGCGATCGCCAAAGCCGGGGGCCTTAACTGTACAGGCCTTGAGCGTTCCTCTGATCTTATTGACCACCAGAGCCGCCAGCGCTTCACCTTCAACATCTTCAGCGATAACCAGCAGAGACCGGCCGGTCTTGGCGATCTGCTCCAGGAGCGGAAGAAGATCCTTCAGGTTCGAGATCTTCTTCTCGAAGATAAGGATATAGGCATCTTCCAGGACCGCTTCCAAATTATCGGCATCGGTAATGAAATAGGGAGAGAGGTATCCTTTGTCAAACTGCATCCCCTCGACTACCTTAAGAAAAGTAGTGATCCCCTTCGCCTCTTCGACGGTGATAACTCCGTCTTTTCCAACCTTATCCATCGCTTCGGCGATTCTCTTGCCGATGGTTGGGTCATTGTTGGCCGAGATAGTGGCGACGGCGGTAATGTCGGAACGGTCATCACTGACGTTCTTACTGAGTGACTTCAGTTCTTCGACCACGGCGACTACGGCCTTCTCTACTCCGCGCTTGATAGCCATCGGGTTGGATCCGGCAGTAACACTCTTCAATCCGCCGCGATAGATACTCTCGGCCAGAATTGTGGCGGTGGTTGTCCCGTCACCGGCATCGTCGCTGGTCTTGGAAGCTACTTCCCGAACCAGCTGGGCGCCCATATTCTCGAAGGGATCTTCCAGTTCAACTTCCTTCGCCACGGTAACGCCATCCTTGGTGATCGTGGGGGAGCCGAACTTCTTGTCAATTACCACGTTTCTACCCTTGGGACCAAGAGTAATCTTAACCGCCCGGCTCAACTGCTCAACACCGAGCAGGAGCGACTGGCGCGCCTTGTCATCAAACTTAATCAGTTTTGCTGTCATATCAATTTATCTCCTTTTTTACTTTACTATTGCCAGAATATCGTCCTGACTGAGGATCAGATACTCTTCATCATCGAGCTTAATATCCGTCCCGGAATACTTTCCGATCAGGATCCGATCACCCTTCTTTACCTCGAAATCGACCTTGGTCCCATCTTCCAGAACCTTGCCGGTGCCAAGCGCGATTATTTTTGCCTCCATAGGCTTTTCCTGGGCACTCTCGGGGATAATGATCCCGCCCTTCTTAATCTCTGCCGCTTCCAGTCTCTGTACCAGAACCCGGTCGCCTAACGGTTGAATATTCATACTTTTTCTCCTTTATTATTTTTTCACCATCCCGAAGTTTTAATCGGGATTCGAAAAATAATAGTTTTGTTTTTTACAATTGTTCTTTTTTTCCTGCTAAAGTTTCTTATTTATTCCAATCCCTCTTCTCCCCTCCTTTTTGTTTTTCTTCGTGACCTTCGTGTTCTTCGTGGTTGATTAGTTCGTTGTTGACCTTCTACTTCTTTTCCTCGTCATCGACTTCGAACTCGGCGTCAATTACTTCGCCTTCCGGAGCGGAGCCTTCTTCGGTCCCCGGGGGGGGTGCTTGCGGTCCGGCTTCAGCTCCGGCCGCTCCCTGGGGATCAGCACCGGCGGCAGTCGCCTGCTTATACATCTCCTCACTGACGGAGTGCCAGGCCTGATTGAGGTCCTCGGTGGCGGACTTGATCTCAGCCCCGTCTTCTTTCTCCAGAGCCTCTTTCAGACGCTCGATCGCGGCTTCAATCTTCGCTCTGGAGTCGGCGCTGATCTTCTCTTCGTTCTCCTTCAAAAGTTTCTCGGTCTGATAGACCGCCGCGTCGCCCTGGTTCTTGGCATCGACCGCTTCCCGGAGTTTCTTGTCTTCATCGGCGTGCTGCTCGGAGTCCTTTACCATATTCTCCACTTCATTATCCGAGAGACCGCTGGAAGCGGTGATGGTGATATTCTGTTCCTTCCCGGTGCCAAGATCCTTGGCGGTGACATTTAATATTCCGTTGGCATCGATGTCGAATGAGACCTCTATCTGAGGAACGCCGCGGGGCGCGGGTGGGAGGCCGGTCAGATGAAACTTGCCGATCGTCCGATTGGCGGAGGCCATCTCCCTTTCTCCCTGGAGAACATGGATCTCCACCTGGGTCTGACTGTCGGCGGCGGTGGAGAAGATCTCGCTCTTCTTGGTGGGGATGGTGGTGTTACGATCGATCAGACGGGTCATTACTCCACCTAATGTCTCGATCCCTAAGGAGAGCGGTGTTACATCCAGAAGCAGGACATCCTTGACATCCCCCGACAGTACACCGGCCTGGACGGCGGCGCCGATCGCGACTACCTCGTCCGGGTTAACCCCCTTGTGGGGTTCTCTGCCGAAGAGATTCTTGACCATCTCCTGGACCGCGGGCATCCGGGTCATTCCACCGACCAGAATTACCTCATCAATCTGATCCTTCTTCAGCCCGGCATCCTTGAGCGCTTTCTCACAGGGGTTCTTGGTCCGCTCGATCAGGTCATCGCAGAGCTGGTCCAGCTTGGCCCGGGTCAGTTTCATCGAGAGGTGCTTGGGTCCGGCCGCGTCCGCGGTGATGAACGGGAGGTTGATCTCCGTCTCCATTGTGCTGGATAGCTCACACTTGGCCTTCTCGGAGGCTTCTTTCAACCGCTGAATCGCCATCGGATCCTGCTTCAGGTCGATCCCCTGATCTTTCTTGAACTCATCCGCTATCCAGTCGATGATCCGCTGGTCGAAGTCATCTCCACCCAAGTGAGTATCACCATTGGTGGACTTGACCTCGAATACACCTTCTCCAATCTCCAGAATCGAGATATCAAAGGTACCTCCACCAAGGTCGAAGACCGCGATCATCTCATCTTTCTTCTTATCCAGCCCATAGGCCAGAGCGGCGGCGGTCGGCTCATTTATGATCCGGGGGACCTCAAGTCCAGCGATCTTACCGGCGTCTTTGGTCGCCTGACGCTGACTGTCATTGAAGTAAGCCGGAACGGTAATAATAGCACCGGTAACCTTCTCTCCCAGGTGGGATTCGGCGTCCTGCTTCATCTTTCTCAAAATCATCGCGGAGATCTCAGGAGGGGAATATATCTTCCCCTCAACCTCCACCCGGGCGTCACCGTTCTCGGATTTGATTACTTTGTAAGGGACCAGCTTGATCTCCGACTCGACCTCATCAAATCTCCGCCCCATGAAACGCTTGATAGAGAAGATGGTATTGGCCGAGTTGGTGATTGCCTGGCGCTTGGCGGGCTGCCCGACCAATCGCTCGCCGGTTTTGGTAAAGGCAACAACGGAAGGGGTTACCCGACTACCTTCAGCATTGGGGATAACCTTGGGGTCATTCCCTTCCATTACAGCCATACATGAATTAGTAGTTCCTAAATCTATTCCGATTACTTTAGCCATTATATTTTTCCCTCCTAATTTATTTTTCCTTAAATATATTTTGATAAATTCTGTCCATATCAATAATTAAGTAGCAATTAACGTGCCAACTTATAGCCAACACCCGGAAAAATAAATTATTATATACAACTGCCTGCAAATTGGAGGGTAATATAAAATATCTCAAAACAACCTATATCCTGAGAGGGGAAAGCAATCGAGTAATTATGACACACTTTTAGATGACTACCCACTTAGTGCGTCATTATGTCTCATATATTAAGATCGTTGAAGAGAAATAGATTGGATACCAGTTAGTCTTCATGATAAGTTAAACTATAGGAGGAATAAATATGATAAAAACTAACCAGAGAGATGAATTGATCCGGCTGGCTCGGGAGGCAAGAGAGAACGCCCACGCCCCTTACACCGGCTACACGGTAGGGGCGGCGGTCCTCACCGCGAAAGGAAATTACTACAGCGGATGCAACGTGGAGAATGCCACCCTTACCATGACCACTCATGCCGAGGGGAACGCTCTGACGGCGGCGGTTCGGGGCGGGGAGAGATCATTCAAAGCTATCCTTGTCCTCACCGACAACGATCCCCCACCATTCCCCTGCGCCATCTGCCGACAGAGCCTGGCCGAGTTCGATCGGGGGGAGATGCTGATCCTGGCCGCCAACACGAAGGGAACAGTCCGGGAGACCCACCTCGGTGACCTCTATCCTGAAATCTTCGGGCCGCATAAACTTTTATAATGTTCATAATACAACCTATTAATTGCTTTTAATTATATTTTCTTTCTTGACAAACTGATTACCTGTTGTACAATTGTCCATAACAATAGATAACTATATATGAATATTACTACTGATACATCGGTGTTGATCGCCGTTATCCTGAACGAACCGGAAAAGAAATCGATCATAAGCGCAACAACAGGTCACAATCTTGTTGGCCCCGGATCGATCCGATGGGAAGTGACAAATGCGTTTTCGGCTATGTTCAAACGGGGCCGCATCAGCCTTCAAAACGCTCAGAAAGCATTGAATGTGTTCAATGTCATACCCATCAGATATCTTGACATTGACTTACAGCATTCGCTTAAGCTGGCATATGATAACAACATTTATGCCTATGACGCGTATTTTCTTGATTGTGCTCTGAGAAATAAAACACCCCTTCTTTCTCTGGACATCCAAATGATTAACAGGGCGAGAAAAATTGGAATTGATATTTTGGAGATAACAACATGAACGTCTACACCTATTCCGAAGCCAGACAGAAACTGGCATCAGTACTGGATTGCGCAAAGCAATCCGGCAAGGTATTAATCAGAAGAAAAGATGGCTCCGTATTCTCCCTGATCCCCGAAACTCAACCCCGGTCACCTTTTGATGTAAAAGGGATCAAGACCGACATCTCGACGCAAGAGATCGTCTCCTTCATCAGGGAAAGCCGGAAAGCATAATCACTAACGTTCAGTTATCAGATGATCACACCTGAGGAAAGAGATGAACTCCTCCGCCTGGCCCGGGAGGCAAGAGAGAACGCCCACGCCCCTTACACCGGCTACACGGTGGGGGCGGCGGTGCTTACTACAAAAGGGAATTATTACAGCAGATGCAACGTGGAGAACGCCACCCTTACCATGACCACTCACGCCGAGGGGAACGCGCTGACGGCGGCTGTAGGAGCCGGGGAGAGATCATTCAAAGCTATCCTTGTCCTCACCGACAACGATCCCCCGCCCTTCCCCGGCGCCATCTGCCGACAGAGCCTGGCCGAGTTCGACCGGGGGGAGATACTGATCCTGGCCGGCAACACGGAGGGAACAGTCCGGGAGACCCACCTCGGTGACCTCTATCCTGAGATCTTCGGGCCGCATAAACTCATATAATTATTCCTTCAACCAGAATAAGCCCGGGTTACTACTTAGAGATAAAGTCATTCAACTTGGCGGTGCGGGGATAGACGGCGTAGACTTTCTCTTCACTGTTGCCCACTTCAGCAATGGCGAACTTATACGACTCAGCCGGTATGAAGGTGAAGGTATACGTCCGCCTCCCCTTGAAGCCATCAAGCTGCCTGGTTCCGCCGGAGACATAAGCCTTATTCCTGATCGAGGTTGACTGCCGCGCGTCTTCATCATAGAACATACTTTGGATGCCGTTCCGGATTGGCCTCTTCTTGGAATCGTAAAGAGTCACGTTACAATAAACGCCGTGAAATACCCCGGTAGTCTTTATTCGGAAAGCAAGTTCCAGACCCTTCTCGACAACCTTCCCGTCAATCTCATAGATGACGTCATCATCACTCAATCGGACCTGGCGGAATTTTTTAATCTCGAAGAGCTTTCCCCGATTAAGGGTTTGACCTAAAACAATCGCAGCCAGAGCAAAGAGGACTACACCCATCAGCCCAGCTACTCTTTTGCGCTGGAATAAGATCTTAAATATTTTATCCATGACTCCTCCAGTCTATTAAGGTTGGGAAACTTCTTGTTATACTTAATACGGATCGCCGTCCCCAGGTCTTCGGCCCAGAAGACGATCTTCTTGGCCAGGTAGAAGAATTCACCAGCCGTAGTCTGTTCGGCCAGTAAAAACCTGACCAACCCTTCCGATTGCTGATAAAAGAGATGCCTCTTTTCAAACGAATCGGGATAGTCATTATAGCCGGTCAGCTCTTTCAACGGGAGCAATTTATCCTTCCCGGCGGCCGTGGCAAGCTCTCTGGCCACCGTTTTAAAAGACTTCTTTTCCTGGCACTGGGCGAAGCCTTCGTGGAGCCAGAGGGGAACACGGTATCTCCGGGAGGGATTGAGTGATACTTCCAGGATCAGGTGTCCCAGTTCATGAGGGATGACCGTATCGAAGAGACGGTCCGAGTCATAGAGGTAGAGTTGATGCGGGAGCCGATCGACCGCCGAGACGGCAAACCCCCCGGTCATGGCCAGATCGGGACGACCCGGGGTGACCACATGCCGGAGGTAATCTTCCCGGTCCTTCCAGATGAATACCAGACACTTCTTCCCCAATCCCCGCTTTATATAAAGGTCGGAGCGGATCTTCTCCAGCGCCTCTTCCAGACGATCGAGGGATCGCCGGGAGAAGGCTTTATTGTGGCTGAATACGGTAAAGTGGAGGGAACCGACGGTCTCTCGCAGCCCGGTCTCTTCCTTATACTGCTGGACAGTCTTGAACGCCGCCGGTGCTGGAACCGGGAAAAAAGCCGAGAAGCCTACAATCAGAAGGATAATCTGAACGATCTTTCTAATCATTCCCATCTTACCACACCGGGGGTATTGATTAATAAGTTTTACAATATATGAATATCTTCTCTGCTAGACAGCAGAGAAGATATTTATACCTAAGTTGAGCGATTATTGCGGATGAAATGTGCTAAGATTATGAGGCTGCATCGGTTGCAAAAAACGCAGACGCATTAATAAATGCGAACGAGTATTTTTGCAACCTAATGTCGTAGCGTAGCGGAGATCCCGCATACTTGCGGGGCAGACCATAAGATTGGTGCAGTTCGCCGCATAGAATCGCTCAATTTAGGTTATAACATGGAGATCGGGTCAACATCAACTTCGATCTTCACGTCCCGGTCTTTTCCCAGTCCGGGAAGCACCTGACGGAGGGCCTGGAGTGTGGATACCACCCCGTGAGTCTTTAAGAGGAGCTGCCACCGGTATCTTCCCCGGATCCGGTTGATCGGGGGAGGCGCCGGCCCCAGTATTTCATCTTCCGGGGCCATCAAGGGATTTAAGAGGCGCGCCAGATGCTCACAGACCCGCATGCTCTTGTCTTCGTTACGGGAAAGCACCGTCAGGCTGATGAAGTGATTGAGGGGGGGATAGCCCAGCTCAGCCCGGAGACCGATCTCCTGATCGAAGAAAGCGCCGTAATCATGCCTTACTGCTGAGAGAAGGGCGGGATGGCGGGGGGAGCGGGTCTGGATAATAACCGTCCCTTTCAGCTCTCCCCTCCCCGCCCTTCCGCCTACCTGGGAGAGAATCTGAAAGGTGTACTCGGTGGCCCGAAAATCGGCCAGAGAGAGCGCGGTATCGGCCATAATCACACCGACCAGGGTCACATTGGGAAAATCAAGCCCCTTGGCGATCATCTGGGTGCCGACCAGAATATCAATCCGGCCCGCTTTGAACTCATCAAGTATAATCCTATGAGAATCCCTGGCTCCGACCGCGTCAGTATCCATCCTCCGAACCCGGGCCTGAGGAAAGATCTTTTTTATCTGCTCTTCTATCCGCTGGGTCCCCCGGCCGGAGAATGTTAGGTCTTTCGATTTACAGAGCGGGCATCTCCGGTCCGGGGGGGCGGTATAGCCGCAGAGATGGCATATCTGCAGGCGTTTACCTTTATGGTATGTAAGAGAAACACTACAGTGCGGACAACGAGCAACATATCCGCATTCCCGGCAGACCAGAACGGTAAAGAAACCTCTCCGGTTTAAAAAAAGAATGGTCTGTCTTCCCGCCTCCAGGTTCAGCTTCATCTCTCGAAGAAGGGTCGAAGAAAAGGAACTCCCACCACGGAACTTCTCCTGCTCGACCCTCATATCAATAATCCTCACCTTCGGGAGTTCCGCCTCATCCGGACGATTGGAGAGAGTAAGGAGAGAATACTTCCCCTCCCGTTGATTGTTATAACTCTCCACCGACGGCGTGGCCGACCCCAGGATTACCGGACAATTCTCCAGTTTCCCCCGCATCACCGCCACATCGCGGCCGTGATAGAACGGATGGATCGCGGACTGTTTGTATGAAGTTTCATGTTCTTCATCGACAACTATCAATCCGAGATTTTGCACCGGCGCGAAGACCGCGGAACGGGGCCCGAGGACAATCCGGGCCCGACCATCAGCCAAACGCCGCCAGGCTGAATAACGCTCACCCGCGGTCTGAGCACTGTGGATGATAACTACCCGGTCTCCAAACCGGGACCGGAACCGTTCCCCGGTCTGGGGGGTCAATGATATCTCCGGTACCATGATAATCGCCCCTTCCCCCCTCTCCAGCACCCTGGCTACCGCCTGGAGATATATCTCGGTCTTCCCGCTCCCGGTAATCCCGTGAAGGAGAAAAACCCTGAACTCCTCATTATCGATCGTTTCAACGATCTCTCTGAATGCGGTTTTCTGTTCATCATTGAGGTCAAGAGGACTGGTCGGAAGTATCTCCTCCCCCATCCTCCCGGAGGCATACCGATCCTCACGGGTTACGATTACCAGCCCTTTCTTCTCCAGTGCGGTCAATGAACTCCGGGATGCCCCGGATTCTTTCAGAACGGCCGCGAGCGGGCTGCTCCCGGTCCGCCCCTGGAGGACCTTCAGGATATCGGCCTGGCGCGGAGCCTTGCCGATCAACTTCTCCATCTCTCCGGCGTCTTCCTCCATCGATACCTTCAGAGCGACATGGAGAATCGGGGAGGAATCTTTCGCATTCCTGATCGGGGATGGGAGCGCGGTCTTGAAAGCCCGGGAGAATGAACAGAAATAATACCGGGAAATCCAGCGGACCAATAAGATCAGGTTATCCTCGAAGAAAGGTTCGGAATCAAGCAGACTGAAAATCGACCGGGCCGGGCGGCTGGGAGGAGGAGAGGGGAAGGCCGTTATAAATCCATTTACCCGGCGAGAGCCCAGAGGGACCAGGACCCTATGACCAACCTGCAATCTGTTGATTAATTCTTCGGGGACTTTGTAGGTCAGGCAGAGATCAGCTTTGAGGTTTAGGATTACTTCTGCGTGGGAGCTGTTGTTTTGGGGAGATGGAAGGATCATATTATCAAAAAACTGAACATCTGCTTGCATCCCGATGACTATCGGGGGAACGTCTAACCAACCTTCGCTAAAGCTACGGCGGGCACGGCGCTCAACTTCGAACTTCGAACGATCGCATTGGCGCAAGGAACCGAGCAAAAAAACCTGAAAGACTGAACTTCGAACTTCGAACGATCACATTGGCGCAAGGCACCGGGCAAAAAACCCTGAAAAACTGAACATCAAATATACTGTCTGCCATAGATTTCGCGAAGACTGATCAAACTTCACCGGGCCGCTATGTTCGACGTTCGGCGTTCGATGTTCATTCTTTCTTCCGCTGTACGGTATTTATACTGCTCACGAATATTTTTATTAATTCTTCTGTCTCATGAAGCGGCGGATCTATAGAAGATACCGGCTCGATCAAGGGAACTCTTTTTATCAATCTAAGCCATCTCTTTGACTCACGCAACTCTTTCAAGCATACTTTGAATTTATGTACAAAATCTCGAGCTGACTCAGCAGCCTGAGCCTCTCCATGATTAGGAAGAGGAGAGGTTCCCGATCGCAGCAACTGGCCGGCAACATGATTTCCGGCCCGGGTTTTCGGCAGACGCTCCACCAGACGGATAATCATCGCGGCATATTCCAAAAGCCTCTCTTCTAAATCATACTTCCTATCATCATTCATCTTAGCCTCTTATCCGTTCAACGTTCATCCCCGAGGCAAATGTTCAACGTTCAAAGTTCAGCTTTTAAGCCCCCGTCGGCCGATGCGTCGTTCGACGTTCGAAGTTGAACGTTCAACGTTCAACGTTCAACTTTTAAGCCCCCGTCTGCCAATGCTCTATGCCAAGGCGTAGTTCGACGTTCGAAGTTCAGTTTTTAAGCCCCCGTCTGCCAATGCGTTGTTCGACATTCGAAGTTGAACGTTCGACGTTCATCCTTTTACCCCAACCGTTCAACGTTCATCCTTCAATAAACTCCCGAACCATCTTCATATCCTCCCACACCTTCTTCCTATTCTCCAGAGTATAAGACCGAAGTAGATAGGCGGGATGATATGTCGGAAGAAGAGGAATCCCATGGTAGTCATGGAACCGGCCCCGTAGTCTTCCGATCCCGGAATTGGTATCAAGCAGTGTCTTAGCCGCCGGGGCTCCCAGGGTAACGATGACCCGGGGGTGAAGGATCTTGATCTGTTCCTCCAGGTAAGGCCAGCAGGCAATGACTTCTTCGGAGTGGGGATCGCGGTTGCCGGGAGGACGGCACTTGACGATATTGGTGATAAAAATATCCTTCCGGGTCAGGGATACCGCGGCCAGGATCTTGTCAAGCAGTTGTCCGGAACGCCCGACAAATGGCCGCCCCGATCTATCCTCTTCCGCCCCCGGCCCTTCTCCGACAAAGAGAATCCTGAGATCGTTTCCTCCCTCTCCCGGGACAGCACAGTTTCTGGTCGAGGCGAGACCGCACTTCCGGCAGTTATTGATCGTCTCTATCAGTCTCCGAAACCTCTCGGCCGATGAGGAGGACTCGGGCTTCTGAATCACCGGAGCGGCTTTTCCTTCCGGCTGAACTGGAGCGGGTTTTCGGGGTTGCAACGTTTTCTCCGGCCGGGCGTAAGTCCGGCTCGGTTCCGGCGTCCGGGAAGGAGCGACTTTATTATCTCCCGAGGGGGGGAGGTGGGCCGTCTCCACCCACTGGGCCCCATCTTCCTTGAGCTGATCGAAGTAACGACGGAAGTCATAGAGCAGCTCCTTCATTTTTTCTTCGTTTTTATCCATATTAAATTATCTCACGCAGTTTACCCTCGGTTTACCGGGGTTCGCTAATTTAGTTTTAAGCAATAAAAAATATTCAAAAAGCTGATGGGATTACTTTTCCGTAAGAATATCTTCAAAGATACGGAACGCGGCCTGAAGGGCGGCAGATTTCTCCGGGATAAGGAGAAGGGATTTCTCTTCCAGATCGTACTCTTCAATCAGCGGATCGCGAGGGATGACTCCGGAGATGGAAAAACCCAAGGGAGAGGCGTATCTGTCCCAATCCACATCAGGATCTGCCACCTGATTAACGATTACCTCTTCGTTTTTGGTTTCAATTTCAAGCTCCCGCACCAGTTCCTGAATACGGGCGGCGGTCTTAATCCCTCGAGGGCTGGGACCGGATACTATCAGAAGCAGGTCGAGAGTGCGAAGAAGACGGCGGCTTAAATGCTCCAGCCCGGCTTCGTTATCAACCACCATAACTGGATACTGGGAGGAGATGGACTGGAGTATTGATCGGAGAATCTGATTGGGGTAGCAATAACATCCCGGCCCTTCCGGCCGCCCCATGGTAATCAGATCATAGCCCTTTTCTTCGACTATACTCTCCTCCAATCCCATCCTCAACAGCTCCGGCTTGCTGAAGCTGCCGGGATTTTTTTTCGTCTCCTCTAAAAGCTCGTCACAGATGGTCCCGACATCGCCTTCCGGGGATATTCCCAGCACCCGCGCCAGATTGGCATTGGGATCGGCATCAACTACCAGGAGAGGCTTAATCTCTCTTTCCAATAAGTACTTAACCAATAACGCCGAGATGCTGGTCTTCCCCACCCCGCCCTTGCCGCATATTCCAATAATCTTTGTCATAAATAATTTCCCCGATCAGGAAGATAATCCAGGTGCCTTCTTGCCAGCTTGGAATAAAATGGAGTAGTGGAGTACTGGAATAACGGAGTGATGGGGCTTCGCCGGCAGCGGTCACCCGGGCAATCCATCACTCCACTACTTCAACACTCCAGTACTCCTTTCCTCTTCCCCGTTCTTCGTGGTTTGATTCTCCCTGGAACTAACTGAGAGCCTTGACTTTTTCGGAGATCTCGAGATTCACCCGCATAATCTTCCCGCACTGCTCCACTGTCACCGTTCCCATCCCGCAACTGGGGGTGATCAAGGACCGCTCAATCAGTTCCTTGCGGGAGAATCCCGATTCTTCCAGCTTTCCCCACGATTCCATCAGGACTTCCCAGAGCAAGGCCGCATCCACCCGATCAATATCGTCCGTGGATGGTGTTATCCCCCAGGCCAGGACACCGCCCCGGTCGAAATACTTCCGGATCCAATCAGTATAAAGCAGCAGGTTTTTCGCATATCCAAAGGCATCGAAACTTATGATATCCACGTCGGTTCTCATCAAGATCGACCAATCGGTATTGGCGCAGCAATGGATCCCGGTGATAGCACCTTCATTATGAATGGCAGTAATCACCTCATTCAGTTTCTCGATTACCTCATCAACCTTAAGGCTGATAAGAGCCGAGCCAACCGAAGCCAGATATGGCTCATCGATGAAGATTATGACTTTCTCGCAGAACGGATCCAGTTGTTTCACCTGCCAGCGGGCTTTCATAGCTATGGTCTTGGTCATGGCATCGAAGAGCTCGGGATAATAGAGTGACGGCTTACGATCCTGATCGGTAACGGTGAGTCCGAATGTAATCGGACCGGTTACACAGCCTTTGATATAGGGGCGTCGGCCACTATCTTTCAGATGGCTGATCAATGCCCCAAACCCCAGCGCGTAATCAGGGGTAAGCGCGAAATATCCCAGGTCGTCCTCTATCACCTTCATATAGAAGGCCTCCATCTCCGCCATTAGATCCTCTCCAATCAGGAAAGATATCTTCTTCTCATCCAAATCCAGAATAAGACCGGGCATCCCCTGACTGAACTGGGGACACATATTCTCCTTCAATCCAAGTTTGGGCAACTGGGGCCAGGCGGGGGCATCCGGGAAATATTTGTCGATCAGCTCCAGAGCCTGCTCCGGATCGGAATGGGGAAAACTCCCGATCCCGGTTGCCATACCGCCGGGCTTAAACTCAACGATACTTTTATCTGTATTATTCATTATAATATCTTATCTATAACAACGAAGTGATTAACCACGAAGATCACGAAGTACACGAAGAATAATTGAGAGAACCGATATTTAGCTCTTCTTTTTTTTAAAATCTTCGTGATCTTCGTGTTCTTCGTGGTAAAAAACTTATCGAGTAAGCGATCAGCCCTGATCAAAAAAGCTTTTTATCCCGGATACCACTTCCATCAACTGTTCTTCCGTCAACTGTGGATAGATAGGAATAGCCACTGTCTCCCGGGCAGCCTTCTCCGCCTCGGGCATATCTCCTTCCGTGTATCCCAGTTCCCGGTAACATTCCTGAAGATGCAGAGAGACCGGATAATATATCTCATTCCCGATCCCAAGCTCTGTCAGATGCTCCCGTAACCCATCACGACGATCGGTGCGAATAACATATTGGTTATATACACTGACACAGTCATCACTGATCCGGGGAAGAATCACGGGGAGGTCAGCGAGATGTTCATTATAAAACGCCGCGTTCTTCCGTCGTCCTTCATGCCATTTCTCCAGATGAGGGAGTTTGACCAAGATAATTCCGGCCTGGAGAGCGTCGAGGCGACTGTTGATGCCAATAACCCTATGATAGTACTTGGGCTTGGCCCCATGCTCCCGGAGAATCGACAGACCTTCGGCCAGACCGACATCATTGGTGGTCATAAAACCGGCATCCCCGCAACAGCCAAGATTCTTGGAGGGAAAGAAACTGAAACACCCGATTGCTCCCATCGTACCGGCCATCCTCCCCTTGTACCGGGCACCGATTGCCTGGGCCGCGTCTTCAATTACCGGGATATTATTCCGATTCGCCAATTCCATAATTGGATCCATATCCACGCACTGCCCGTATAGATGGACCGGTATAATCGCTTTCGTTTTATCGGTGATCTTAGATTCAATCCCGGCCGGGTTAATATTATAAGTTACCGGATCAATATCCACGAAGACCGGACGGGCGCCGAGGCGGGATATACTGCCAGCGGTCGCGAAAAAGGTATACGGAGTGGTGATCACTTCATCTCCACGACCAACTCCGACTGCCATTAACGCCAGAAGGATGGCATCAGTTCCGGACGCGCAGCCAATCGCATGCTCTACTTCACAGTAACTGGCCAGCTCTTCTTCCAGCTTAACCACCTTGGGGCCTTTGATATAGCGGCCACTCCGCAAAATTTCGATAACCTCTTTTTCCAGTTCAGTCTCTATCTCCCGATATTGAGCCGGTAGATCAAGCAGGGGTACGGACATGATATATCTCCTTGAGATTTGAATACATTAAATATTATTTTTTAACTTTGGCTATAGGATAAGATTTAATGACGAAACCCGAAAGAAATCCGAATGACTAATGACTAAAGCACCCCGCCTTAGCCCCTTTTAAAGCCTCCAGCCGGCGTGAAAGGCTTCCGCTTGCACTCATTCGTTATTCGACATTTTAGCTTCGTAATTCTTTCTTCATGCGTCATTCGGGTTTCGTCATTCTATCTTCATTCCATGTTTTTCTTTAAAACACCGGAAAGTTCTTCTTAAACCCTCCGGATACAACACCTCGGGACTGTATCCCAGAATTTCACGGGCTTTTGAAATATCGGCCAGGGAATGGCGTACATCTCCCGGACGGGCCGGTTCAAAAATCGGGGATACCTCCTCCCCGGCTATATCTCCCAAAATTTTCAGGGTGGTGAGAAGATCCGTCTTCTCTCCACAGGCAACATTAAATACCTCTCCCAAAGCCCTGGACGGGACCGAAAGGGATTTAAGATTTGCCTGAACTACGTTATCAACATAAGTGAAGTCCCGGCTCTGTCTCCCATCCCCGTATATGACCGGAGTTCGGCCCTCAAGAATAGCAGTACAGAATTTCGGGATGACGGCCGAGTATTGCGAGGCCGGATCCTGACCGGGACCAAAAACATTAAAATAGCGGAGCGCGATCGTCGGGAGATGGTAGAGCTTATGATATAATCGGCAGTAATACTCTCCCGCCAGTTTGCTTACAGCATACGGAGAGAGGGGTTCCGGAGGCAGGTCTTCGGATTTCATCAAGGCCTTAACATCTCCATAGATAGAAGACGACGAGGCTATCACGAAAGCCTTGATATCAGCCCCCCGGGCTGCTTCGAGAAGATTCAGGGTCCCCCCAATATTAACAGAGGTAGTCCCAACCGGATCGGAGAAAGAACGGGGTACCGACGGCAAGGCGCCCTGGTGAAGTACCGCGTCCACTTCACTGATAACCGGACCGACAATCTCCGGATCCCGGATATCACCCTCCACCATATTGATCCGGGAACGAACAATATCCAGATTCTCCGGGGTCCCGGTGGAATAGTCATCAATCACCCAGACCTGATCACCATTATCAACCAGTGCCCTGACGATATGTGATCCGATAAATCCGGCCCCGCCGGTGACTAATACCTTCATTGTATTTTATATGGGGTGTGGGGAATGGGGAATGGTTTACCTTCGCCTGGTTCCCAGTCAACAGCAAACTGTCAACCATCAACTTTCTTCTCCCGTCAACTTTCCTTATCCAGCAACGTTCTTTTTCCGTCAACCATCAACTATCCTTACCTTCCCACGCTCTTATAAGTAAACCCCATCTTCTCCATCTTATCGGGGTTGTAGATATTGCGGCCGTCGATTATAATCGGCTGATGGAGCAGATCCTTAATCCGGTTCAGATCCATCTCTTTAAACTCATTCCACTCCGTGATAATAACCAGAGCTTCGGCTCCTTCGGCGGCCTGGTATGGGTTTTCACAATACTCGATATCGGGAAGTATCTCTTTGGCCTTCTCCATCGACTTGGGATCAAAAACCTTGATTCGGGCGCCTTCCGCCAGGAGTTTGGTAATTATCTTCTCCGCGGGCGCGTTTCGCATATCGTCGGTATTGGGTTTGAACGCCAGTCCCAGAACCGCGATCGTCTTATCCTCCAGAATCCAGAGGGTTTCTTTGATCTTATTAAAGAAGTATTCGGATTGAAATTCGTTTATTCTCTCTACCTCTTTCAGTAATTGAAAATCATACCCCAGTTCATCGGCAATGGAGATGAAGGCGGAGACATCCTTGGGAAAACATGATCCTCCATAGCCGACCCCGGCATTCAGAAATCTGCTCCCGACCCGGTTATCGAGACCGACACCCTTGGTTACTTCCTCTACATTCGCTCCCGAGGCTTCGCAGATATGCACCAGAGCATTGGCAAATGATATCTTGGTTGCCAAAAATGAGTTGGCGGCATGTTTAATGATCTCGGCGCTATTAATATCGGTAACAATCACCGGAGCATCCAAAGGCTTATACAGTTCAATCAGCATATCCGCCGCCCGACTACTTGAAGTCCCGATAACAATCCGATCGGGGTGGAAAGTATCATAGATGGCCGAACCTTCCCGGAGAAATTCTGGATTGGAGACAACATCGAACTCCCCGTTACCCTGGCTGTAGCGGGCAATTGTCTCAGCCACCTTCTCTCCGGTCTTAACCGGAACAGTGCTCTTATCCACCACTACTTTGTATCCATTCAAATTTTCCGCAACTTCTTTGGCTACCGCGGCAACCATGCTCAGATCAGCGGAACCATCTGGTTTTGGGGGAGTACTGACCGCGATAAAAATAATATCGGAAGCCCTGACACCATCAGAGATCGAGGTGATAAATTTGATCCTGTCTGCCTCACGAGCTGAACGGACCATCTCTTTCAATCCGGGTTCATAAATAGGGATCTCGTCCCGATTAAGCATGGCAACTTTCTCTTCATTATTATCCACGCAGATAACCTGATTCCCTAATTCCGCCAGTGTGGCTCCGGTCACCAGCCCAACATACCCTGTTCCAATAATACAAACCTTCATTTAAAAACCTCCTAATTAAGTTATCGACCGCAGTCTACCCCGATAAAATCGGGGGCGCTAACTTACTGTAAAAACATTTGAATAAATGTCATTTTCTATCCTTATTACTATATCAAGCCGCGACGACCTATCATTCTTTTTTTCAAGAAGAAAGAAGTCACAATAAAGCCCGGCATACTACCAAATTCGGAATTTTTAAAAAAGCAGAAAAAATAGATTCCGCAGCTCAATATCGTAAAAAATAACAAACCGACACTGAATTAAACCTGAGTTGAGCGATTATTGCGGATCAGCCGTCGCTAAAGCCCCGAATCAAGTTCGGGATGCAAGCACTCTGGCGGACTTGTGAAATGTGCTAAGATTATGAGGACGCATCGGTTGCAAAAAACGCAGACGCATTAGTAAATGCGAACGAGTATTTTTGCAACCGACTGCGTTCCATAAGATTGGTGCAGTTCGCCGCATAGAATCGCTCAATTTAGGTTAAATGTACTCCCGGTAAGTTAGAACCAAAGGTTCTAACTTAATTGCTCATGTGGAGCGGTGACTGGGAGAAGGCTTTTATCCAGAGGCCCAGATAGGCAGAATACTCCTCCTCCTCTTTCCTGTGCTGGAAACGAAGATAGGAACTCCAGGAATGAAGATCGCGGTAGATGGTAAATGACTCTTCCTCAAACTCGCCATTGACCGTGTCATAGCGTCCATAGACCTTAAAAGCCCAGATCGGGTTTATCCTGAGATATAGCTCAGAGCTAACCCGGTTACGATCTTTGGATTGGCGATAATTGTGAGAGAAGGTCAGCCACCAATCATCCTCGGGCCGAATCCAGAGATCCAAGGTATCCTCCAAGAATTGGTTGTCGTAGCTATTATAGGTAAGATCCAGATTAAACCCCAACCAGGTGAAAGGAGTAATTTCAAGCTTTGTATCCAGATCACCGATCAAATCTCCGGAATTATCCCGGTCGGGATCCGTATAGAGATTAGTCGCCAGCATCAGATTGATCAAAGTCCAGCTTGTCTCCAACCCATCATCAAAGTGTTTGGTCTGCAGCTGATTCCTGAACCCCAGCTTGAAATAATTAGCCCGCTTTATCTTATCTATAGAATCAAACTGATAGATATCACCATAATACACGCTGGGATTATCGGTATAATAATAATCTATCGAGGGGGTGATCACATGGCGGAGTTTATATATCTCCAGCCACTCATTCTGGGCGGGGAAGATCCCGTAAATATCAGTCGACATCCCCACGCTATAGGAGAATACTTCCCTCCAGAAATCGCGGCGATCGGGCGGCTTCGGGGTCGGGGAAGGCTCCGGGGTGGGAGAAGAACTCACATCAGCCGACACCCCTGAACCATAATCTATCGGATCCCCGGGACCCCGGGAATAAAAATCACCCCTCAGGCTGACCGCCGGATAAATATTCAGCCAGCCGAAGAATTTCCTGGAGTAGCTCACCTGATGGAAAGTATCGAAACGGAATGATTCATACCGGGCCGACCCCTCGCCGGCATATTTCTTTTTGAAGTTGGTAGCCGAGTTTGATCCCTGATAGTAAAAATCGCTATCGAAGAGCTGAAATTCCTGGATCTGTAATTTTGCCTCCGGAAGTTTCTCGATCACAGTATAAAATTCATTTAACCGCGGTCTAAATTTCAAGCTAAGGGTAAGATCATCCCAGCGCCTGGATAAGTACGCGTATGAATCCGGCTGGGAATCAGCGTCATATTCCGAACGGAAAAAATCTTTTCTGATATCATAATCACTCATATAGTTAAGGGAGAAGAAGCTTTGAATCCGGTAGATCAGGGTCTGCCGGTACTCAAACTCAATCAGATAACGTTCTTTGGTGCTTATCTCCCCATCGTCATCCTCATATCCGGTATCTTGCATATAGTAGGTCTGCCATTCTCCTTTTCCGGTATCTCCGATATAAAACCGGCCATCCAATCCATAAGCGAATCCCCGGCGATCCCGGTAATCTATATGAGGGTTAATCACTATCCCCGGCGCGCACCACTGGTAGCCGGCAAATAAGAAGAACCCCCAGGTATTGCGATAACCGGGATATATGTATGAACCTCGGCAATCATCCTTGAGCGATCTCCGGAAATACGGCAGCCATAAGACCGGAACCGACCCCACATAAACAGCTACATTATGCATGACAATCTTGTCATCGGGATATATGGTAATTTTCCCCGCTTCAAACCTATAATCAGGAACATCGTAATCATCGGTAGTGGCAAGACCACCGATAAATTCAACCTTCTCCTTCCCCTCCACATCTACGGTAGCAGACTGGCCATACCAGGGGTCGTAATATCCCAACCCTGAAGATATGGTCCCCTGCTCTTTGATAAAATCATACCTTATTTTATCAGCATTAATTATGTTATTACCCTGGGTAAGTGTCACATCTCCTTCCGCGTAAGCCTCTTTTCGCAAGATATAGACAGTGACCCGATCCGCGCTGATCTCCATATCCTTGTACCCTAACCGGACATTGCCTTCCGCTGTAATCTTGTTTCCATTATCACTATAACGGACCATATCGCCTTCGCAGACAATTGCCGTGCGGGGAGTAGAGACCGGTGTTGGAGATGGGTGAAGAACTCCAACCGGGGTAAGCGAGGGGAGATCGATATCCGAAGGACCGATCAGCTCATCCGAAAATTCATATGGACTCGCCCCAAAATCATCATCAGCATAATGGTCTGGAGATTCCATATCCGTTCCGGGGACAAACGCGTTGCTCGAACGGCTCGGCATACAGGCCTGGAGGATGATTACCAGAACCACTACCGACAGGGCAAATACTGTCGGCACACATAAAAGATTTTTCCATTTTTTCCCGATACTCACAATATTATTACCTGCTCCGGTTAAACCAATCAATAAATGACTCAATTCCGTCAGCCAGTTCCGTTGCAGGCTGATATCCCAACAGTTCCCTGGCTTTGCTGACATCAGCCAATGTTGACATTACATCCCCTGGCTGAAAAGGCAGCCATTTCAAAATGGGGCACTTTCCCAACTTCTCCCCCAGCAGCTCAATCAATTCGGCCAGGGTAATTGAATGCCCCCCCCCTAAGTTAAAAATCTCAAAATTTACCTCGGCCTTCAACGCCAAGGTAATGCCGGAGATGATATCATCGACAAAGGTATAATCACGCCGGGAGGTGCCGTCTCCAAAAACTGATATTTCTTGGCCCTCGGATATCAGTCTACTGAATAAATGAATTGCCATATCCGGGCGCTGGCGAGGACCATATACAGTAAAGAACCGCAATGCTGCGATGCTCAATCCATATTGCCGGTTAAATACCCGGCAGAGATGTTCGCCCGTCAATTTTGTCAATCCATACGGCGATACCGGATCAAGAAACGGTTCACTCTCCCGGAGGGGGAGGCGGGGACAATCCCCATAAACGGAAGATGAAGAAGCGAAGACAAATCTCCTCACCCCTGATTGACGAGCCGTGTCCAGAAGTGTCAGTGTTCCACCCACATTAACATCCTGATATAGAGATGGATCGACCAATGAAGAGCGCACTCCGGCCCGGGCGGCCAGGTGAATAACCGCCGCGAACCCGTGACGGTAAAAAAGTTCTTCCATCCGCGGTCGATCCCTAATATCAGCATCTATCACTTCTAGCCGTGGATTATCCCGAATATCATCCAGATTTTCTTTCTTCAGGAGAGGCGAGTAATAATCATTAAAGTCATCAACGATTACTACCTGATGCCCGTCTTTCAGAAGAGCACCCGCCAAATGAGAACCAATAAACCCGGCGCCACCGGTTAATAAAATCTTCATATTATTATTTTTACTCCGTAAAAATAATATTGTTCAAGTTCTGGAACAATATCTCTCTCCAATCTCATATCTTTCAACGACCTTTAACGGTCTTTTTTTTCAACGTCCATTATTTCCTTTTAGGAAATAATGGCGGCCCCTTCCTGACTGGCCTGTTCCACCGGTATTCCCCCCATTCCGGCGGCAGTTTATACCCATTTCCATCCTTGGATACAACCCCCAGCATATCCAGCCCCTCATCTGCTTTTTTCGGCATTATCGGTCGGAGGTAGAGAAGAATAATACGGACTGCTTCGGCACAGGTACTCAGTATCTCCGACAACCTCTCCTCTCTTGAATCATCTTTCGCTAATTTAAAAGGTTGTGTCTTCTCGATGTAGCGATTGGTCGTAGTCTCCAGCTTGATAATCTCATTGATATATGACTGAAACTCAAACTTGTCCATATATTCTGCGGACAATCGGATCAATTGATTTGCGCTGGCTATTACTTCTTGCTCTTCCGGTCCGACGCCATCAACCCGGGGAGGATCTATAATGCCGGAACGGTATTTCTCTATCATCTTAACGGTCCGGCTCAATAGATTTCCTACGCCGTTAGCCAGCTCAGTATTGTATGTCTCAATCAACCTCTCCCCGGAAAAATTTCCATCATCTCCAAACTTAACTGATCTAAGCAGAAAGTACCGATAATAATCTACCGAATATTCGTCACAGATCCGCTCTATATATTCATTCGAAATAAAATTGCCCAGAGATTTGGACATTTTCTTCCCCATGTTCATCCACCAGCCATGGGCGAAAATCGTAATAGGCAGCGGCAACTCCAGCGCCATCAGCAGGCAGGGCCAATATACAGCGTGGAACCAAAGAATATCTTTCCCGATCAGATGAACATCCACAGGCCAATATGTGTTGAAGCAATCCTTCTCTCCATCATCGATCGGTGGATATCCCAGGGCGGTGATATAGTTCGACAGCGCGTCGAGCCACACATACACGCTATGGCGGGGATCATTCGGCATGGGTATACCCCAGTTCATTAGTTTTGATGCTTCCCGAGAGATACATAGATCTTCCACTCCTAACTTCAGCTTACTGATGACTTCGTTCCGCCGGGAGACCGGCAATATGAAATCAGGATGGGTCTCAATATACTCGATCAACCGCGGAACCCATCGGCCAAGACGGAAGAAATACCCCTCTTCGGAATGTCTGACCAGAGGACGACCACTGATCTGACTTTTATAGTCGTTCTCCCGGGCGGTATTCTCAGTAACATATTCTTCTTCACTCTCATCATACCAGCCATCATATTTCCCCAGGTATATCTCCCCCTGCTTGAGCAAACGCTCGACTAGTATCTGTACCCGTCTCCGGTGACGATCCTGGCTGGTTCGAATAAAATCGTCATATCGGATATCTAATCTCTCCCATAGCTTCCGGAAGTGAACAACCACCTCATCCGCCAGCTCTCCCGGAGTAATATTACATTCCGCGGCGGCATTACAGATCTTAATACCGTGTTCATCGGTCCCGGTCAGGAAATAGACATCCCGCCCCGTGGAACTCTGATATCGAGCCAGCACATCGGCCGCGATAGTGGTGTAAGAATGCCCGATATGCGGACGGTCGTTAACGTAGTATATCGGTGTCGTTATGTAATACTTCTTTTTCATCTGCTAAAAGGACAGTTATTAAGGATAGTAATCAGTGATCGGTTATTACCGATCACTTAAGCGCCTTGATCTCGCTCAAATGGAACTCCTGTTTTACATCATCTGCAAGCTCTACCAGGATCATCTCCTTGAGATAGTTAAGGTCTATCACCTTGCCCTTTCCCCGAGGCGTCGTTACTTCGCATCCGTCTTTAGGAAACCTCCGCCCGGCATCGCGATAGAATTCATCTTCATACTTCAGACAACAGAATAACCGACCGCAAACTCCTGATATTTTATCCGGATCCAACGGTTGGCGCTGGTTCTTCGCCATCCTGATATTAACGGGTTCAAACTTGCGGATAAACGAAGCGCAGCAGAGTTTAAGTCCGCAGGGACCGAGCCCTCCCCTGATTCTTGCTTCATCCCGTACCCCAATCTGCCGGAGTTCAATTCGGGTCTTGAAGATAGCCGCCAGTTCCTTGACCAATTCGCGGAAATCAATTCTTCCTTCCGCCGTGAAATAAAAAAGGAGCCGACTCTTATCAAAAGAATACTCGGCGGCGACCAATTTCATCGGGATTTCCTTCTCCACCACCTTCTGATGACAGGAATCAAAAGCTTTAATCGCCTCCCCCCGGTTCGACGCGACTTGCTGATGATCTTCCTCCGTCATAATCCGGACAACTTTCTTAGGATTTTTCTTCTGTTCCTCAGATTTTCGCGGTCCGCTTAATGACATCACTTTCCCGTAATCTATCCCCCGTTCCGCCTCGATGAGACAATAATTTCCTACCTCGAGTTGAATCTCCCCCGGCCAATAGTACTGATCCTTCCCATATTCCCTTCGTTTTATTTGAACAATTTTCTTCATAGAACTCAGTTTTACAACTTTTTGCCACTAAGGCATAAAGACACAAAGAAAAAATTTACGGGAACAACTATATTTCCCTTGTTTTCTGACTACTTCTTAGTGTCTTAGTGCCTTTGTGGCTAATTTATGTATTGAGCAATAAATTCACCTGCAATATTATCACAATGCTTACACACTCTTATTTTTTCCGCCCCTCCCGAATTTTAATCGGGGCAGAAAAAATAAGATTCCAGTAACCTAATTGAAGCAGCATATTCTCAAAAATCAGTTGGCGGGTAGCCCGGGCGGGAGTTTTATCCGCTAACTGCCTACTCTTCTCCACCCATTCCATCATCCGGCGCAACTGGGCCTGACTACGGGATCGGGAAGCGACAGCAATTTTATCCGCCAGATCCCGGTTAATGATATACGTATCCCCTCCTGTTTCTTGATAGACAAACAAATCACGGATCCAGCTGAAGATCAATTCAAAAATCATATCCAGCTCAGCTCGCTCGCTAGCTGCAACGCGAGATTCATCGCGGGCCTCCATTTTTTTCCGCTGCGAAGGGGCAAGGGCTTCACGCCATTGCACCCGTTCTCTCTCCAGATCCCCGCTCAAAGTCTTACTCCGGGAAGATATATAATCAAGCCACACCTTTATCTGCGCGGCCAACTCTCCTGCGGAAGAGAGACTATTATCCAACAATAGACCTAAGATGGTCTTTCTGGTATTGAGAATCTCGTCCTCTGATAGCTGTAATGCCCGGCCCGGACAGCCTCCGGAGATACTATGCAGAACATGACTCTCTGCTTCGGAGATCCCGGATTTTTCCATCAGAAAGGGCTTCATCATCTCATACGACCAGGAACTAAAGATTACCTTCTGACAGCGGCTGCGGATCGTGGGGAGAAGATGTCCCGGTTGATTAGTAATCAAAATTAGAATGGTCTTCTCGGGTGGTTCTTCCAGGGTCTTCAAGAAAGCGTTCTGGGTGCTGCGGTTCATCCGGTCTGCATCCTGGATTATAAAAACCTTCCAATTGTCGCTGTAACCGCGGAGATAGACCATTCTCTGCATCTCTTTGATCTGATCAATAACTATGAGCCGGGATTTACTGCTCGGAGCCAAAAAATGAATATCCGGATGCGTTCCATTCTCAACCTTCCGGCAATCCGGACAGGAACCGCATCCTTCTCCCGGTGCCACCCGGCAGTTAAGCGCCCCGGAAAAGATGGAAGCAGCCAGGGTCTTGCCCACCCCTGAAGGCCCCTGAAAGAGATAGCCGCTAACTACCTTGTCTTTCCGGATCGATTGGCGGAGATAATTTACCGCCCCTGCTTGTCCTTGTATCTTATCCCAAAGCATTGTAATAAGTTAACTCGGTTGCCGGTTGAGGGGCACTGATTACTGATAACCATTTACTGATTACTTTCTTTTTACTGATTACTTTCTACCTCTCAAAAACCCTTCCACAATCTCCACCACCAACAGATGTGTCTCCTCCATCTCCTGCTGAACCGCGATCTTTCTGAATCTATCCGGCTCGGCTTCGGCCAGCTCCAAGAACCCTTTTCTCAACCGCCTATGGAACTCAATATCCTCCTGTTCGAAACGATCTCCTTCGCCCTGTTTAGCTTCAGCCTTATCCAAAGCTTTTGAGCGCTCCAGTCCAACCTCCGGCGATAGATCGAGGAGGATCGTTAGATCGGGAGTCACTCCCCCCGTAGCCAGGCTGTTGAGTGACTTTAATAGGCCCAGATCGAAATCCCGACCGTACCCCTGATACGCCAGAGTACTATCGATAAAGCGGTCGCAGACAATTACCGCTCCTCTGGCCATGGCCGGCTCTATTCTCTCGTGTACATTCTGCGCGCGGCTGGCAGCCAGCAGCAGCAGCTCCGCTACATTCCCCATCTCCGAGAGTTCCGGATTTAGCAGGATCGTCCGGATCGCGTCACCGATCCCGGTACCGCCCGGTTCCCGGGTGACTTCAACATCATATCCTTTCTCTTTCAGATACTCCGCCAGCAGCCGAGCCTGTGAACTTTTTCCACTTCCCTCTCCCCCCTCAAACGTAATAAATGTCCCTTTCATAAATTTTTACTCCTTTTGGTCGTTTGAACCAGGGCTTACGCCCTTAGCTATTAACTACCGCCCCTTCAGGGCTTCGTTCGATCTTCCGCCTTTACTGCCATTGCGTCGTTCTATGTTCAGATTTTCAACTCCCCATTCCCCATTTCATCCAGATAATAAACCAGGACGGATGATCTCCCCGGACGGTCCATAATGGTTATATCTTTATCTTTCAGATAATCCCGGATTCGGTCGGCCAGATCCCAATCTTTATTTTTCCGGGCCAGCTCCCGGCAATGCCCGAGAGTATGCAAGATCCCTTCAGTCAATTTACCTTCCTGAATTATCCGGTCGGATACGCCAAAATAATCTAAAAGGTCAACCGATTGGTCCGGGGCGTTCAGTTCATGGATCGGATTGATCAGCTCAACTCCAAGAATCGAGCAGATCTCTTTTAAGGCGGCCAGCCGGGGTTTGAGTTCTTCCAGTAATTTAGGCTTCCGGTATTTTTTATAGAATTCTTCGGCTATAGAATAAACGATCGCAAGGGCTGCTGCGGTATTAAAATCATCATTCATGGCTTTTTTGAATTCTTCCATGATTTTTGCATCCGGCGGAACAGTTGCGAAATCTCCGGCAACATCCATCATTATTCCATAGCAGTTATCAATCCGGAAGAGGGCCCGTTTCGCCTCCTTAAGGGCCTCCTCGCTGTAGTCAACCGGGCTGCGGTAATGCTGGCTGAGAAGGAAAAAACGCACGACCCGTGGAGGAAATACTTTATAGATATCCCGGAGATTAAAGACATTCCCAAGGGACTTAGACATCTTCTCCTGGTTTATAGTAACAAACCCGTTATGGAGCCAGTAGCGGACAAATGGCTTCCCGGTGTATCCCTCCGACTGGGCCCGCTCATTCTCGTGGTGGGGGAAGATCAAATCCTGGCCGCCGCCGTGGATATCAAAGGTAGGACCAAGGAGCTTCATGCTCATAGCGCTGCATTCAATATGCCATCCCGGCCGGCCTTTTCCCCAGGGGCTTTCCCAGGCGGGCTCTCCGGGAACCGAAGCCTTCCAGAGCGCGAAATCCAGGGGACTCTTCTTTTTCTTATCAATCGCGACTCTCGCGCCAGCCCGGAGATCGTCCGGGTTTTTCCCGGAGAGCGATCCGTAACCGGGAAAAGCGGCTACCTCGAAATAGACATCTCCTTCCCGAGCATAAGCGATTCCCTTCTTGATCAGGCCGGCGATAATCTCCTGCATCTCCAGAATATTCCCGGTCGCTGTCGGGTATGAATCAGCCGGTAAAACATTTAGCTTCTTCATATCCTCAGAATAAGCATCAGAAAATTTCCGGGCAATATCAGCTACTTTCTCTTTAATACTGCCGTCCCCATCTTTCTCCCGGGCCCGGGCGATCAACTTATCATCCAGATCGGTGATATTCTGAATGTGAGTAACTTCATATCCGAGATACTTCAGATACCGGCATATAACATCAAAGGCGACATAACAACGGGCATGCCCGAGATGGCAGTAATCATAAGCTGTGATTCCGCAGACATACATCCCGACTTTCCCCGGAACCAGAGGTTCAAATAGTTCTTTGGATCTGGTTTTTGTGTTGTATACGTGTAGTTCACTCATTGCTAAAGAAAGTTGACGGTTGACGGTTGACGGCGTCCTACGCTCGGCTACCTCTATTCCACTCCTCACTCCCCACTCCCTACTCGATGTTCATTCTTTCATCAGTTCGACGTCCATCATTTAATCATTTCAATGTTCAGTTTCTATTTATCAGCACCACCACCCAAGCCGCGATCGCTTCTCCCCGGCCCGTCGCGTCCAGTCCTTCGTTAGTGGTTGCCTTAATATTTATCCTATCCATTTCTATATCCAGCACTAAAGCTAATCTCTCCTCCATCCGGGGGATGAGAGCAGCCAGTTTCGGCAACTGGAGAATAACGGTAGCGTCAATATTCCCGATAGAAAAACCTTCCGCTCTTACCTTCGAGGCCACCTCTTTCAGGAGTTCAACACTGGAAATCCCCCGGTACCTTTCATCAGTATCCGGAAAATGCCTTCCGATATCTCCCAACCCCGCCGCGCCCAGCAACGCATCACAGATCGCGTGAATCAGAACATCGGCATCGGAATGTCCGAGGAGTCCCAGAGGATAGTCTATCTCCACTCCTCCCAGGATCAGCTTCCGACCTTCGACCAACCGATGAATATCATATCCGATCCCAACTTTCATACTAAGTGCCTAAAGTGCCTTAAGTGCGCTAAAGTGCCTAAAGTTATTCACTTGAGCCTGGCTTTTCATTCCATAGAATTCCGCTCAAGCCATATATCTAAAGTTTTCAGCCATAGGCTGATCCGCCTCCAGCGGAGAAGTGCCTAAAGTAATTTATAGTCTACCCTCAGTTTATCGGGGTTGCCGCGACATTCGATGTTGGACGCCGTGCCCGCCGTAGCTTTAGCGAAGGTTGGTTCGACGCCCTGCCCGCCATAGCTTTAGCGAAGGCTGGTTTGAAGTTCGATGTTCAGTCTTTTAATGCCACTATTCCCTATTCCCCACTCCCCATTCCCCAAATATCGCCTCAGCCACAACTATATCCTCCGGCGTGGTAATCTTAATATTATCATAGCCCCCTTTTACCACCCGGACTCGATGTCCCATCTGTTCCATCATCGAGGCATCATCGGTCACTTCCCATCCTTCTTTACGGGCTTTCTCATGCGCGGCCAAAATAAGTCGAAAAGGAAATCCCTGCGGGGTCTGAGCCTGCCAGATTACTTCTCTATCGAGGGTTTTGACAATACATTCTTCTCTATCCACCCACTTCAATGTATCCCGGGCCGGAACGGCGGCAATCGCTCCCTCCTCTCCGGCACCGGCCAGGACAGCCGTGATAACCGCCGGGGCTATGAATGGCCGGTCCCCGTCATGGATCAAGACCAGATCAGGTGGTTCCGGAAATGCCAGCAGACCGTTATAGACCGAGTCCTGCCTCTCTTCTCCTCCCTCAACCACCACCACCAATTTTGACAGTTCACACCTATCCCGGATCTCCTCTTCAAACCTTTTCTTTACCGCGCCGCTCGCCACCAGAACAATCACATCGATCCCCGGATGCCCCTGGAATGCCTCCAGTGTCAGCGCCAGCAGTGGCTTCCCGTCAAAGGAAAGAAAAAGCTTATCTATCCCCTCCATACGTTTCCCCGCCCCTCCCGCGACGATGACAGCCCCTGTTTTTGCCCCCGTTCGAAGTTCGAAGTTGGACGTTCGATGTTCGATGTTCATTCTTTATCTGTATCCTGGCGTTGAAAGTTTAGCAGCCTGCCCGCCGTAGCTTTAGCAAAGGCTGGTTCGATATTCAATATTCATCCTTTATCTAAGCAAAGTTGTTTTCAGACTCCAACCCACGCTCTCATGTCCCAAGCGATCTGTGTACATCTGTGTTCCTATCTGTGTACATCTGTGTGTGTTATCTTTCCCGTTCTTCAACAAGATTTATCGCTTCCCGAATCTTACGCACTCCAACAATCTTAATTCCCTTGATCCCTTTAATTTTGGCCGCGTTGCTTCTCGGAATTATTGCCCGTTCAAATCCAAGCTTGGCTGCTTCCTTCAGCCTCTGTTCAATCTGGCGGACCGCCCGAACCTCACCACCCAGCCCCACCTCCCCGATGACCACCGTCTCAGGACTAATCGGGCGATTCTTTACATTAGAAGCTGCCGCCAGCACAATACCTAGGTCGACACCCGGTTCCACCACCTTAACCCCTCCCACCATATTGATAAATACATCCTTATCCGCGATTCTTATCCCGGCCCGCTTCTCCAGAACCGCCATCAGCATCAAGACCCGGTTGAGATCAACTCCAGTCGCGCGGCGGCGGGGAATAGGCAGCCCGGAGTGAGATACCAGTGCCTGAACCTCCACCAGGATAGGACGTCTCCCCTCCATACAGGGGACCACCACCGAACCGGTCAGACCGGCTTCCCGCTCGGAGAGAAATATCTCGGATGGATTCTTCACTTCTTCCAGCCCTCCTTCCGTCATCTGGAAGATCCCGATCTCATCGGTCGAGCCGAACCGGTTCTTTACCGCCCGGAGGATCCGGTAAGAGTGATGGCGGTCCCCCTCAAAATAGAGGACGGTATCCACCATATGCTCCAGAACCCGCGGGCCGGCGATTGCTCCGGTCTTGGTGACATGACCAACCAGGAAGATGGCGAAACCGGTCGATTTCGCCGCGACCAGCAGACGGGCGGCACACTCCCGGACCTGGGAGATACTCCCGGGCGCGGAGGTCACCTCCGGATTGAAGACTGTCTGGATCGAATCAATAATGACCAGCGCCGGCTGGACTTCGTTAATATATTCCAGGATCAGATCAAGATTGGTCTCCGACACCATAAAGAGGCCCGGAGAAGATGCCCCCAGCCGTTCCGCCCTTAATTTAGACTGCTGAACCGACTCCTCCCCGCTCACGTAGAGGACTGTCTTCTCGGAGACAGAGAGCGCGTTACTGACCTGGAGGAGTATAGTCGATTTCCCGATCCCCGGTTCACCGCCAACCAGGACCAGTGAACCGGCTACAATCCCACCGCCCAGAATCCGATCAAACTCCTTTATTCCGGTTCTGGTTCGGATATTGGCTTGAGGCTTAATCTCGGTTATCGGAATGGGCTTATTCTTATCCCAACGGGGGTGCGTTCGCCCCTTCTTATTCTCAACCTCGACAGTCTCCTCAACCAGCGTATTCCACCCCCCGCACCCCGGACATTTCCCCATCCACTTCAGGGATTTATAGCCGCATTCCTGACAAAAAAAAGCCGTCTTCATTAAAATTTTATCTCCAAATAAATTAGCGACCTCTGGCCGCTAATTTATTTTTAGAACAACTACTATCATGATTTGATGAAGTTATCATTCCGGGGCGGGAATTACAATATATCTTCAAAAAACTAAACCGCCGCCGCCCTGCTTTTCTTAAGAATTACCATCTGAACAACAATACTGGCCGCGAAGACGATGATCGCCAGGATATAAGGCGCTCGCATCGCCAGTATATAAGGCGCTCGCAACGACATGAATCCCTTTGCCGCCAGGCCGCCTGTAATCGGTCCCAGGGCTATTCCCAGACCAAGAAATGATTCATGAAATCCGCTCTTCTTCCCCTTTTTATCCTGTTTATGAATACTGTAAAAGATGCTGGAGAAATAAGTCATCCCCCCCGCGAAACCGATTCCTAAAAATGCCAGGATAAACAACGCTGGATGACTGTTCAACACCAGGATGAGAAGTCCACCGATTCCCAGCAACTGAAAGAGAAAAAGCAGCCGGTAGTTATAATGCCAGCGAGAGGTCTTCCGGAGGATCAGGAAGACAGCGATCTCACCTCCGGCAACCAGGGCGAAGAGAACACCCAGAAAGCTATCCCCGATTACTTCAGGCAGAGCCTGGGCCAGTTCCGGAAAGAGCGCCTGGGAAGCGCCGATCGCGAACCAGGCCGCAAAGTTGGCCGCCCAACCGATATAGATAAATCCAGGGACTGACTTCTCCTCTTCTTCCTCTCCGGATATGGATAACGTCTCTATCCCCAACACGGATGCTGTTTTCCTCCAGCGGGCCGCCAGGATAACCAGGATGACGACAATCAAACCGGCGGAAACAAGATATGGCAAACGATAATTAGAGGAGATCAGCATCCCGCCAATAAGCGGGCCCACCATCACCCCCCCAATCAGAGCGATATTATAATTCCCTACGTGAACTCTAAGACGGGCCCCCCGTCCCTCTTCTCCCAGCCACCGGATCATCGCCGGCCAGAAAAATGAAGCACCCAGCGCCACCCCCATCGTCAGAAGAAAGAGATGCCGGAAGCGATCGACCAGGAAGATCGAACAGAAAGCCAGAAAGACAATGGCGCAGGCCAGTATAATTGTCTTCCGAAAACCGAATCGGTCAGTCCAGAATCCGCTACCGGCACACCCCAGCGCGTAAACAACCGCCGGACCCGATCCCAAAATTCCCAGCATAAGCGCATTGGCATGAAAACGATCCAGGGCCACTAACGGATTACTGAGAAGCACCAACCCGGTAGTAATGTTCATCAAAAATGCTATTACATATATCATTATTATTTTTACTCCGTAAAAATAATATCGTGGAATGTTAAATTCAATATTATCGAGTTATCTCCACGTAGATGGAATAATACCAACAAATAGCTTTGCCTCGAAACTGTGGGAGCGGCTTCCAGCCGCGATTATCCGGGCAAGAACCACTTCTACAGATGATTGTTAAAATTCCGGAGCAAAAATATGAAGAAATGAGGCCGGGGCGAATAACTTTAAACTTTAGGCACTTTAGCGCACTTTAGGCACTTACTCTACTTTAGGCACTTCCCTACTTCTGCATCTGGGAATAGATATAGCCATCCAGAAAGAGCGCGGCCTTCTCCAGGGCGCGGCCCCGGTGGCTGATCCTATTCTTAATCTCGGGCGAGAGTTCGGCAAAGGTATGATTATATTCAGACGGCAGAAAGATGGGGTCATAACCAAATCCACTCCCGCCCCGGGGCGCAGGGATAATACTCCCCCGACAGGAACCGGATACCACCTTCTCCATTCCATTCGGACCCACAATAGCCAGCCGACACTGAAATGTCGCACCACGCTCGTTTTCGGGAGTCTCCTTAATCTCATCCAGCAGCTTCATGCTTCTCTCGTAGTCGGTCAGGTCATCTCCTCCAAAACGGGCCGACCTTACTCCCGGTCGCCCCCTGAGTGCGTTTACCTCAAGACCGGAGTCATCTGAGAGGACGATCTTCCCGGTAGCCTGATGGACAACTCGAGCCTTCTTGAGTGCGTTCTCTTCATAGGTTTCCCCATCTTCTATTATCTCTGGGATATCATCAAAATCATCGAGGGAAAGAACATTGACAGAGAGATGTTCTAAAAGTCTCTTGAGTTCGGCTACCTTCCCCAGGTTACGACTGGCCACTACAATATCCATTGTCTCTGCTCCTTTTTAAGAACTTAACCCTCACGCAGTCTACCCCGATTTATCGGGGTTCGGGCCACGTTCTTAAGTGCCTTAAGTGCCTAAAGTGCGCTTAAGTGCCTAAAGTTAAAAAATTCACCTCGCTAACGGAGGGGGCCTGAATCCTGTATCTTACCTGCCTAATGGCGGTACTTACGTTTCATTCTGGCCTTTGAAAGTTGGGCAGCCTGCCCGCCGTAGCTTTAGCGAAGGCTGGTTGAATGCGTGCCCGCCATAGCCTTGGCGGAGGCTGGTTGAACAGCCTGCCCGCCATAGCTTTAGCGACGGCTGGTTCAGTTTTTACTCTACTCCCCACTCCCCATACATACCAACTTCTGAAGTTTAATCAACTCATGAATCGCCGGCTCCGCGTAATCGAGCATCTTCGTCAACTGCTCCCGGGAAAATCCTCTCTTCTCTCCGGTCCCCTGTATCTCGATAAATTTTCCGCTCTCGGTCATCACCACATTGCAGTCAACATCCACATCCTTATCTTCATCATAATCAAGGTCCAGCAGAACCTCCCCCTCACGAACCCCGATACTGACGGCGGCCAGATGTTCTTTAATCGGGATCTTATCGATCATGCCTTTTGACTTTAAATCCTGCAAGGCTTTCATCAAGGCAACAAAACCCCCGGTAACCGACGCGGTCCGGGTCCCTCCATCCGCCTGTATTACATCGCAGTCGATCCATACCGTCCGCGGCCCCAATTCTTTCAGATCGACCACCGTCCGAAGCGACCGGCCGATCAAACGCTGGATCTCGTAAGTACGCCCGGATTTCCTGCCCGTGGTAGACTCCCGCTGGGTACGATACGGCCCGGCGCCGGGGAGAATTGAGTACTCCGCCGTAACCCATCCGCTCTTCTCTCTCTGCTTGAGCTGAGCCTGATGAAGCCATCGGGGAACCTTCCCCTCCACCGAGGCGGTACATAACACCCTGGTCTTTCCCATCTCTATCAAGGCCGACCCGGCGGAAAGTTCCACAAACCCGGGAACTATCTTCACCGGACGTAGTTGATCATCTCCTCTATTATCCTTTCTCTCTTTTTTCATCTTTACTCCCGACAACTGAATTTTTATATCTTCTGATACCATAGCCCAAACACTGCCCCGCCTGCTCTATTCTTCTTTTTCCTTAATACTGCGAACTTCATCTCTGAGAAATTGAAGCACCCCTAAACTCCTCCCCCATTCCTCAAGATACTTAAAATCAAGATCTTCTGAACTCTCCAGAAGAATCTGACGAACATCCTCGGTATCCCGGGGACGGGCACTGAGAAGTTTTACCAGTATCAGATCCTCTGGCGAAATCACTTCCAGATGTACATCTTCTACCTTAACTCTGTGGGCTCTCTTAATCACATTCTTCTGGAAGTCACTTCCCGCAAGAAAAAGATCAACATACACCTTTCCCGCCGGATAAAAAAGTGTAATGAATGATAAACCTTTAATTTTTCTAATCGGATTCTCTTTATCCCGCCGGAACCCTCTTCTTGCAGTCGCGGTTAAAAAAATATCGATATCCCTCTCATCCAGTTCAATAATCCCATCAATATCCATGGTCGCCCGGGGCTGAGCATAAATACTTACTGCCAGACCACCCATTATCACAATCTTGACATTACTTTCTTGAGCCACTATTTCGAGCTCATTGAAAACTTTGAGAAGCCCTTTATTATTCACCGCGAAACCCTCGCGAGTTTACTTAATATCATCTCTTTCTCTTTCAACCGTCTGGTATGAATCCTTCTCAATCTATTTTCCATTTTCTCCGCCCCCAGTGTTTCCCTCATCAGACTGAATGTAAAATCACATAAATCAAACCAGGCCATTACCTTCTCTTCAGTGCTCATATTAAGTATATGCTTCATACTGTTATTATAGGGCGCCTGACTCTATATGCAATGAAAATTCTGACCTTATAAATATGATCTTAGATACACAACCTCTGAGTGCCCCCCCGTAAACAAAACACCCTCTCCCGTCAGTTAAGACAGGAGAGGGAAACACTCTGCGCTACACTCTCTGCGCTCTGCGCAAATACGCCCGGCGCGATTCTGCGCCGGAGGCGCATCAGCCTCTGGCTGAGAACACTTGCTTCACACTAAGCAATGGTAATTTTACAGAACACGACCTCTGAATATTAATACGCCCGGCGCGATTCGAACGCGCGACCTCTGCCTCCGGAGGGCAGCGCTCTATCCAGCTGAGCCACGGGCGCATAAATCAAAAGAAACAACTACCCTATACCAATATTTAAAGCAACAAGAATTTCACCGCGGCTCGCCTGTTATCTCAATCTCGAAGAGTTTCGGCCATAGCTTCCCGGTCACGAAGAGATGTCCGGTCTCCGGATCGTAGGCGATTCCGTTCAGGCAGGCCTCCTCTTCCAGGGAGAGGGATAAGTTCATCCCCTTCAAAACAGACCAGTCGATCATTTTCCTGTCTTGAGCGGAGAGGAGTCCTTTCATATCCAACCAGCCGGTTACCAGGCCTGTAGCCGGAGAGATAAAGAGTGTATTGCCGGTTAGCTCCCGGTTCAAGAAAAAAGGCTCCTTGAGAAGTCGACAATACTGTATTAATATTTTCACGGGTTGTTTTTTGCTATTTTAACGGCCTTTAACGCTTTCTTACTTTAACGTCTTTTTTCTTCAACGTTTTTATTTTTTAACGTTAGCGCCGAAGGCGCTATGCCCTATGAACTTCGCCACCGTAAATTTTGGTGTTTTCTTTGCTATTGTCCTGGCGGTCTACTTTCTCCTCAATCACCGCTGGCAGAACCGCTTCCTGCTGGTCGCCAGCTACGTATTCTACGGCTGGTGGGATTGGCGGTTTCTGGGGCTGCTACTGCTCTCGAGCGTAGTGGACTACGGGTGCGCTCTCTGGGTAGACCGCGGACGCCACCCTGATTTTTCAGTCCGGAAGCGGAGACTGGCCCTGACCGCCAGTATTGCCACCAACCTGACGATCCTGGGGTTCTTCAAGTACTACGGCTTCTTCGCCGACTCACTGGTCACGCTGGCAGGCGAAGCCGGGCTCCAGCTTCACCTGCCGACCTGGAAGATTATCCTGCCCCTCGGGATCTCCTTCTATACATTCCAGACCATGAGCTACACGATCGACGTCTACCGGGGGCGAATGCGCGCCACCACCAACCTGCCGGACCTGATGCTCTACGTCAGCCTCTTCACCCAGTTGGTGGCCGGACCGATCGAGCGGGGCGCGCACCTCATGCCTCAGATCCTCAAACCGCGGCACCCGACTCCAGAGGGATTCTACAGCGGGGCGCAGCTGGCGTTCGTGGGGCTCTTCAAGAAGCTGGTGATCGCCGACAATATGGCCGTGCTGGTCAATAGCGTCTACGGGGCGAACGACTCCTGCGGGGCGGCGGTGCTTCTGGGAACATACGCCTTCGCGCTGCAGATCTACTGCGACTTCTCGGGCTATACGGACATCGCCCGGGGGACCGCCCGGATGCTCGGTTTCGATATCTGTATAAACTTCCGCCTCCCCTACCTGGCAACCAACCCGAGCGATTTCTGGCAGCGCTGGCATATCAGCCTCTCAAGCTGGCTCCGCGACTACCTTTACATTCCGCTGGGAGGCAGCCGGCACGGACGCTTAAAGACCCTCCGCAACCTGGCGATCACCATGCTTCTCGGAGGCCTCTGGCACGGCGCCTCCTGGCACTTCGTCGCCTGGGGAGCCTTCCACGGTCTGCTGCTGATTGTCTATCGACTGGGAGAAACCCCTCGTCTGGCCCGGCTAAGGACATTCGAGACCCGCCGGGGAATCCGCTTCTGGCTGTCGGTTCTGGTCTTCTTCCATTTAGTCTGTTTCGGGTGGCTGCTCTTCCGCGCCACGGACATGGTCCACGCGGTCCATCTAATGGCGGCGCTGGGATCAGGCTCGTTCTGGGAGCCGGTCTGCGGCCCCATGCTCCTGATGGTGGCGGCCGCCGGACTTCCCCTGGCGGGGTTTCAGATCTATCAATATTACCGCCGTTCCTCCGAGCCATGGGTGGTCTGGCCGGCGTGGATACGCGCGGGTTTTTATGTAGCTTTATTCTATGGCATCGTCCTCTTCGGAGCACCGGGAAATAATGACTTTATTTACTTTCAATTCTAAAAAAGGGACTCCGGTCCCCGGGCGCGGGCGCCTGCCAGGCGCGCTGCTGGCAGCCGCGGCCATTATACTGGCTATCGAGCTGATCGTGTCCTCTCTGCCGCACTCCGCTCAGAAGGACCTGGTCCAGCATCGACTCTACCACCCAAACGTGATCCCCGGCATCGCCGAGAGCGTCGTGCAGTGGCAGGTAGCGCACGCGACACTCCTCAATGAAGAGCAGAATCTCCTGATTCTGGGCGATAGCGCCGCCCTGGTCGGCCTGGAGGCAAATCTGATTATGGAGGAGACCGGTCTCAGGACCTGGAACCTGGGGACTTTCGGCTTCATCTACACCACCGGGCAGGCCGACATCCTGCGGCTCTTCATCGACCGCAACGGACCTCCGCGTTTTCTGATCTACCACACCTCTCACTACTCCTTTACGGCTAAACTGAGTAAACCAGCGGTCAGAACCTGGGTCGCGCGCCTGCGAGGGTGGTTGGCTCCTCCCGAAACCGTGCGCTATATGCTTCCCAGCATGCGTCACCGGCAGCAGCTCCGGAACACCATCCTGGCTATGGGAAAGGATGGGGTCTCTTACACAGGGCTGGAGTTGGACCGGGGAAGGTTCGCGTCAGATAACACGATTAGGCGGCAGCTCTGGGAGAACCGCGGGTCACTCCCCGATCCACTGGAAGTTGATCTGGAAGAGGCACTCGGAGACAATCTTGTCTGGAGACCCCGGTTTCACCCGGACTGCCTGGAAGGGCTGGAGCGAATCTTCGATATGGGGAACGAGTACGGCTTCCCGATTCTGATCCTATTCAACCCTCTCCCCGAGCAGGCGGATAACGAGATAGTACGGGCCGCGATGGCCCGGTTGGAATCGGATCTGATGGAAACCATCCGCCCCTATCCATGGGTCAGCATCTACGAGCCGTTTACGCGCTTTTATCCCAACAACTTCTGCATTGACATGCGCCATGTAAATATATACGGCGCCCGCCGCAACACCGAGGAACTAGTAAAATGGATCCGCGACAACTGGCTCGATCTTCCTTGAAAATGTATCTTACAAATCTTTCCTTTAACAACAAAATGATTTACCACGAAGATCACGAAGAATAATTGAGAAGGATGAAAATCTATCTTATTTTTTTTAATCCTTCGTGTTCTTCGTGTCCTTCGTGATTTCAATTAGCATTATTTCCCCGATATCCGTCGAGAGAACAAGGAAAGGTCGGAAATTCTGGAAATCCCCCGGTCAAAGCCCGGGGATGTCTCTCAGAACACGAAAACCCGCCCCATTGGTCGCTTCGTAAGCACGGTGGGAATTGCGGACCGCCACGCGCAGGTCCTGAGGCTCGAAGTACCATGCCCCTCCCTTGAGGACTCTTCTCCCCCCTCCTCCGATCTCCCCCCAGACTCCCTGATCGGATGGCGCCCCCGCGAATGATCCGTGCCAGACATCCTCGCACCACTCCCAGGCATTGCCGGCCATATTATGGAACCCCCACCGGTTGGGAAGATAGCCTCCCACCGGGGCGGTCCAAGCATAACCATCGTCGCAGGCGGCAGTATTCCAGCCGTCGAAGATCCGCCCGGCCGCTAGATCACCCCCATTGGCGTACCGGCATACCTCCTCCACCCCGGTTCCCCAGTAAAACGCGGTATCGGTTCCCGCCCGGGCCGTTAAAAAAAGTTAGGGTCACACCCCAAATACTAAGTTTAAAGCCGGGGAAAAATTCTTTTAATTCTTCTGCCCAACTATTTATATTTCTTTATTCTCTCCTGAATTATCTTATGGACCTGGCTGTACTGTTCCCCACTTAGTCAAACTTAGCATTTGGGGTGTGACCCTGTTCCTTTCTTCTCCTCAGCCATTCCAGAAAGATATCAAGGCTATTGCCATCGAATCAACCTATAACTGGTACTGGCTGGTAGACGGGCTGATGGACGCGGGGTATCCGGTACATCTGGCCAATCCTGCCGGCCTCCCGCAGCGCCACGGCTTGAAACATGCCGATGATAAGAGTGATGCCTTTTTCATGGCCGAGTTATTACGGCTCAACATCCTGCCGAAAGGATACATTTATCCGAGAGAAGAACGGGCAGTGAGAGATATGCTCCGGCGCCGGATGATGCTGGTACAGCACAGGACCAGCCATATCCTGAGTTTTCAGGGTATGATATCTCGGCAAACCGGATCGGGAATGCCCGGCAATACCATCAAGACTCTTGAGGAAGAAGATATTCAGGATCATTTCGATGATGAATATCTGATCTTAATTGGCGAGACAAATATCTCCGTGATCAGATTCCTCACCGAAAAGATTCGGAGATTCGAGAAGGAGGTTATGAAACGGGTCAAGATTAAGCCGGAGTATGAGAAGATTCAGACGGTCCCGGGGATCGGGAAGATACTGACCCTGACCATCATGCTGGAAACCGGCCCCCTGAGCAGATATGCCGGGGCGGGGAACTATGCTTCCTATTGCCAGACGGTGAAGGCTATTCATACCTCAAACGATAAAAAGAAGAGGAAACTAAACCAGAAGAACGGCAACAAATATCTGGGCTGGGCGTATATTGAGGCAGCCAATTACATGAGGAGATATTGCCCGGAAGCAAAGCGATATCATCAAAAGAAGATGGCCCGGTCAAAGCAGGTCGTGGCAACCAAGGCACTGGCAAGTAAGATTTCCAAAGCCTGCTATTACATCATGCGGGACCAGGTGGACTTTGACGTAAAGAAGATGTTCGGCTGACAAATGAGTTGTGGCAGTGATCCCGACTCAGGGTTGGTGAAAAGCCAATAGGTTTGATTGGAAGCTGCCACAAACTCACTTTGATTGATTGGCCATACAGTCAAGTCCGTTCTGCTATTCCACCCGTGCTGTGAGCCACGCGGGTTTGGACTCAGGTCTATTATTTGATCAAGCCTGAGGATCCATAGATTTGTACATATTCATTTTGGACATGGCCTGCCCCGTTAGATAGTTAACTCGGTCATAACAAAAATATGCAATGTTTTCTCTTCTCTAACGGGGTAAAGTACTGAAGTTTTTCTGGGGCATCATTGATGCCTGGGGCTCTTGGAAGTTATTGGATAGTAGAGAATCAAGGACAGCCTAGAACCAGATGGGTGACTGGACGGAATAGTTTTTTAGGAACTACTTCCTAATCCAAAACCCGACGAAATAACAGGCGTGGGATAAGCGATTGGATTTGATTGTGAAGCTGATTATATCAAAAATTAATTTTTATAGGCGGCGTTTTGTGGTTTTGCTCTGTTCCTGGGAGGACTCTGTCCGGCAACTCCCACTTGACGCGGAACCTTTAATGGGTGACCCTGATCCCTTTATACAAGCCTTTCCGGCCCTATAGACTCCCCTACCTCGTCACCGGGATGTCCCCGGTCGCGCCGTAGTAAACCCGGGTCTCACCTCTCACCGCCCAGAGACCGGTCGACGGCCGGAAGACCCCGATGTCGTCTCTTCCGTTACCCAGGTAGTCCGCCGGGACCGAGCAGTCATTTGAGCCACCGAAATATGCCCTTGTCACGCCTTTTACTGCCCACAAACCGGAAGAAGGACGGAAGATACCCACCTTCCAGTCCACGGTCCCGTCATAGTCTCCGGGCACCGGCCGGTCGCTGGCCCCGCCGAAGTAAATCCTTGTCACTCCCCGGATCGCCCAGAGTCCCGACCCTCCCCGGAAGATCCCGATCTTCTTCCCTCCGACCCCGGCGTAGTACCCAGGAACCGGTGTGTCCCCGGGGCCTCCGAAGTAGACGCGGCTGACTCCCCTGATCGACCACAAACCCGAGGAAGAGCGGAAGATCCCTTGGTCGCAGGTACCATCACCGTTGTAATCCCCGGGGACCGGGAGGTCGAATATGGAACCGAAGTACACTCTTGTCACTCCTCGGACGGACCATAGTCCGGAGGAAGAAAGGAAGATGCCGATGTCGGTGGTCCCATCGCCATTGTAATCGCCGGAGACCAGGCTGTCGCTGGAGCTCCCAAAATAAACCCTCGTTAATCCTCTCACCGCCCATAAACCCGAACTCTCTCGGAAGATAGCAAGGTCGCTGGTACCGTCACCGTTGTAATCGCCGGAGTCGATCAGGTTTGAAGAAGGTATTGCCCCATATTCATAGGACCCGATATCGACCCGGTTGGTACGGAGATACCCCCGCTGGTCATGAGAATTAATCATCTCCATAATCTGGCCGGTTGGATTGTACGTCGTGCCATCATCAATTCTAAAATACTGCGCGGGATCGGCAGCCGGGACGAGATATATCAGGATATTGTTATCACTGGTCACTTGATAGACCGAGGCCCCGGCATTAATTGCGGGACTGCCTGAAGAGATGGAGTAGCAGTTCGTGGCACCTCCATAATAGCCAAAGCTTCCCAGAAGAGGGTTGGAATTCGAGCAGCCCGTGCCGAACCCGCTGATATCCCCTGCGATGATGGAATAGCGGACTGAAAAATTGATGAAATCTGAGAACTCTCCTCCATAATTTCCATAGAAAATGGAACTTGTAGCCATGACTCCTGAACCGTAAATCCCCCCACCAACTGGAGCCGAATTTTCGTTGAACGTACAGTTGGTCAGAGCGGTAGAGCCGTCGTTGGCCATCCCGCCGCCGAATTGCGCCGAATTGCCGGAGAACGTACAGTTGGTCAGTGTGGGAAAGCCAGTGTTGTATATCCCGCCGCCGAATTGCGCCGAATTTTCGTTGAACGTACAGTTGGTCAGTGTGGGAGAGCCGGTGTTGTACATCCCGCCGCCGAATTCCGCCGAATTACCGGAGAATGCGCAGTTGGTCAGTGTGGGAGAGCCGGTGTTGTACATCCCGCCGCCGAATTGCGCCGAATTTTCGTTGAACGTACAGTTGGTCAGTGTGGGAGAGCCGGTGTTGTACATCCCGCCGCCGAATTCCGCCGAATTACCGGAGAATGCGCAGTTGGTCAATAGGGGGGAGCAGGTGTTAAACATCCCGCCGCCGAATTGCGCTGAATTGCCGGAGAATGTGCAGTTGGTCAATAGGGGGGAGCCGGTGTTAAACATCCCGCCGCCGAATTGCGCTGAATTGCCGGAGAATGTGCAGTTGGTCAGTGTGGGGGAAGAATTCCAGTTGTATATCCCGCCGCCGTTAGCATTCGGCCCTGAATGATTCGCGTTCCCCCCGGTGACGATGAAACCGTTAAGAAGAGCACTTGCATCAATAGCCGGAGATTGAACAGGATTATAGATCACGTGATAGGTGTTTATGGTGTTGTTCAATACAGGCAGATCCTGACTCGGATCTCCGGTTGGCGGCGGATTAAAGTTTTCGCTCCCGTCAACAATCGGGGTCCCGTCAGACCAGGAATCGGCGGTCCCCCTGTCTCCGGAGAGAATGGTCTGGTTGGTCTCTGCATCCCGCTGTTCGAGCGAGGTCTCCGTTCCGGCAAAACCTCCGTAAACCCCGACATTATTGCGCAGGGCGAAACAGTATTCCCGGGGATCGAGTGTTTCGGTATGGGGATTGAATTGTGGCTTATAGACACCCTTTTTCACCCAGATCTGATGGGGGCCTCCGGGAGTGGCCATCGCCAGCTCGATTGCTACCTGGGGATCGGTAGCGGCTTTAGCCCAGGTGTTGTACGGGGAAGTACTGGATCCACTCGATGCCACATAGAAAACAGCGGCTGAGGCCGCTTGAGTGAAACTAAATAAACAGACGCAAATGGCTCCAAAATACAGAACTATTTTCATGGCGATGTTTCCTTCCATCTCATAAAGTCCACCTAGGAATAATCAGGGTCACACCCCAATTAATAAGTTTAAACCCGGGCAGTAATTCTTTTAATTATTTTGTCTAACTATCTATCTTTCTTTAATCTCTCCTGAATTATGTTGTGAACTTGCCTGTCCTACCCCCCATTTAGTCTGACCCTGTTCCTTTCCATCAACCTTAGAACTTAGTATTTAGGGTGTGACCCTGTTCCTTCCGAAAGGTCTCATCTTACTCATAGGATCAACTTCCTTTTTTTATTACCCTTTCGAATTGATCAAGCGTTACTTCTTCATCAAAACTTCCATCCCTATTTCGATCATACAATTCTTTTGTTTTCCTTCCATTTTCATATAGAGCTTTTTTATCAATAATGTTGTCATTATTAAAAGACCACATTCGCTCTTTTATAGAGCCATTTTCAAAAATTTCCCATCGATCGATGTTACCATCGTTGTCATTATCTAAAGTGGATTTGTGTTTTTCGTGATTTTTATAATATTCGATATATTCAACTTTGCTATCGTGATCAATATCAACTTCTAATCTGGATATTTCGCCCGGGGGATCATAGAAATACCACGTATCAATCTGGTTATCTCGATTTGAATCCAATTCGTCACTTAGAATTGAACCATCTTCATAGGAAGACCAACGATCGGGATTTCTGTCAAAATTTTGGTCGCTGGTATATCTGATGAGTTTCCCCCCTGAATACTCACCCCAGGCATCTTTTAGTCCATCACCATTTGTATCCCAGCTTGTCGGACGATTACTCGATTTTCGGGTTAGAGCATTAAATAATAATCCGATGATGATACCCACTAGAAGGCCAATGATTATGCCTTGGGATAAAGATGATTTTTTGTCGTTTGTGGTTGAATCCGGAGGGGCCTCTGAGATATTTCCGGAGACATTATTTGTTATTGAGCTTTGTTCGATTTGTTTTGCTTTTTCAAAATCAGCAATAACCTCATTAGCTAAATCAACATAATTTTCTTCTACTCGAATTATTCCTGCTCCGGTAGATGACTTGAATAGGCCATCGTAAGCTGAACAATCACGGGAGATAACATCAATAGGTATATTTCTATCATTAAAGAAAATTTCGAGAGCCTCTTTTTCTATCTCATCATAAAATTTATAAACTTCGACCCATCTTTCATCATCTCGTTTTTCCATAGTTCACTCCTTGAAAAGAACAGGGGCATGTTCATTCCGCTTTCTCGCCAAGGGAGGGGGATGTTTTCCTTATCTCGTAACCGGAAGATCGCCAGGTCCTCCGAAATATACCCTTGAGATATCACTTATCGCCCACAGTCCGGAGGAATCTCTGAAGATTCCGATATCGTCTCTCCCATTACCCTGATAATCAGCCGGGACCGGGTCATCAAGAAGGCTGCCAAAATAACCTCTGGTCACTCCCCTGATGGCCCACAAGCCACTGGTCCTCCGGAAGACTCCCGGGCTCCAATACCCCTCTCCGTTGTAATCACCCGGAACCGGCGTGTCATCAGTGCTCCCAAAGTAAATTCGGCTGATTCCCCTGATCGCCCATAATCCTGAACTGCCCCGGTAGACGGCTGGATCACTTATCCCATCACCATCGTAGTCACCAGATACCGGAAGATCAGAGGCCAGCCCGAAATAAATACGGGTAATCCCACGTATGGCCCACAGACCTGAAGACTCTCTGAATATTCCCATATCACAACTTCCATCTCCGTCATAATCCCCCGGAACCGTGTAATCCGACAAACTCCCGAAGTATGCCCGGGTCACCCCGCGGATAGCCCAGAGACCTGAACTTTCCCGGAATATGCCAATAGATGCTGTCCCGCTGCCGCTATAGTCTCCCGCAACCGGAATGTCGGGAAAAATCAGGGTCATGTCGGAAAAATCAGGGTCACACCCCAAATACTAAGTTTAAAGCCGGGGAAAAATTCTTTTTAATTCTTCTGCCCAACTATTTATATTTCTTTATTCTCTCCTGAATTATCTTATGGACCTGGCTGTACTGTTCCCCACTTAGTCAAACTTAGCATTTGGGGTGTGGCCCTGTTCCTTTTTATCCACAACAAGAATTTGAAATTTATCGGCCTTTTTCCCCCCGCAGGGGTTCACCTCTCTCCGCCTCAACCTTTCTTATCAATGTATTGAGATTTTCTAGATCCAACGGCTTTGGCAGGTAAGCGTATGCCTCATGGGCCAGCACATCCGCTACGAAGTGGTCGGCGTAAGCCGATATCATGATCACCGCGGTTGCCGGGCGTTCCTTGATAAAAAACCGGAGAACCTCATGGCCGGTCATTTCCGGCATTTTTAAATCGACAATTGCAACATCAAACATATCCTTTCCGACAATCTCCATCGCCTTCGGTCCTTCGGTGCAGGTTTTCACCTCGTGCCCTTCCAGGGAGAGCGCATCCTTGAGGATGACGCAGAAGTCGGGGTCGTCGTCAACCACCAGGATTTTGGACCTGGGGTGGTTTTTTTTGTCTGACTTTCTCGCGGATCCCATTTTGCCTGTTACCCTAAATTTTCCAGGACGTTTTTAACAGCACTATTGATTTTAACTTTCAGGGGAAACAATATTAGCCGGGGCCCGGTTCGGAAAATTCCCATTTTACCCGGCCGATCCGGGCTTTGATGTTTTTGATCCCTTTTTTATGTTGATTAATCTGCTCTTCCAGCTCGTTTATCTTCTTCTTCAACCTGAGTCGTTCTACCTTCCTTAAATCCGCCAGCTCCCGCCACATCTTCCACTTTGATTTAAGTTTCCGGGGCGAGCGGATCAACGCGACGGGCAGTCTTGTTACAGTAGATAAAATGTGAAGGCTTCCTACCTTTCCCAGCAGGCAACCCAGAATTATTCCCAGGAATAAGGCCCCGACACCGATTATTACGGATATGACCGGCACCACTAATTTATCCATCCTTCTCCTCTCCTTGCGAGGCCGGCTTTTTTCTTAATCCCCGGGCATGTTCCAGCAATATTTTAGCTTCTTCGGCATGGTCTCCATCGGGATATAGCGAGATGAAATCGTTTAATTTCTCTATCACCCTGACACGATCTCTTTTTTTAAAAAGAAAGAACCTGGCCTGGAGCAACCTGACTTCCCCCGCCCATCTTCCTCTCGGGTATTCATCGAGAAACCGATCAAATTCCTCTTCGGTATCTTTTAAAAAGTCCGTTCCGTATTCATGACTTTCCATCAGGGTGCGGATATAATAAAAATGAGCATCCTCAGAATATTTACTGTTTGGATACTCGCTCAAAACCGTGGTAAAATCATCCCGGGCTTTTTTTAAGTCTAATTCGACTCTACCCTGGAGGATTCGCCGGCCGGATTTTTTTTGTGATTTTTTATAATGATCCAGACCCATCCGGTAGTAGAAATAGGCTTCTTCATCCGCCCTGGCTCCGGATGAGCCGGATTTTTCGGCCGACTGCTCCGAATAATCTCTCCGGTCGTATTCTCTTCTCTTGACGGGGTCGCTTAATACCCGGTAAGCTTCGGATAGATCTTTGAATTTTTCCGCCGCCCATTTCCCCCGGTCGCTCTTATGTTTGTCGGGATGATATCGTATCGCCAGGACCTTGTAAGCCCTTTTTATTACTTCCTCGCCGGCCTCGGGGTGGACCTGCAAAATTTTATAGTAATCTTTCCCGGTCAAGATAATAAAATCCTCCCGCTCCGGGGAACTATTAGATTCTCTATTATCCTTTTTTTACCCTCACTTCCAGTATGCCGTTTTTATAACTCGAGCTGAGGGTATCAGCCTTAACCTCTCCGGGAAGCAGAATTTCCTTGTGATATTTTCTTTCTCCGCCTTTAGCGGAAATATTCAGGATGTCTCCCTCTAAATCCAGTTTTATGCTCTCTTTCGTCACTCCCGGCATCTCAGCGTAAATCTTGATCTCATCATCTTCATCGAAGACATCAATAATCGGTTCCCTTTCCTCATCAACCTTCGGCCCCTTCGGGGTTTTTTTAATATTGCCGAATGATTCAACCACCGGCTTTCCCCGACCCCCCAGGGCAGATTTAATGGAAAAGCCGTAAACCCCTTTCATACCTTTTTTTAGATGGCCGAGGTCAAACTCTCCTTCCCGATTGGCCTCACCTCCGGATTCCTCCAGTGTCGATGCCAGTTCAATCAGTTTCTCGATCCCTTTAAATATGCCTCCCAGTCCGATTTGGCCGTCTCCCAGGTCAAAGCTAAAACCCTCTTTTTTCTCTTTCTCTGACATATCACACCTCCTGTAATTGTTATGTAATTATTTCTGTATATTTATTTCCGGGGCTACCAGATATTCGGCTAAACCTTCAAATTCTTCCTTATTCTTGGCGGCACGAAGGAGCAGTTTCTGGTAATTTCCAATTTTTTTTGCATCCTTGGCCTCGGTTATATGAATGTTATCCGGGAGCAGGGGGATGACATTGTGATAGGCCCCGATAAATATAATGCCGGTCTCCCCATCACCCAGTGTCTCATCAATTCTTTTCGCTATATATCTGTCCCGTTTTTTCATCAGACTGTTTCTGGACAGCCGGTAGAGGAAAAATGCCATCAGCTTCTTGCCGGTTGATACAGCATTGGCAATCCTGACAATACGGTCTCTCTCTTTTTTTAACAGGGGGAAATCTTCCGTCTGGACCAGGAGTGCTCCCTTCTTAATCAGGTCGGTGACGATTTTGTAATTTTTACTGCCTGATCCGGCTCCTTCTTCCACAATTTTAGCCCCTACCTCCCCATCAGCAACCATTCCGTCCTGATAAATTTTGAATCCTTTAACATCTAAATCGGCAAAATAGCTTGAGATAACATCCCAGAACCCGGAGATTGTCCGTTGGTGTTTATGCCAGAACTCCTCCCCGAAACCGGCGATGCCCTTCTTGTCCACCTCCCGGGCCACACTGCCCAGATCGGCACTCATATGAATTATCGGAACATAAATTAATTTTCTCATCTGTCACTATGAACAAGCAGATCATTTCCCGGTTCAATCAAAAACCGTATCAGCCTAATCCTTTTGCTTTTATCAGAAGCTCTGCTGTATTTTTGCGGAGCCCGGATATAATTCGGCAATTTTTGCAATTAATATTGTCCCCGTCAAATTCTTCACATGACAGAAGCAAAGTGACTTCGTTCTTCAGCTGAATCGCCATTTCAGCCTTATCGGAAATCGACCTTGCCGCATTAATATCGCGGGTCAGTTCTTTGATCGTCCATTCTCTTTTTTGAAAGATTGGACAGGTTATTCCGTTAGATGAATTAGTTTTATTCATATTATTGAATTCAGGCATTATTTTACCCCTTCAGTATTCTGAGTTAGGTGTTAGCATATTCACTCACATCAAATCACCCAGAGGACCCAAATTTATATTTAGATCCTCATCCTCGAGGCCGAATACTATTTTTAACTCTTTCATCTTGTCTTCTAATTTCATCAACGTCTGGCCGATACGCTCAATCTCCTCATCAGTTAAAGAACCGCCGGTTACCCTGCGCATGGCCTGCTTTTCCAATAGCTTTCTGATCAATTCAACGAGGGTAAGAACTAATTTGGCCAGACCCCTTTCCACATTTTCAGGATTGGCCTCGATCCTGGAGGGAAGAGCATTCTGTAACTTCTCCAGCTCTTCCATAAAAGCTTCCGGAGAATCCGTTGTAATCTGCTTATTCATCCTGTTTCTTTCCTGATTATCCGCATTTCAGAAATCGATTAAAGGTTCTTTTGTATCATTCGCGCTTAATCACGATGAATCGGATCTGGTGTCAATTCAATAAAATTATAGGGCGGCCAGGGGCCGCTGAATAAATATTTGAGTTGAGTGTGAGTATTTTTAAATTTTTCAAATGTTTTTTTAAACTGACTTTGCCTGTTTTTTTCCACCAGATAACAGGCACTTAACAGCAAATCATTACTCTTCAGTTTTTCAAGTTTCTTCTCCGCAGCCAGATTTTGAAAATGATTATCAATAAGCGCTATATTCTCTTCCGCCTCTTCTTTGAATTTTGTGTTGATCCGGTATTCTTTTAATTTATCCTTGAGAAAGTTCTTCGCCGGAGTATTGCCCGGTATTGATAATTGCTCTGTTTCTTCCTCAAGCTTCCGGGCAATACCCTCCTTTACCAGGTCTCCGGACCATATTACCCTTATTCCATACTCAACCTTGTTTCTCAGCCGTAAAAAATTATTTTTAAAATCACTACAGTATTTCCGCATCAGGGAAAGGGCGCCTTCTCTATTCTGAAAAACAGTATGGAATCTAATCGGAAGAACGGTATAATTACCCATGAGGCTTTCCACGACTCTCTCGTGTATTAAAACCCGATCTTCCGTGATCCCCTTAATCTCCTCTTTCAAGCTGCTGACGATCAATCCCATTTCATGATAAGGGATATTATATACCGGAGCCTCTTCCAATCCCGCTATTTTGCCGACAAGCGGGCGATTAGAATCTATAATGCAGTAACAATAAATCATGTCGGCTCAATAAATGGAGCACCTCTCAACCGCTCCATAGTTTCTACCGAACTGAGCAATACCTTTAAACCCAGGTATATCAGATCCACATCCGCCACCGAGATCACCACGTCACCGGAGATAACAACTCCTTTGTCTAAAACCCTGTCCAGAATTTCCAACAGAGTCACATCTTTGGATTTTATAATATTATGTTCCATGTCTTTAAGCCGTTTTTTTACTCTGCCGTCCCGGACTTCTTCAGTTTGCAAAAATTATACGGCGGCCAGGGGCCGGTACAATCAAATATAAAACCGGTACCAGCAGTCTGCTCTTTCAATTCTTCAACGGCAGTAATAAAAGGTGTCACCAGACATTTATCCAATAAAAAGGCACAATTCAGAATCATATCTTCATTTATTTCTGTCACTTCTCCGGGCAATAACTTATTAATTACCGATTGGATGCTATATTTTTTCAATTTGTTGAAACTATTCTGACCGTATTCATTAATCTTCTTATTTGCTTCCCGGATTAATATCTCTTCTTTTTGCTTTTTTAAAAAAAAGGCTTTGCCGGGAGGAGAAGTATTAATTGCATTTTTCAGTGACAGGATCTCCTCGTTATTTACACCCAGATACTTTATTAATATCGCCATATCACAATAAATTTTTATTCCCCACTCTTCCTTGCCTCGAAAGTAATTTAAATTATTGCCAAGTTCTTCTTCATTTTCCTTTAAAAAGGCAATCAGGTTATCCTCATTATTAAATATGGTGGCGAATTTAAAGGGGACCACAGAGGATTCTTTCATAACATTTTCTATTACCTGCTCATGTATATTCACCTTCTCTTTAAGCCACTCAAAATCAGCCAGATTCTTTTTCAGGCTTTCCTCTCCAAAATCAGTTTTCCTGACTTTGCCGACCACGGCGTAAAGATCCCGGCAGGAGATAGTATATTTCTCATCACCGGGCCATGATCGGGGAGAATCCGTAACACAGTATAAATATATTAACTCTTTTCCCGGGACTTTCATTTCATTTAAATAATACCGTTGTCGGATTAATCTTCCTGACTCCTTATTTCATCCAATCGATCAAGAAGTTCAGTCTCCCTTCGAGTATACTCATCTTCATCTATCTCATCTAATTCGAACCTGAGTTGTAATTCCATGATATTTTCTTTTATGCGGCCCTCGTCAGAAACTTCTTTTTCCGCGACCTCATTGATTTTTTCGCCCAACCAGACTAATCCCTTTAAGGGCGAAAGTAATATGCTGTCTATAATAAACATTCCATCCTCGCTTAATCCGATTAGTAGGCAAATCTAAGTTCAACTCCAGATACCGAAACAAAACGCAAATTATTCTATGCGTAACACTTTAGCTCTTTGAAATTATAATTCAGGTATCATCCGGTTCGTAGTGCAGGACTTCACTCCTTCCTTCGTTGGGCAGGGCCGAAGCCCTGCACTAAGGTAAACATTCGGTAAACCCGGAAATGCCGCTGGCCATCTCGGGCCCTGTAGCCGCGGTCGTTGACCGCGGCCCCAGTGATCCCTAATCATCCGCGGTCAACGACCGCGGCTACAGCACCTCGCGAAAAGCGCGGAGCCCCTGGTTTACCGAATATTTACGTTGTCAATACTCTAAGGAAAAAAGTAAGTAAGATAAGCAAATAACTCAATATTCCCCGGTTTTTATTACCAGGTTAACGAAATTGAACGGGGGCAGTGTCCCCACATATTTAAATACCACTTTATCCCCGTATTTATCCGCCAGTTCATTAACTTCCCGATCAAATTCGGTCTCTTTCTCATTATTTATCAGAAAGGCCGCGTTTAGAATCATCCTTTCCCCGTAAGTATCATTTATTTTATTTTTCTCTGATAGCGGCTCCAAAACACTTAAAATATCTTCCCGGCATTGATTCTTTTCCTCTTCCAGTGCCTGCTCCACCATTTTCCCTATCTCCATGCGCTGGTAATATGACTTTTCCGAAGACAGGACGGCGATCTCTTCTTTTAATTTATTTATAACTGCATGCTTTTCTAAAATATCCCGGTAGATATCTTTCTCACTAAATACGGCTTTTAATCCAAGTTCTTTTTTCTCTTTAAAGTCGGCCAATAAATTTTTGAAATTATTATATTCTTTTTCTAATATTTTTTTTACTTTCTCCTCGTTTTCAGCGATTGTGCCGAACCGGACCGGCAAAACCGCGAAATCTTTCATCACTTCTTCTATCGCCTTCTCATGGCAGATCATGTTCGCTCTTGATATCCGGTAATCTATTATCGGGGAATCACTGACTACAGCGCCTATATCGTTAAACTGGATTACATGTACCAGATCACCTCTTCCTCCGATTCCTGGAGCATCGAAGGACTCCCGTGTTTTCGTCTCTATTATGCAGTAGATATACTTGCCTTCTTTCGCGGTCATTCCAATCGTCCCCGTATTAAATTATCTTTACTATTTTAAAATTCCGATGGCTTTCCCTGTAATATTTCAGGATAAGTTATGTTTCCCATTCTTCCGGATAAATAACAATGTTGACAAAATTAAAGACCGGCAGCGGTCCGGTATAAACAAATTTAATTCTCTCCGTATATTCTTCACTCAAGTCATCCATGATATTATCAAATTCTATTTCCCGTCCTTTGTCCACCAGAAAGGCGGCATTTATAAACATCTCATCTCCCGCCGTCTTATTCAGTTTGTATTCAAACGCCGGTCTCTTAAGAATATCCACTATTTCTTCCGCCTCTTCGTCTTTCTTTTTCTCCAGTGCCTGCTCGACCAGCTTTCCCAGTTCCATTCTGGCTTCAATATTCTTTTTCCTATCTTCCTCTTCAATTTTCGCTTTTAATCTCCCAATCTCTTTATTCTTTTTTGTAATCTCCTGGAAGATAATGCTGACATTTTTCCAGATGCCCTTAACATTCAACTCCACCTTATGGTCAATATCCTGTAAAAGATTGTGGAACTCCCGGTGCCTCCTATCCAGAAGATTGCGAATCTCATCGGCATCCGCGGCTACAGTGCCAAATCTGACCGGCAGCACGCTGTCGAATTCCTTCATCACTTCTTCAATTACATTCTCATGGGCCAGGATATTCTCCCGATTAACGACAAATTTAGTCATCGGGTGATTACTTACTATCATGCTCAGATCATTATAGCCGATAGTCAGAACCTCATCTCCTCTGGCGCCTAATCCTATCGGCCCAAAATTCCTTTCCAGTGAGGTACCGATAATACAGTAAATATATTTTCCTTCCTTTTCCATAGCTGTATGTCCTAAGTTTTTCGAAAATCCTGCATAGATAGAGCCCCTTACTTTTTCTCACCTCTTCCATATTGCTTCTGAACTTAGCGGACCTAAAGGTCCGCGACTACGAACGACTACGAAGATGTCGTAGCCGTCGACCTTTAGGTCGACAGAATAACAAATTCCTATACTATCCAGTTATAATGCAACTACTTCCCGCTCACTCCTCTTCTTCTCCAAGAAGCCCGCCTAAAATTCCTTTTGTCTTTTCTAAAAGTCCAGTTACAACTCCACCCAAAAGTTCCTTCCTTCTTAAAAGAACTTTTACCCCCTTTCGTGTAATAAATTCTATTATTTCTCTATCATTCAATATCCTGGGAATAATATCTTTGGATTTCTTGGCCACCATATCCATTATCTCTTCATCATTTAATATAGTGGGAACCATATCCCTTGATTTTTCCACAACTTTTTCTATAACCTCCGGATCATTAACCACCTCTTTAAATACCTCTCTCAACAAATTATGAAGCTCAGAACCAGCTCTTGGTTTTACTCTTCTCGCTCTTCTTACCGGCATCTTTACCCCCTAGATACTTAAAACCCTTACCAATATTGCATTTTCCTTAAAATTATCTTCTTTAAAAGAGAACTCTTCTTTTTGCCCTGACTGCTCGGCAGCCAGACAGTATTCGAGGAGCAGGCGATAGGCCGTGGTCAGATCATCGAACAGTTCTTCGGTTTTAGGAACATCCGGGTTTGTGTCGGGGTGGGAAGAGAAGGCCAGACTTTGATGGGCTTTTTTAATCTCGTTTTTATTGGCAACCTCTTTTAAGCCGAGTAGCTTTCGGGCCCGTTCCACCTTCTCAAATCGCATTTTCTTTATCTCAAGAGTATAAAAACTATACGTGGGAAGCGGGCCGATACACCGAAAATTTAACTTTTCATCGAAACCAGCATCCAATTCCTCCAGTTCACCATCAAATTCTTCCTGCCGTGCTCTGTCCACCAGGAAGGCCGTGTTGGTGATCATCTCGTCATCCATAAGGTCGTGGTTTTTAACAGCCCGGCTTACTTTTCTTAACGTATCCTGTATCTGGAGCGCGTATTCCGCCTTCGTTTTATCGAGAGCCTTCTTCACCATCAATCCTACTTTCATCCGGTCATCAAGTGACACTCCGGCAGAATTCGTCATGATCTCAGCTTTAAGATCTTTTATTTCTTTCTTTTCTCCCATCTCCTGGAGAATTAAATTAAAATCACTCCAGGTAGCCACCACATCAATCTCTATCTTGCCGGTTATCCTGTTGAATACATCTTTCATTAATTCGTACCATCGCGATAAAATATTATTAACTTCATCGGCGTCTTCAGCAAATGTCCCCAGAAGCATTGGGATAATGGTGTGATTCTCCATAACCTTTTCGATTACCTGTTGATGCCTGAGTAACTTTCGGGCTACTTCGATCTTGAGTAAATCATTATAATCAACAATCTCGGAGTCACTTACCACCGCCGAGATGTCCTTATATGATATCGAATATACTTTTCCCCCATTATTTTTTATACGGGGGGAGCCTTCATTTAAAGCCGGAAAATCAATATCACTAAATAATAATTCGTCACAAGAGTCGATAATGCCGTAAATATATTTTCCTATTTCAGCCATAAATGTTCCTTTTATTCCGTTGCGTATATGTAAGCATTCGGCAAACCGGGGGGCTGCCAGCATCGGCCTTGTGGGAGGGGTTTCCAACCCCGATTGCCGGGCCTCCTCGATCGAGGTTAAAAACCTCTCCCACAGAACTCAACCCCGGTTTCCCGAATGTTTGCGCGGCTATTAACCAGATTTATATCGGGCTATTATAATTCCCTTTCTGTTCCTTTATCCTACTGATGGATTCTTCAAAGTGTTTCCTCTTCACAGTGGGGCCCTTATCATCTTCAGTATTATCAATAAATTCTCTGATGGCGAACAGGGCGGCCTTGCGGCAGATAAATTCAATATCGGAACCGACCATATCTTCCGTGTCTCTGGTCAATTTTTTCAAATTAACATCGCCGGCCAGAGGTTTATTCTGGGTATGTATCTTGAAAATTTCCAACCTGGTTGTTTCATTCGGCAACGGCAATTCAAATATCAGATCAAATCTTCCGCTTCTCAGCATAGCCGGATCAATCAGATCCAGACGATTGGTGGCTGCTAAAATCACCACACCTTTAAGCTCCTCAATTCCATCCATCTCGGTTAAAAATTGGCTTATTACTCTCTCGGTAACATGGGCATCCGTACTGCTGGAACCTCTTCTGGGTATAATGCTGTCTATTTCATCGAAAAACACAATCGTAGGAGATGCCTGTTTTGCTTTCTTAAATATCTCCCGGATGCCTTTCTCCGACTCGCCGACATACTTGGACATCAGAGCGGGCCCCTTTATCGAAATGAAATTGACTCCGCTTTCATTGGCTACTGCCTTGGCTAACAGTGTTTTTCCCACGCCCGGGGGTCCGTAAAGAAGTATTCCTTTGGGAGGTTTTGTATCCACTTTCTTGAAAACATCGGCATACTTGAGAGGCCATTCTATGGCTTCTTTCAGTTCGTTTTTAATATTACCCAAGCCTCCCACATCTTCCCATTTGACATCAGGCACCTCCACAAATACTTCCCTGATCGCCGATGGCTCAATATCCTTCAGCGCCTCCATGAAGTTATCCATTGTAACTTCCAGGTTCATCAAGGTTTCATATGGAATATCAGCCATTTCAAAATCAATTTTTGGCAATATTGCTCTTAAAGCCGCCATGGCCGCTTCCCGGGCCAGGGCTTCTATATCCGCCCCCACGAATCCATGGGTAATTTCCGATAACTTTTCCAAACTGACATCTTCGGATAATGGCATTCCTCTGGTATGAATCTGGAGTATTTCGTAACGATCGTTCTTATCCGGGATGGGAACAGTTAATTCCCGGTCAAACCGGCCCGGGCGCCGCAGGGCCGGGTCTATTATATTGGGGACATTGGTGGCGGCCATGACGATAACATGCCCTCGTGATTCCAGGCCATCCATTAATGCCAGGAGTTGAGCCACCACTCTTCGTTCAACCTGTTTCTCGGCGCCCATCTCTTCCCTCTTGGGCGCGATAGACTCCACTTCATCTATAAAAATAATAGACGGGGCGTGGGACTTGGCATCTTCAAATATCGAACGCAGGCGGGCCTCACTTTCACCGTAAAATTTACCCATTATTTCCGGCCCGCTTATACTGATAAAATAAGCATCGGTTTCATTGGCCACGGCCCGGGCAATAAGGGTTTTGCCGCATCCCGGTGGTCCATGAAAAAAAACTCCTTTGGGAGGATCGATCCCTAATCTCTCAAATACTTCAGGAAATCTCAAGGGAAGCTCCACCATCTCTCTGATTCTCTGAACCTGGGTGTCCAGGCCGCCGATATCTTCATAGGATACTTTGGTCGGCCTTCCTTCTCCCCCACCTCCTCCTTTTCCTTTTGTTTCCATCTTTATCACAGTTTTCGTGTTTATCACCACCACGCCGGCGGGAACTGTATTCACAACCTTAAAATCACAGGATCTCGTCCCGAATAAAGTGGCCCGGACCTGGTCACCTTTAATAATGGGGCGCCCCGCTATCAGCGAGCCGATATATTTGGCATCCCGGTCTTTCTGGAGGGGGGTGGACGCGGTCAATGACGAAAGAGTAATTTTCCCGGCGGATTTGTATTCAACCTTGCGAATCTTCACACTGTCATCCAGGCCGACTCGGGCATTCTCCCGTGATATCCCGTCCATCTGAATAATCTTCTTTCCCCTATCCTGTACATAACAGGGCATTACTTTCGCCGCTGTTTTCCTTTTGCCGGCAATTTCTATGATGTCCCCAACTTCAATACCCAGTTCATTTATATCGGCAGGATCTATCCGGGCGATGACCCTGCCCACATCTTTGGATAAAGCTTCTTTTACCTTGAATGTCATCAGTATTCTTTTGCTCCTGTAAATTACAAGATTCTCATAGATAGTGCCTGAACGAAAACCCCAAAACCAAAGTCATTGCGAGGAGGGACGACGAAGCAATCTGCTTAGTTTGTGAGGAGATTGCTTCGTCACTTTGTTCCTCGCAATGACAAATTATTTGAGATTCGGGGTTTCCGTTCAGACACTAGATAAAGTTAGAATGCTATAGTGTTTCAATTTTCGCAAAATAGGTGTTGAAATTTATGGAGTGATTCGATGCCTTTTACTTCTCGAGGCTGTAATGGGACTATGGTTAATTTTAAGCCGCCGAATTTTCTCCTTATCTCCTCGATGTGTTTTTCCTGGCCATTTTTTCTCTCCCGGCAAAACCGGCAACCGCCCGATTCCATGACATTATTAATTACCAGTTGCCTTACACGGATCCCATAGCTGTTCAGAGTATTAATCAGCCTCTCCGTCTCCAGAATGGCCATCGCCTCCGGAATCGTTACCGCGATAAATTCACATTTTTCACTATCCCGAAGTAAACCTTCAATTCTTTTTACGGTTTTTTTCATCTCAATGAGGAAATCATCAGCTTTATCAGGCTGGTATTTCCCCGCGAACGATTGAATCATATACCGGTACTTCCACCTCATCTTTGCCACTACTTTAATCCATTCATCTAAAAGACCGGGAAGGGTCAGAAGCCTCAAGGCATGCCCGGTAGGAGCGGTATCAAGAATATATTTATCATATTTCCCCTCTTCCATTAAGTCGACAATAGTCTTAAATCCCATTACCTCATCTATTCCCGGAATCTGCAGGGAAAATACCGAGTCAATATCACTCTGATCCAGGTAGGTGGCGGTATCCAGAATCTTCTTTATATCTTCCCCATATTTCCCTTTGAATTTTAAGAGAGCTTTCTCCGAGCTTACTTCGAGAGCGCTGAGATTATCTACCCCTTTTACCTCAGTTGTCTCCTCCCCTATCTGTTGATCCAGGCTGTCTGATAAAGAATGGGCCGGATCCGTGGAAAAAAGCAGCGTTTTAAAATACCGGGATAAATAAATACCTGTGCTTGCCGCACAGGTAGTCTTTCCCACGCCACCCTTTCCCCCGAATATAATTAATTTTAACGCGTCCTTTCTTAATCCGGTTAAGTTCATTCGTATCCACACAAATTATTATAATAAATTTGTATAAGATCTAATTCTTCTTTTTTCATTTTTGTCATGGATAATCTCTTTTATCTTGATTACTTTATCTGCGCTTCCAGACGCTCCAATCTCTGTCTTAAAGCTATGTTCTCTATCTCCAGCTCACTGTCTTTTGCTTCGGAAGAAAGGTAAGCATCCTGCTGCCACCAGTTTATACCCATCTCCATGGCTTTATCTACTGAACAAATTAAAAGCCGTATCTTGATATTGAGAAGTTCTATATCAGCCAACTGAATTTTAATGTCTCCCGCAATAACTATCCCCTTGTCCAGGACTCTTTCCAGGATATCCGCCAAGTTCGTTGCTTGAATTGAATGGGTCATTTTATCCGTCATCTTATATACCTCATTTATTTTATTCCCGCGCAACAGTTTGATTCATAAATCGGTTCGGCTATGAACAGGAGAAATGATATTATCAGAATTAATCCGATAATTCTCCAGGTTGTTTTTTGATCTCAACCGGAAAGCCGGAAAATATTTTATTTATCTCTATCTATTCACTGTTAGTTCCCTTTTCCCGCGAGTATGATACAACTTTTAAATCATTATTTAATTTAATCTCGTATATATTCCTGTCCTGAACATTGGTTGACAATCCCACGGATTTTATGAACGCGCTCTCCTCAAACACCACCACCCGGGCTAGCCAACCGTCATCCTCCTTAGTAACCTGGATCACCTGGGCATCATTGCCGATTGTTTTTTTTGAAAATTCTTTAATTACTTTTGTTACGTCGTTTATCTTCATAGGCTATCTCCCGATCTTTACTGTGATTTCTTCCTGGTTCCCGTGATTGTAACCACGCCTTTTCCCCGGCATTTTAAACAGGGCAGCTTATTCTCCGGTTCGGCTCCGGTTCCCCGGCAATGCCCACATACCTTAACCGGCTCGGTAACATTAACCACTCCTTTGCCCCGGCAAATATTGCAAGTAAGATTTGTCCGGGGCGGATATTCGCCTCGACCTTTACAATAGGCACATATTACTACCGGGCCGGCTAAAGAAACTATGCCCGAACCACGGCATATATGGCACTTCGTGCCTCTGCTCCGCGGCAAGACGCCGGTGCCACCACATAATCCACATTTAAACTTTTTGCTTTTTAGAATCTTACCCATTATTAGATGTGGTCCTGATTTACCCTTTTTATAGTTGTAAGTTTTCCAGTGCATGCTGCGTCTCTTTTTCGCTAACTAATGTTAATTCCGGCAGCTTCGTTCGGTGCTAATCCGGTTTATGATAAATCGGATCAATAGGGTAAAGGCATCTTCTTCCATTCTTTTTCAGCCTCGTCTTTTTGAGGCAAATTGCCCTCGGAATTAATTATATTTTTCCTGTATTTATCGATATTTTCCTTCTCCTGCTCCCTCTCCTGCTCTTTCAGTTCATTCATCTCGGCTTCTATCTCTTCAATTCGCTGGGCAACAGCTAACTTCCCCATATTTAATCTATGGTCTTCCTTTAATAGTCTCTCTTGTTCTTTGTCCAGAACATACAAATCTAAAAAAGTTGACCGTTTAACTTTTGTAATAGAACGTTTCCTGGTGCTGCGCATGGTTTTTAAAGCTTTAATTCCTTTTAAATTGGTAGAATCTTTCATTGCTATTTCCTTTTATTAAGCCACAGGATTATTTTTGATAATTAGCTATACTTTTCAACCAGGTCTTTAACTATAGTTTTTACCCGCATTTGATTTGTCTTGGATCCAACGCGGCTTGTCTCAGAGGCCAGGATATCCTGGCATATCTTTAAAAATTCGCTATCTTCTCGGGAAGGAGTACGTTTTTCAACTTTAAGGGTCTTGCCGATCATTATACAGCCTCGAACCGTGGGAGCGAACTCACACTTTCCGGAATCCCTCAATGCCCTCACAATATTTACTATCTTTTTAACATTATTTTTCGACAACCTGGTCTTAGCACGGACTATTTCCACTTCAGTTTCATAATCAAAGTGGTCAAGATCCATAGTAATCATCCGATCTCTCAACGCGTCCTGACTCCGATGAACCCCGGCATATTCTTCCGGATTGGAGGTGAAGATAGCGGTAAAATCGGGATCTACCCTTAAATATGGATCCTGGCTGTCTCTCCCCACCGGTAAGTCCATCATTTTTTCCTGCAGGATGGAAAGAAGAATATTATTCGCCTCCGGACGGGATCGCGTGAATTCATCATAAATAAGCGTAAATCCATACTTGCAGGCGATGGTCAAACGATTATCCACCCAGCGTTTAACCATATCCTCTTCCACCTTCAAAACCCGGGAGACAAAACGATCAACAACCTTCTTGAACCGGTAGCCGTGTTCCCCACCGACCAGATCAGATGTCGTGAACTCCTCATCCCCGTGGATCAGCACCACCGGCCGGTTGATCTTGCTGGCAATATGCATGGCCAGAGTAGTCTTGCCGGTGCCCGAAACTCCTCTGAAATGGACCGGGAAACCGGCTTTTATGTAGGAAATCGCCCTCTTGGTAATGTCTTTGATATACTTCGTTTCTACGAAATCCGGCAGAGGACTCGGTTCCAATACTGTACTCATTTCTTCTATCATTATAACCCTTCTCCCAAAAAATAAATAAGATTAATGTGCTTCTTCCTGGTTTACAACACCCTTACCTCCGCATTTGATGCAGGGAAGTCCGCTTTCAAATTCCCGGGCTCTGCCTCCGCATCTAAGACATTTCGTGACGTTTTGTTCAACGGTAACCATTCCTTTCCCATTGCAAACAGTACAGGTGATTCGGCCGTTATGAGGATAGATGCCCGTACCGTTACAAAAAGCACATACGATCGCCGGCTCGGTTACTTCAACCTTTCCCGTGCCTCCACATACCTGACAGATGGAGATTTGAGACAAAATCCCGAACTGGTCTTTTCCTTCGCCCCGGCAAAATGCGCAGGTGATGACTTTTTTATTCATAACTTATCCCATTTTTAATGGTGTATAAAACCGGGGCAGTCTGCAAAGATACCCGATAATCCTGACCAACACAACAATCAAAGTATGTAATTACATTAAACCGCAATCAGCAACCAAGATATTTATCAGATAAATAATCTGACAATAATCCGGGTCCCTGATTACGATTGCTCTCTCAGTCTTTTTATAGCAACCGTCTCTAAATTTTGGGACCGGAAAACGGCGGACGGACTATCGGTTTGGGAGCCGGTTTTGCGGTTGCCGGTTTGGAGTCCGGTTTCTCGCTATCGGTTTGGGAGCCGGTTTCTCGGCTATCGTCTTGAGAGCCGCTTTCTTCGCGGCCGGTTTCGGGGCCGGTTTCTTTGCGACCGGTTTCTTTGCGACCGGTTTCTTTGCGGCCGGCTTCGGGGCTATCGCCTCTTTCACTGTCATTACCTCCGAAGCCGCCGATACTATCGAACCAAGGCCTCGCTTTTTGGCTAAAATGGCAGTCATCGCTCTCCAACTGGCTGCCATCTTTTTATTGTCCTCGGAAAATTCCTTCAACAAATTCCCGGTATTACTTACCAGGTGATTCATAAATACTGACAGATCTCGCTTTTGTTTCGCACTCATATCGGAATGAGACTTGTTGAATTCCCGGAGGTAATCCCTGATATAAGTTTCGATATCCTTGACGTCTTTCTTAATTCCATCCATTGCTACCTTAAAAGATTTAATTCTCTCTGCTTCACTTTTAAGCCTCTCCTCTTTGCTATCGGCAAGATTCTTTCGCAGGTCAGCAGCCATTGCTTTATGTTCTTTCTCAAAATTTGCTAACATATTCTTGGTCTTGTTGGCGATTTGGTTCGCAAATTGTGAGAGTTCCTTCCATTGTTTCTCGCTCATATCGGAATGAGCCGTGTTGAATTCCAGGAGCTGTTTCTTTACATAAGTTTGAATATCCCTAACGTCTTTCTGGATTCCACCCATTATTGCCTTAAAGGATTTAATTCTCTCGGCTTCGCTTTTTAGCCTCTCCTCTTTGCTTTTAGCGAAATTCTTTTCCAGATCATCGGCCATTACCTTGTGATCACTCTGAAATATTCCCAGCATATTCCCAACATCCGTAGTCAATCCTGTTACAAAATCACCCAACTCCTTAGCCTGCTCTGCTTTCATTTTTCCTCTGTCAATCTTAAAACCTTCCAGAGTTTTTTTAACATCAGCGGCCGACTGTCCGAGCGCCTTTATCCGCACATCGTAAGAACCGATAATGTCCTCACAAAGCTTTTCTATATCGTTTGCTATTGCCATTTTATCTTCCCCTTTTTTGCATGCACATTTTTATGCGCATAATTTAAGTTTTACTGAATAGTGATCGTTTATGGTTTAAATTGCCTTTCATACGCCGCCAGGTCCTTGCT
>Ga0222666_1000070_pt1 | contig 79928 bp, 65 predicted proteins | sample AntAcemetagen655_FD_181710 | JGI IMG/M metagenome (GOLD analysis project Ga0222666, IMG submission 181710) | Saline water microbial communities from Ace Lake, Antarctica - #655 | ecosystem: Environmental > Aquatic > Non-marine Saline and Alkaline > Saline | place: Antarctica: Ace Lake...
CAACTAAAGTATATTTTGCCAAAATCAAAACTGGTAAAGATCAAACTCTTAAAGCCAACTACTATCCAGTCTCAACTCCTGAAAATGAAAATCTGAAAAGTGGGTCATGCATTGCACAAAACAGGAAGAAATTGGTGAGCGATTTCTTCATACAGCAATATTAATGATAATGGCATTAATTATCAAATATTCACAGATTAACTTTGTTGAATCCATTGAAATTATTTGGTTGAAAAATGTAATATTTGAGTATTTAAGAATGCTGTTAGTTTTCTTTTTTTATTTTGGCGTTGGTTATTTCATATTTGCTCTTATGCACTCACATGTTTTATTAATGAAAGGAAATGAAAAGCCATATGGTTGAAAAACAAAAAACATCGCGTTTCAAACGTGATGTTTTTGAACATGTGTCACAGACGCGTACAAATTGGGAATATTGAACTCATCAATAGATAAACCTGAAATCTTAAACCGTTAATTCTTGTTCCTAAATCAAAACATCCTTAGCGCTTCGCTTGATTAGCAAGTGTTGATAGTTGATCTCTAAGGTGCCAAATTGGCACCTTACAACCTGGATCTCATGCAAAATATTTGCCAATGGTATTTACTGAACTAGGAGTTGCAATGTTATCAAGTGTTCTTAATAGCCAAACGGAGATAAAAGTAAATATCCAAATTATGCGGATATTTATGAAAATGCGCAAAATGATTGATACGCATGGGTTAATATTAGCTAAATTAAATGAATTGGAGAAAAATGACATTGAGCATGATGAAAAGATTTTAATAATTTTCGAATATCTTAAGAAATTTGACGAAATCCAAAAGCAGGAACTTCTGCAAAAAAACAGAAAGCAGATTGGTTATAAACCACAAAATAAATAAATAAGAAGTAATTCAAAATTAACTCAATTCAAAAATCGCTGATCGCCACTTGCTAATCAACAATCAAATTAGTCCTGATGCCGGAGGCTTCAAATGTTGGTAAAAAAAAGCCCGGAATAAATCCCGGGCTTTTTAATAACCAAATCAAAAAAGTAATTTTATTTTGCTTCTGCAGGCAGCAAATCTTTAGTATCATGTTTTTTGGGAGCAAAGATGCCAATTACACCTTTAAGCCCTAAACTCATAACAATATTATAAAAGAAAGCCAGAAATGCGAGTAACAATAATGCTCCACAAACTCCTGCAAGTATCATGTAGAGGTTATATTCTCCGTTATAATAAATTGTTCTTCTAAGCATTCCTTCCAGTCCGGCCATACCCATGAATGCACCCATACCGATACCTCCGATCAGATGAGCCCAAAAATGGAAATTAGCAAGTTTTTGACTGTATAATTTTGCTCCGTTTGTTACAATAGGAAACAGTATATAAATAGCTGCATAAAGTGTCATAGTTAATCCGACAAGTATAGCAACGTGTACATGAGGCCCGATTATCCATTGAGTGTTGTGCAGGATACGGTTCAAGCCAATATCGGCCTGGATAATACCTGCCGGAACAGCCAACCCAAAGCCAAGAAGGCCTCCCAGTAAAAACTTGAGCTCATTTGTCATTTTTAAAGGACGGGCGGCCCATAGAGTAGCCAGGGTGATGAAAAATGCAAGACCCTGAGTGATCAATTCAAATGCAGTAACCATTTCTCCTGAAAGAATCTTCAAAAATCCGGGTTGAGCCTGATCAGACAAAAGATGATGTGACCAGACAGTCCAGGATACTATCAATTCAACTAAAAGAGCGGCTCTTGCAATATTTTGCATAAACAGTTTTTTTCCGGTGATCATCATGGCTAACAAATACCATGTTCCTGCTACAAAAATCAATACTAATCCATCAGCGATCAAATCCAGTCCCCACCAGAACCAGTTTTTGTATAGTAAGGCATCAATTGCAGATTCTTTAAGATCAAAACCCATCAAATGCGCTACCATGTATACTAAAATCAAAACACCGGTAAATATGATAATACCTGCATTTAAGGCTACATCAACAGTTCCTCTGGCAATTGCAGCAACAGGTAGGGATACCAGGTGCTCCTTTTGCTTTTTCTTTTTTAAGAATAAATTACGTAACCCGCCATATCCGATAGCTGAAGCAAGTAATGCTCCGGAAGGTTGTTTTTCAAATCCTTCGGGAGTATAAGCAATTGTTTTAAAAATATTAATAACAAAAAATAATGCACCGACCATTACCAATGCAATGCCCAGAACAAAGAAGATCCCCCCAATCGGACTGAACTGACTGAAATCTGCCGGAAGTGGCCAGTAGAGTGTATATAATGGAGCATAATGTGTAATAAATCCTGCCAACCAGAAGGTAAGGGTTCCGATTGTAATTAATAAAAATGTCCAGTTTCCCAGTTTAATGCTCCATAAGGGTTTTTTCATAAGGAAAGGAACAAGAAAAAGAAATGCACCGAATACAATAGAATATGTTGAGCCGAATATCCCAACCAAAGGATGGGCAGTGAGAATAGCAAAATATTGATAATCAGGAATTGCAGAAAAGGGCTCTATTTGATAGATCCTCATAATCATTCCTTCTATTACTGCAAAGCCGTAAAAAACTACACCGATTACAACAAATCGTAAGACAAGCTTTTGCATTGGGGTTAAACTGGAAGCTTTGAACAAAGATTGTTCGCCATTTAAGAATGTATCTTTGAAACTCATATCTTTAATATTTTAGTTTTTAATAATTAATTTGAACATTTTATGCCTTATTGGCCCACTACTTCAACAACATCTTTCAAGATCATCTGAGCCCCTTTAGGACCTGAATACTCTGTTGAGCGAATAGTGTATACACCCGGTTTAAGAAATTGCCACAAAATATCATTTCTGTGTCCCGGTACGACCTGCATTTGGAAAAGCATAGAATTGTCAGTTCTGAACAAACCGAAGCCGTAGGTGAGATCCAAAGAAGTAACATCAAAGAGAACCTTGTCGTTAACATCAATTATCAGCTTTTCAGAAGGTAAATGAAATTCATGATTTTTTACTGAAATTTCAAATACTTTATCTGCTTTAATATCTGCTCTGTTAATATCCATAGGTGCCCATGGAATAGTATTATAAGTTACTAAGTGTAAAGAAACGCCTAACACCACAAGTAAACTTACAAATGTGTAAAAAAATACAGAGCTTACTGTCTTACCCTTTCCGGATCTGGTGATTTTATAGCTAAACCAAGCCATCAGAAGGATAACAGCAATTGCATAACAGGTGTATGCAAAAGTTTGTCCGTTAAGAACCATTTGTGAATCAACCATAATTGTTAATTTTTAGTGAATAATAAATTATTATTTGATATAAAACTATGAGGTCCGCTTTCTTTTAATTCAGCCAGACTTGTTGTAGATAAAACATCCTTGATGTTTTTTATTATTAAAGCCCACTTAGTATGCATAGTGCATTTTTCTTTAAGAGCGCAAGCCTGAAAACCAAAAAAACAGCTGCTTTCTAAATTGTTGTCGCCAATAGCAATCATTATATCAAAGAGCGAAATATCCTCCAGTGGTTTAGAGATCATATAGCCACCATTTTTCCCTTGCACACTGTGAATTAATTCACTTTTCGATAAGCTTGTCAATTGCTTGCGTAAATACCTGAATGGAATTTGTAAGTCATTATGTATATCCCTGGATATATATAATTTCTTTTCATCCATAGCCATATAGCTAAGTATTCTAAATGCGTATTCTGTTGTCTTACTGAAGTTCATAAATGATACCTATGGGTATTATTAAGGGTCAAAAGTAATAAATAATTTTAATTAACAGGAAAAAATGTAAATATGTTTATTAGTATATATATTCACTAGTGTTCAGGGACGCCAACTCCTCCTTCGTCAGACTTTGCATCCCTTATTGGGTTTAAATCCCCGAGGTATGAGGGGATGGAAACATAATGGATGAATAATCTAAAAAAATATTTGAGTACCTTTAATCTTAAACTTATCTTTGCCGCATTATTATCCAATTATTAACCTAATAAATTATTTTCTTGAACAATAAGATAAAATCTATATCAACTGCCAATATGCGAAAGTATGTTGGCAGGGCAGATGCCTGTATTATCGATGTACGCCCTGTGGATGCATACAATGGCTGGAAAATGAAAAATGAAAAGCGGGGTGGACATATCCCCGGAGCAAGAAGTCTGCCTTTAAAATGGGCTTCATATATGGATTGGATAGAGATAGTGCTATCAAAAAAGATTTTTCCTGATCAAAAGATCATTATTTATGGATACAATGCTGCTGATGCAATGACAGTGGCTGAATTATTTTTAAATACAGGTTATTTGGATATTGCTGTTTATAATGATTTTGTAAACGAATGGTGTGTATCTGAAAATCATCAGATGAAGCACCTGGAGCGATTTTCCCAATTGGTTTATCCTGAATGGTTAAATATGCTGATGCAAGGCCAAATCCCGCCTTTTTACAAGGGCAAAAACTATCTGCTTTGTCATGCTCATTATCGTAATTTTTCCGATTACGAGGAGGGACATATCCCTGGAGCTGTTGCTTTAGATACTCTTGAGCTGGAGTCACCCGAAACATGGAATCGCCGCTCCCCGAAGGAATTGGAAGCAGCTTTGCTAAGCAAGGGAATCACCAAAGACTCTACAGTAGTTCTTTATGGCAGATTCTCCTTTCCTGATAATAGTGATTCATTTCCCGGAAGTAGTGCAGGGCATCTAGGAGCAATACGCTGTGCAGCAATTATGATGTATGCCGGGGTAAAAGATGTGAAGATCTTAAATGGTGGTTTGCAATCCTGGCTAGATGAAGGTTTTGATATTACTGCTGAAACAACAAAACCTATACCTGCAAAAGAATTCGGTTCAGATATTCCGCGAAACACACATTTGTTTATTGATACTCCCGGAGCTAAAGAGCTGATCGCTTCTGAGAATGGTGATATTGTGAGTGTACGTAGCTGGAATGAATGGATAGGGGAGGTGAGTGGATATAACTACATTGAGAAGAAAGGCCGGATTAAGGGAGCAGTATTTGGCAACTGCGGAACAGATGCTTACCATATGGAAAATTATCGCAACCTCGATCATACTATGCGTGAATTTCAGGAGATTGAAGAAATATGGAAGGGAGCAGGCATAACTCCTGATAAAAAACTTGCATTTTATTGCGGAACAGGCTGGCGGGGCAGCGAAGCATTTATGAATGCATATCTTATGGGATGGAAAAATGTTGCTATCTATGATGGTGGTTGGTTTGAGTGGAGCTCTGATCCTGAGAATCCTATAGAAAAAGGGATGTCTAAATAATATTTAATTATCCATATTATAATTGATATTCATATTTTTCTTTGTGGTTCTTTGAGTGTCCTTTGAGTAACTTTGTGTTATAGCAATGTTAAAGAGTTTCACAAAGAATAGCAAAGGTTCTCAGAGATTGTCAAAATTTAACATGTTAAAAAGAGAATGTTAATTTTATGAAGAAGAAAAATTTTTCTATTGAAAACTGCTTGCCGGATATTACAACCAATAATATCAGGGAGGAGATCTTATCAGGGCTTACTGCTGATCAAAAATATATATCCAGTAAATATTTTTACGATAAAGAAGGCTCATTACTTTTTGAAAAGATAACTGAGCTTGAAGAGTATTATCCAACACTAACGGAAAAATCAATTATAAAATCAAATGCCGGGGAGTTGGTAAAAGATATAGCCGGAACCACTATCGTTGAGTTGGGAAGCGGTGATTGTTCGAAAATATTTCTTTTATTAGACGCAATATCCAGGGAAGATTTAAAAACACTTACCTACGTTCCTGTTGATTTTAGTCATACTGCAATAAAGGATTCAACCGAATGTCTTGACAAAAAATACCCCGAGCTTAGGATAAGTGGAGTTGCCGCTGATTTTTTACATGGACTGGAGTTCATTTCAAAACAGGCGCAGAAAATCGTATGTCTTTTTGGAAGCACAATTGGCAATTTGTTACATCATGAAGCAATAACCTTTATTAAGGATGTAGGATCAAAGTTGAATTCAGGCGACAGCTTTATTCTTGGAATGGATATGGTAAAGGACAAGACAATATTAGAGAGAGCCTATAACGACAGTCAACAGATCACTGCAGCCTTTAACAAAAATATCCTTAATGCAATAAATGCAATTATTAAAACAGAAATTGATCCTGACAATTTTGAGCATAAAGCTTTCTTTAAGGAAAGTGAAAATCGCATAGAGATGCACCTGATAGCATTATCAGATTTAAAATATTATTCACCATATTCCGAAAAGGCAATAATATTAAAAGAAGGAGAGAGCATACATACCGAAAACTCGCATAAATTTACGGAAGCTGATATTTACAAATTCGCCGCTTTAAGTGGACTGACGATCCGTAATATCTTCACTGATAAACCGAATCGGTGGTTTTCGCTGGTAATTTTTGAAAGATAATCTCATATCTATTGTCTCATGTCTTTTTTGTTATGTAAAGATTTCGATACTTCTTTGCCTTATGCTAAATATTTACTAATATTGTAAGTAATATTCCATAACATCTTATTTATGAAATTAAAATCAGATCCTCATTATTGTAATTTAAGCTACCTCCACAAACCTCATCCCTGGCATGGAATTGATATTGGGGAGGATGCACCTGAGATCGTTATGTCATTTATCGAGATGACACCGCACGATACTGTAAAATATGAGATTGATAAGGAATCAGGCTATATTAAAGTTGACAGGCCACAGAAATTCTCAAATATTGTTCCTGCACTTTATGGTTTTATACCTCAGACATTTTGCGGAGAAAATGTGGCTGATTATTGCATGAAGAAAAGTGGACGCAAAAACATTATTGGAGATAAAGATCCTTTGGATATATGTGTTTTAACCGAAAGAAGCATTACTCATGGAAATATTATTATTCCTGCCCGCCCAATTGGTGGTTTCAGAATGATAGACAATGGAGAAGCAGATGATAAAATTATTGCTGTATTGAAAGGAGATGAGGTATATGGACACTGGGAGAACATATTTGATTGTCCTAAGTCGATAATTAAAAGGCTGGAGCATTATTTTTTAACTTACAAAACTATCCCCGGGCAGGAAGAGAGTAGAGTTGAAATAACTAATATTTACAATAAAGATAGTGCTTTTGAGGTAATCAAAAGAAGTGTGAGTGATTATCGTATATTCCATGAGAAGAACTATAAGTAAAAATTTCCACAATAATTTAATTTTTTTTTAAATGAAAAAAATTCTTTTAATTTTTGCCTTCTTATTTATAGGCATCAGCGCTCAATCACAAATATTGATTTCCTTATTGCTTGGTGATAAATTGAACTCCGAAGGCCTTGAATTTGGCCTCGAAGGTGGCTTTAACTGGTCAACTATATCAGGCCTTGAGACTAATAAAATGTTAAATACCTGGAATCTGGGATTTTATTTTGATATTCGTATAAAAAATCAGCTGTATTTATATACAGGTACATTAGTTAAGGCGCGACTGGGTGTTGACAAACTAAGCTCAGACGATCTTGCATTTCTCAAGAATGATACATATAATGATGAAGGTGATTATAGCCAGCAAATAAATTACTTTTTGGTTCCTGTTCTGATAAAATACCGTTTTAAGAACAGGATCTATGTGGAAGGAGGCCCTCAGTTCGGGCTTATGTACAATGCCTGGGTTGAATTTAATTCAAGTGATGATGAAATGGAAGCTAGTATTAAGACTTTTAATAAAGATATGATCAACCGAATTGATGTAGGAGCTATTGTGGGAACAGGATTCAAAATAAAAGAAAGCAATGGATTAACCATCGGAGTAAAATATTATTATGGCTTTATCGATGTATATAAAGACAGGTCCGGGACAAATAACAGCTCCATCTTTCTGAAATTAAACATTCCTATCGGGGCAGAGAAAGCGAAGAAAAAATAATAGTTAAATGAAATTTCTTTTATCTTTGTGCCCGAATTAATTCAAAACTAACAAATTAAAATTTAGAAAAATGATTAGAAAATTATTTGCCATTGCTTTAATAGCTGGTTTATTTGCATCTTGTGCCGGAGATGCAGAAAAAAGTGAAACTAATAATGACAACTTATCAGATGAAGTAAATGTGAAAACTGAAATACCTGTCATTACCATTGGTGATTTTAATACCGAAGCCGGAAAATATGTCGGAGAAGAGATTCAGATTGAGGGAATAGTAGACCATATCTGCAAACATGGCGGTAAGAGATTATTACTTGTATCAGATGATGGTGACGTTCATGTTGATGGTGAGGAAAGATTTGATGAAGAAATTGAAGGCTCAGAAATAACTGTGAACGGAATTATTGATGAGTTCAGGGTTGACGAAGCTTATTGTCTTAAACTGGAGGAGGAAAATATCATTGCTCATAATGCAGGAGAAACTGATCCGGCGGATTTTGAGAGTGCTCAGCAGGAGATACAATTTTACAGGGATTCAATGCTATCAGCAGGTATTGACCACATTTCATACTATTCTATTACTTACGTTTCACATAAAGTGAAAGAATAAAATTTATTCCAACTCTTTTTTATTTGTTTTTGGAATTTGATATTTGTTTGGGATCTATTATTTGATATTTGGAATTTCAGATAAATATAATCCTAGTGTAAATTCTAATCATAAAAGATATGCGATTACTAAGAAAATGGAGCAGAATCCTGCACCGTGATATTGGTTTCTTTTTTATTGGTGCTTCGATAATTTATGGATTATCCGGAATTGCCCTTAATCACCTGAAAGACTGGAATCCGAACTATTCTGTGCAGATAAAGGAATTTGTGACGGAATTAAACCTAAAAAAAACCCCTTTAGTGGAAGATAATATTCTGAAGCTATTAGATGTTATTGATGACAGGGATAATTATAAAAAACACTACTATCCACAGCAAGACAATATGAAGATATTTTTATCAGGAGGATCATCGGTAGTAGTAAACACCGAAACTGGTGAAGGTTATGCTGAATTTTTAAAAAAACGCCCTGTTTTTTACCAGGTCAATTTTTTACATTATAACCCAAGTTATTGGTGGATGTGGTTTTCAGATATTTTTTCCGGTGCTCTGATATTTCTTGCCATCACTTCGTTTTTTATGGTGAGAGGTAAAAAAGGTACTTGGGGTAGTGGCGGGATATACGCCGTTGCCGGAATTATTATACCAATACTGTTTTTGATTTATTTGTAACATATATTCATAAAATTGTAGGTCAAGAATCATACAGATCAACACCATGGCGTTGATCTGTAATTTTATATGGGAAACCATTGTTTTTTGTAGTATCCATGCAACCAAATGCCAGTATGAAAGGATAGAAACCCTGAGCCTAATATTTAATATTCCGACAATCTGTTTTTTTCCAATTACTAATTACCAATTAACAGATTACTAATTATTCTTAACAACCTTCCCAACAAACATATCCCCATCTCCTGATACAACCTTCATAACATAAATACCATTGTCAATGGTTGATGTATTAAGGGTGGTTTGTTGACCGGTAAGCTCTTTATGTAAAACCACTTTCCCAACCAGGTCAAATAAATAAATCTCTCCGTTTTTCATGACTTTACTGAATTCTATTGTGAGTGTTTGAGTAAACGGGTTGGGGTAGTATGTCATTGCGAAGTTTGTTTTTGTTATAGTGTTGACACCTGATGTTAGGTTTTGTAATGAATCTTCCATTAGCCCGCAGATGTTCCAGGCACGCAGGTAAATTGTATAAGTACCCGGATTTTGATAGGTGTGAGTAATGTTAGTGTTTAGTGCTGTGTAAAGAGTGCTGCTACCATCTCCCCAGTACCATACAAGGCTGTCGGCCTGGTTTGTAACGTTGCCTTTAACCGTAAGCACATTGTTTACAAAACTTATCAGTTGAGCATGCGGTATGGCATAAGCGCAACCACAGCTATCATTTGTTACAGCGACTTTGGCTATCATAAAATCCTCTGAACCTCCTCCTACAGGGTATGTCTCAACACCAAAACTGTTAAAGATACTGCCGTTCATACTCCCGCCCAGATATATGTTACCATGGTCGTCAACTGTTATAGCTTCTATTTTGGGCTCTCCGTTACCAACTGTGGCAACGCCCCAGTTAAAATGGGTAAGGGCGGTGTCTATTTCTACTATAAAAGGGTAATTCCTAAAGGTTGAAGGAAATGGTTTTATGGTGTCATCCTGATTCAATATAACCAACTCACCCCCCGCTGAAGCAGCAAGGATGCCTGGATATTTATAAGTAAGTGGAAGCTCTAGAGGAATATATTTCCTGTGTTTAAGATTATTAACAGAAACAAAATCACCGGTATATTTATTGAAACGCGCAATAATTTTTGTATATCTGTAAGGTTGAGTAGCTATTGGATTAATAATTGGCACACCAAAGAAATTTGAACCCGGGAAGGATTGTGTTTCACCTCCAATATAAACATAACTATCATGAATAAGTGGCTTACCAAATACTATTTTAAAATTATCAGTTTCGAATTCTCCTCCTATCACAGTATTCCAGATTTCAATCCCGGATGGATTAAATTTTGCAAGTATGGTGGTTGAACTAGTGTCATTTGTTATAATTGTATCATTACCCACAATTACAGTATCATACACTACACTCATAATATAAATACTATTATCTGTATCAACAGAAAAGAAAAGATTCTCTTTACCAATATGTTTTGATTTATATTCAAGTTTATCAATACTTAATACATCCCCATTTGTTTTATCAAATTTGGTGATATAATGCCCTCTGCCGGTGACATATATTGAATTCCATGTTATTGTATCAGAAAACCAGCTTAAAACACAAATGTTTCCCTGATTATCTGTTTCTGTTCGCAAAAACCATACTCCCGGATTACCAAAGTTAGGACCTGGTTGATTTATCCATTCGGTGTGCCCGGTACTATCCAGTTTTGCAAGAAAGGCTGATTTTCCCATTAATGTTGTTTGCGGAATAATAGAATCCCCAAAATGAGCATCACTAAATGAACCAACTCCAACATGTCCGGCAACATAAACATTCCCCGCATCATCAACCCTTATCCCGGCAGGATAATCCCTGTACATACAACCAAAAAATCTCACCCATCTGAAACTACCATCACATCTGTAGCTGAACACACAAAAGTCCTCATAGCCAAACCCATGTTGCTTAACCACGGTGTCAACTACTTGCCAAAAATTAAATATACTACTTATACCATAAATGTTTCCATGTGCATCGGTGCAGATATCCATGCAGCTTTCTTTTAAACCGTCTGATGAACTTCCGGCACTGCCACCGCTTTTAATCCATTGCCAGGCTGGCGTCTGAGCCGAGGTTGATAGTGCTATTATAATTAAGGTGGTTATTATTAGTGTTTTTTTCATAGCTTTCATTTAATTAGTAATTATTTGTTGAGTTGGAGTTTAGTTTTCATTGTTGTTATTATGCTTGTAGATAGTTTTAATATCTCTTCGCAGTCTTTTATTAATGACAATGATATTTTCTCTTCCATAATTTCTGAGTCTTTTAACAGCCTTAACCAATAATGTGTTTCTCTGCATTCTTTATGTGCAATATTAATCTTTGCAAAGAAATCCTTTTCACTCTGTCCGCCTATACCTTCTTCAATATTGGCGCCTATTGAGGTACCGCTTCTTAACAACTGACGCCCTAAATCATACTCTTGTTTTGACTTTAAGTATTGATACGCTTTTATTATACGAAGCGCAAAATGGTACGACTTATTTTGAATTACATTTTCTTTCAAGATAATCTATTGTTTTGATTACTAATTACTAATTAACAGATTACTAATTATATAAAAGACACTTTCATGCCTGATTTAGTTGTCTGTATGCTTAATGATAAATAATCATTCGCCTTGTGATTATTCTTCTGTTATTGTTGTTTAGCTCAACAAAATATATGCCTGCTGAATATTGGTTTAAATCAAGAACATAAACACCTTTTACATCATTCAACTGTATGGTAGTTACAGGTCGTCCCATTGTATCAAATATTTTCATCTCTCTTTCTGATGTGTTGATATTAACGGTTTCAGGGAAGCGGTAATGAATATTGGTTTGTGAAGTAGCAGGGTTTGGAATGATATCCAGAACTGCAACACTTGTACTCTCATTTTCACGGTCTTTATCCTGGGCAGGGGTTTGCAATACCGATTTGCTGCATAAGGGTAAATTAATAACATTTGTCTCTGCCGTACAAGGCGGAACACAGTTTACCTTTATCTTAAAAATTACGTTTGAAACACCCGGTATTACCGGAAAATCTCCATGGATAACTGTAATGCCATTATTTAAGGTAGCCGGAGTAAGATTATTAATTGTTGGCACAACAGAAATACCCAGGCCGTTAACAACAGCAAGGTTATATGATGGACTTTTACATGTGCTTTGGAAAACTTCTAAGGTGAAATGATAAATGTTATCAACACAATAAATTGTGTCAATTACTATTTCAGCATCACAGCAATCAAGTAAAATCCACATCATAATTCCCGATTTCATATAACACAGTCCATTGTTTAGTCCCCAGGCATAATCGCCCGGCCCCTCACCATTTGGATTTACATCAATTGTTAAGGGGTCGCAAGCTGAATGAACTCCACTTCCGGCATAAGGAATTCCATTAAGGGTATTTTTACTTATCACCTTCCCGTTTTTACTCCATATCCACTGTTCAAAATCAACAAACATCGGCCCGTCAACCCATTTCTGAAGGTCTTCTTCGCAGTAATAATAACAACCCAGTGGAAAGCGCCAGAAGTAATAATCCGGTGCCAGGGGTACTTCAATATCGGCATAATTACGACAACCATACACATCTGTTATCCATAAACGGTATACCCCGCCATGATTAACAATAGTTGTTAAGCCATTGGTCCCGTTGCTCCAGGTGAATGCAGGAGTGGGGGGAGCTGAAGTTGCACCGGTCAACTCTATCTCATACAGATCACAATCAATAATATCCATTGCTAATAACGGAGGTGAAGGATTTGAGTGAACCGTAACATCAAAAGGCTGAGATGTTGAAGAGCAGCCAGTAACAGGATCCTCAACCTCAAGGGTGAATAAATAAATACCGGGATTTAATAGTGAACCCGGGATTATAATTTCTTTGTTAGTAGAACCAGATAGGCCGCCGGATACACATGTCCAGTTATAAGTTAAGGTTGAACATGCAGGAAAACCGGTAACAGCTTTGAGTTTTATATCATCACCGTAACAAATATCCTGCTTACCATCAATTATGGTGGTGGGTGAGTACTTAATGCTTATCAATGCCGGCATAGGATTGATCTCCTTATAGCAATAATTTTCATCTGTTATCTTAACCCAGTAAGCCCCTGATTCTATGATAGGTCCTGTAAGTGTTGAGCATGTGAAGGATAACAAATTAGTACCCATATACCATTTATAAGATAAGTTGCCGCTACCGCCTGTAAACAGAGGCTCTACATCTGGATTCAATACAGCATTAAAGCATAATTCTGAAGAAGGTGGTAAATATTGATTTCCCGGAAAAGGATCAATAAAATCTAAATCATTATTATACACTGTAATTGTTTTGGATATTGTGTTTGTACAACCCTGTTTGTCGGTTACTGTGAGTTCAGGATGAAAATTTGCCTGACCAGTTCCAACATCATAAACTTTTATCGGATTAACCATATGGCTTTCTGTTCCATCTTCAAAAGACCACTCATGAAAGATAATATTATTTATAGGGCTACTGGTATTGGTAAATTCTATTGCTCTCCCTTCGCAGCTTTTGTATGGGTTAGAGGGATTACCGTTGTAAGTAGTAACGGCAGTATAACCGGCCACAGGCAAAGCTGGTATATCGATCTGAACTGAAGTAGTACAAGGGTACATAGTACTATTCTTAACAATCAGTTCAACCGTATAAGTTGTACCGGCAGTTACAGTTTCTGTATGTGTAGGCAAACTGCTTCCAACACTATTACCGTTTATTTTCCACTGCCATTGCGTAACCGGGAAGCCCGGGAAGACTGAAGAAAAATCTTCGAGTATCAAATCATATTTGTCGTTTGCTGAATTGCATACAAGGCTCCATTGCAGTTCTGCAACCAAAGGAACAATAATATATTTAAATATACTTAGCGTACATGCCGGATTATTAGGAATGGAGTTTAGATAATAAACATCAAGTCCTATCTTGTACATTCCTGTTTGACTAAAAGTATAAAATTTTGAATTGTTTTGTGCTTCTGTGCCTGAATAAGTATACGTGGCTACACCCGGATCAACTGACCAGTTATAGCCTATAATATTACCAGGATAGCTTCCATAAGTTGTGCATGTTGCCTGTACTTGCCCACAGCCTGTTAAGGTAATATTGAAATTCTCTATCCCGTAATCTATACCGTATTGGCCTAAAGGAGTGCATGACAGTGGAATATGATAGGGATCTTCATATATATACTTAATATTTGTTTTAGTATCACATCCTGTTTGATCACTTGTAACCATACACCAATATTCGCCTTCGCTTGTTGGTGTTGTATAAGGAGATATGTCAGGAGGGGTTGAGTTAACAGTATAACTTGCACTTGTAGCACCGTTAATTTGATATCCATTTCCGCTTGAATTTCCGTCATCATAATACCACTGGTAGGTAAATGTTCCTGTGGAAGTTACTGTAACATGCAAATCGTAGGTACCCATGGGAGGTTTAAACAATACGAAATCACCCGGCCATAAATAGGCATTGGGTTCGGGCTTAACGGTAATAACAACTGTAACTGCGTCAGATACTGCACCATTACAACCGCTCACTGCCTGTACACTTACTGTAAAAAACAAATAACCATTGCCGGTATTGGTGAATGGATGTGTGCAAGAATTTGTTGTACAGGCTGGTGAAGGTATGGTACCATCGCCAAAATCCCAGATAAATGAATCCGGCGTAGCACCGCTGAATAATGCTTCAAAACCTACGTCATTACCACTGCATACAGTAGTAGGATTTGCTGTTAGTGAGGTGATTATTGTATTTGGCTCTATGGTAATCGGATATGATATAGTCTCGATTATACCACATTTTGTAACATCACATGTTAAAATACAAGGTACATCTGCTGTTGTTGCAAGATACAGGAAAGTAACACTACATTGAAACGGAGCTTGTCCCGGACTTATACTTCCAACATTACCAGACGACAGAAGATTCCAGTTATATGTTTCACCCAATACACCATTTAAATTAATTTCATAACTGTAGCTCTGATCCTGGCATACCTCATCATCTCCTATGATAAAACCATTCACTATTATTTGGCTAATGTCTTTTTGATAAACACCAGATATGCAGCCTGATATATCTTCCCATTCCCTGTAAGCTGAGATCGTCTTAGTGGAAGTTGGATTCCATATTACTGTAACCGAGTTACCTATAGAGCTCCCTGTTATTGTCCCGCCGGTAACTGTCCAGATTGTAATTGAATTTTTAATCACATCGGTTGAGTACGTATAGGGATAATTTAAGCAAACATTGTCATCTCCATAAATGTGTGTTGGTGTTAGTGGTGGATCGACTACCTCAAGCAAAAAAGGCTTAGGATCGCAGAAGTTTGCCGGACTACTTGCCCGGATAGAATAAGTTCCCGATATATCAAAGTAATAATCCGGTAAAATTACAGGATTAGAACCTAATGATTGTTGAACTGGTTGAACAGTTCCATCAGGTTTTGTAACAATCCAGTTAATAATCCCTGATGAAGGAGGAGGAATAGTTACCTCACAGGTGCAGACAGTACTAATACAAATTTCTTCTGGACCAATTATCTCAGGTCTTGGTTTAACATCAACCGTTAATTCAGCCCTACCTGAACAAGATGGATCGGATATTGTATTGTGATACTCACAAACAAGAGTAAACGGCAATAATACATCTCCGGTTTCTATCACTACCCAATAGCTGTTTTGGCTATAAGAGCTAAAAATAGCAAGATTATTATTATTAACTAAACTCCATTCAAAATTTGTTGCAGGCCAGTCGGGAAGTTCAAAGATATAATGAGTATTACTGCATGTTGTTGTAGGCCCGTCTATCGTACCACTTGCAAGAATTACCGGAACTTTAACAGTTATTATTGCAGGACAGCTATTGTGGCAGTCTGATCCGTTAATTGATAAATAACCATAACCGTCAAGCCCTACATTATCCCATTTAACCTCAACATATGCCGGATTGGCCAGGCTTGTTGCTGTACCACCTATTGCATTCCAGACATAAGGATCGCAAATAGCATCAGTATGATATAATTCACTACTATTTTCACATACAGCAGACGGGCAAAAAATATTAGGGCCTTCCAATTCATCAACACAAACCTCCCTCATCATAGTACTTGTACAATTACATATATTAATAACTGTAAGTGTTACTTCGAATATGCCTGGATCAGTAAATGTATGTGTAGGATTTATAAGATGGGAAACAGGTGTATTATCACCAAAATTCCATATACAGGAATTAAGTGGTGATGAATGGCTTGCTGTTGAAGTACTCTTAAAACTAACTGATTGATTTTTACAGATATCATAGCATTCATCAGATCCTACAATTGTATTATCTATCAAAAAATCTGCAACCGGGCTATCAATAATATTTAAATCTACTATCTTGGATTTAGGAGGACATCGAGATGGAGTATTAAAAATTGTTGTTTCTGTAAGCTTTATTGACCCCGATCCGGTGTTTCCCCATTGAACTGTAACCTCCTGAGGTGTTGAACCATAAGCTCCATTCACAAAAGAAACAGGTGTAAGTAAAGTGGTACCGTCAGTTGCAACAATTAGCCCACCTATTACATACCAATCGAATTTACATAAACCAAGTGGACTACCATAGACCCAGCCATTCGCTGTATATACAACTTCGGCGTTTTCACATACATTAATAGTTCCATCTTCATCATCAAGTATCTGGTTTCCTTGTGTATTCTCTCTTAAAATGGTCTGCATGCATGTGACCTCATTGGTAAATGTGATATATGGTTCAGGGATATCATAAACCTGTATGGTAATGGAACCGAAATTACCACCTCCTGATACATGTAGTGTATATGATGTTGTTGGAAAATCTCCTTCATGCCATAATACAGTTACCTGATTTTGAGATGTATTATTAATTGTAGCAACACCGGGAGGATCAACATACCAATTGTATGTAACGCCAAACATAGGATTATCTAATGTGTAAGTATCAATATCTCCTTTGCACAATGTTGTATGTCCTGAACCCGGAGTGATGGTGAGCTGGGAATAGCTTAATGAAAAAGATATGCAAAAGATGCAAAATGACAGGATTAAGATTCTTGTAATTTGCTTTAAGTAATTTGGATTAATTGTGAGTTTTTTCATTTTATTAGCTTTAAATTTAATAATAAATTTGATATGGCACCAATCCATAAATACAGCATTTGCTGTATTTTCTTAATGATTAGTGGGCTAACATTTGTAAGGCAGTTTTTCCTAAAAAGAAAATTAATGTTTTTATTGTATTGATTCTCATTTGTTTTTAAATCAACCCATTTGTTCAATCTCAACCCTTGATTTCTAATAATCGTTCTCTTAGTAATCGAGAATTTAACGAAAGGTAATATGTTTTTTCGGATTATTTATTAACAATTCTTCAATGTGCTTTGTTGGGAGTATTTTTTTGCCACGATTTCACCAAAAAACGGTTTAAATCCCCGGGCAAATCAGGGACGACATCCCCTCATTCTTCAGGGCTTGCATCCCTTAAATATATATTTTTTGCCTTGACCTGCATTTTTATATCCAAACCTGTTGCTTTTTTATCCTTTTCATGCAACCAAAACCTCCTGCTTCCTGTCATTAATTAAACGTATATTTGCAATTAAGTAAATAGATATTTATTTACTCTTTCTGTCTAACAATTTTTTTATTATGAGAAAATTATTCATAAGTATACTACTTATTTTTTTATTGTCAGCCAATATTGTTATTTCCAATAATGGTAATAGGATTCCTCTAAAACAGGATCGAACATCTTTGTCAGTTAAAATTGATTCTCCTTCACTTATCCGTATCCATAACTCATTAGCTGAATTAAACCTTAAAGAAATTAAAACAAAGGCTGGAATATTTACCAGTCTTGTAATTGAGGGTTATACGAATAATCATAAAGCCGGATGTCCTGAATTACCTGTATTAAGTAAGATCATTGAGGTCCCTCATGGTGCTGAGATAAAAATAAATATCATAAGCTACGATACTGAAATAATTTCACTAACTTCATTAGGAATAAACGCTAAGATCATTCCTTCACAGCCTCCGGTATCCAAGAGTCTTGATCCTGATGAAATCGAATTTGTATATAACGAAGCAGCGTATGCAGTTGACAAGTTTATCAGCCCTGTTCCTGCAAGTGTTGAGATTATCGGGAAAATGAGAGGAAGGCAACTGGCCATCTTAACAATTGCTCCCCTTAAGTATAATCCTGTTACCAACGTGCTGGAAGTTTTGAATAATATTGAATTGGAGATTATTTTTGAAAGTGCTGATTTTGCAGCCACACGAAATCAAAAAGAGAAATATTATTCTCCTGCCTTTGAAATGGAATTTTCAAAAATGTTAAACTACCAGGCTCCTGATTCAAAGGATAGTCTTTCAAAATATCCTATAAAATATGTTATTGTTGCAGATCCAATGTTTCAAACTGTTCTGCAGCCTTTTGTTGAATGGAAAACAAAAAAAGGATTTACTGTTATTGAAGCCTATACTAATAACCCCGGTGTTGGAAATACAACAACATCTATAAAAAATTACCTTGAAGGTCTTTATAATGCAGGTACTACTTCTGATCCTGCACCAACCTATATACTCTTTGCTGGTGATGTTGCCCAGGTACCCTCTTTTCAGGCTGGTGGTCATGTTTCTGACTTGTATTATTGTGAGTACGATGGTGGGGGTGATTACTTTCCGGAAGTATATTATGGGAGGTTCTCCGCAAATAATCCGGAAGAGCTTGAGCCACAAATAAATAAAACACTGGAATATGAACAATACCTTATGCCTGATGTTTCATTTCTTGATGAAGTTGTTATGATAGCAGGCGTCGACGCCGGTTATGCCCCTATCCATGGTAACGGGCAAATTAATTATGGAACTGATAATTATTTTAACCCGGCTCATGGCTTGTTGTCACACACATATTTATACCCTGCCTCCGGGAGTTCATCTTCACAAATCATACAAAATGTTAGCGATGGTGTTGCTTATGCTAATTATACTGCTCATGGATCTTCCAATGGATGGGCTGATCCAAGTTTTAATAAGAGTGATATTGGCGGATTACAAAATGCTCATAAATATCCTTTAATGGTTGGTAACTGTTGTGTAACAAACACCTTTGATAATCCTGAGTGTTTTGGCGAGGCATTGTTAAGGGCAATAGATAAAGGAGCTATTGGATATATTGGTGCATCAGCAAATACATACTGGGACGAAGATTATTATTGGGGTGTTGGAGCCGGACCGATTATTCTTAATCCAACATATGCTCAAACCGGTATGGGCGCATATGATGGGACCTTCCATGATAACGGTGAACCAATGAGTCAGTGGTATCCGACACAGGGGCAGATGATGTTTGCCGGAAACCTTGCTGTGACAGCCGGATCACCTTCTAATGCACAATATTATTGGGAAATATACCACCTTATGGGAGATCCTTCTGTGATGATATATTTTTCTGTTCCTGCCCCATTATTAGCTAATCATTATGCTTCTGTGCCTGTTGGTATGAATGCACTTACTGTAACTACAGAGCCGGGCGCATATGTTGCAATTTCATTTAATGGTGTTTTGCTTGATGCTCAGTTAGCTGATGCTACCGGAGTTGTTAACCTGGTTTTTAGCCCACTGGCAAATGTAGGTGTTGCTGATGTTGTTGCTACAAAACAAAACAGGGAACCATATATTGGAATAGTGAATGTTATTCCTGGTAATACTCCATTCGTAATCTTTACAAGTTGTACTGTTGATGATAGCAAAGGAAATTCTAATGGCCAGGCTGACTTTGATGAAGATATTCTTCTCGACATTGATCTTGAAAATATTGGAAGCCAGATGGCTCAAGGAGTTGAAGCTGCTATAACTTCTTCAGATCAATTTATAACTATTACTGATAATACAGAGCTGTGGGGTAACATTGCTCCAACATCCACATCATTGGTTAACGGAGCTTTTGAGTTCATAATATCTGATAATATTCCTGATCAGCATAATGTTAATTTTAATATTGATATTTCAGATAATGCCGGAGGCAACTGGAGTTCAGTTTTTAATATTGTCGTTAACGCTCCCGATCTTCAGATAGGTGATATGTTTGTGAATGATGTTGTAGGTGGAAATGGGAATGGCGTAATTGATCCAGGAGAAACTATTGAAATAAGCATACAGTGCCTGAATAATGGTCATAGTGATGCTCCTTCCTCCGAAGGGATAATGATATCATCTTCCATATATGTAAATATTGTAAACTCAAATATTGCTTTAGGAGATATACAAATTGGGAATATGACTAATGCAACTTATACAGTAGTTGTTGATGCTGCCACTCCTGTAGGAACACCATTGGATTTTAATTTTAGCTTAAGCTCAGGGAATTATAGTGTACAATCAGGCTTTGGTTTGAAGGTAGGTATTATTGCTGAAGATTTTGAAACCGGAGATCTTTTGAAATTCCCATGGAAGACTATTGGTAGTAACCCATGGATAATTACTACTAATAATCCGTATGAGGGCCTTTATTGCTCAGTATCAGGAGATATTTCAGGCAACCAGACTTCAGAAATGTATATTACAATGGATGTGGTAGTGGATGACTCTATCTCTTTCTTTATGAAAGTTTCATCAGAATATGATTATGATTTTCTGAAATTCTTTATCAACAATCAGATGCAAGCCCAATGGTCGGGTGAGGAGGATTGGACGAGAGTGAGCTTTCCTGTTTCTGCCGGAGTTCATATTTTTAAATGGATATATGAAAAGGATTTCTGGGCAAGTAATGGTGACGACTGTGGCTGGATTGACTATGTTGTCTTTCCTCCGGTGAGCATTTCTACATCAACAGAGGATATTTCTTTGGAGGACCAACCAACACTGAATATTTATCCAAATCCGTTTACTGATATTCTTACTGTAGATTATTCGGTAAAAAACTCCGGATTCAAAATAATACTGATAAACTCAATTGGACAGGAACTAAAAGTCTTTACACAAAAAGAGCTTAACCCTTCCGGAAACACCAGTTTTGAAATGAATCTTCGTGAATTGAAATCAGGGACTTATTTTTTGAAACTTGAAGCGGACGATAATGTCATTATAAAAAGATTAATTAAATCATGAAGAAGACCTTTCTGATCAGTTTGTTTGTGTTGATTTTATATACAGGATCTTCACAAACATATGATGTGTTATTTATCGGGAACAGTTATACCTATTCGAATAACCTTCCTCAGATGTTACATGATCTTGCCTTGTCGAATGGAGATACTGTGAATCATGATTCAAACACTCCCGGTGGATATACATACGAATTGCATACTACTAATTCAACAACTATTGCAAAGATCAAAGAGCAAAAATGGGACTTTGTTATCTTGCAGGAACAAAGCCAGCGCCCATCTTTTCCTCCCTCACAGGTAGCAGTTGAAGTTTATCCTTTTGCTGCCATGCTCGATAGTATGATAAAGACAAATGATATTTGTATTGAAACGGTGTTTTTTATGACATGGGGAAGGAAATACGGAGATCAGGCTAATTGCCAGTATTATCCACCTGTATGTACATATGCAGGAATGCAACAAAGACTCAGGGAAAGTTATTTGGAGATGGGAAATACCCTGTCTGCTACAGTTGCACCTGTTGGGATTGCCTGGAAGCACTCCATCGAAGCTGATAGTATGATAAACCTCTTTATGAATGATAACAGCCATCCGAGTGTTATGGGTACATACCTTGCAGCCTGTGTTTTTTATGCTACTTTCTATCAGGAAAGCCCGGTTGGTTTGCCTTTTATTTCAACTTTAAGTCAGGCAACAGCTTCCTTTTTGCAGAATATTGCGGCTAACACAGTACTCGACAGCCTTTCAACATGGAACATAAATGCAAATCTTCCTAAAGCTGATTTCACCTGGTCTATTATTAATAGCACTGTAAGTTTTTTGGATAATTCTGTAAAGGCAGATAAATATTACTGGGACTTTGGTGATGGGAATTCCGATACTGTGCCGGATCCTAAACATACTTATGCTATTCCGGGAAAGTATATTGTGATTTTAGAAGTCAGCTCAGCATGTGCATCTGATACCAAAAGTGATACAGTTGAAATTATTACGAGTGGATTAGATCATGATTCTTTTTCTGAAAAATTGTTAATATTTCCAAACCCGGCTCAGGATAACATTAATGTTCAGTTCAGGGATGACCACTCAAAGGCGGTAACAATAAAGATACTTGATGTTAGCGGAAAAAATATTCTGACAGAGATAATGTATAATATCAAAGCAATGGATAAATTCACCATTAATACCAGCGACTTGAGTCCCGGTACTTATTTTATACAAATTTCCGGGGAGAATATAAAATTATCTGATAAGATATTTATTTACTGATAATTATTTAAAGTTTTTTTGCTCTAAAAATCTTTGTTATTTTTGTGGAAAATCAATTATTATCAGGAAAGGGAGAGAATTTCTTTCACAAAATATTAATTAGCACAAAACCTGGAGATTCCTATATGACTCATCACAAATCTGAAGGATCATCAAGTCATAATTCTGAAAAATTAGCTGGGGAGTTTTACCTTAAGGAGCTTTCAAAACTACAGATAGAGCTGGTTAAACTTCAGGAATGGATCAAAGATAAAGGACTAAAAGTCGTTGTGATTTTTGAAGGAAGAGATGCAGCCGGAAAAGGTGGTACTATCAAGAGAATTACTGATAGCCTTAACCCCAGGATATGCAAGGTTGTAGCTTTAGGAACCCCAACAGAAAAGGAAAAGACCCAGTGGTATTTTCAAAGATATGTTCATCATCTGCCTGCAACCGGGGAAATGGTATTATTTGATCGAAGCTGGTATAATCGTGCAGGAGTTGAGCGTGTTATGGGGTTTTGCACAGACGAGGAATATTGGGAATTTTTAAGATCCTGCCCGAACTTTGAACGTATGCTGATCCGTTCAGGTATCATACTGATAAAGTATTGGTTTTCTATTAGCGATAAAGAACAGGAGCATCGTTTCCAAAAGAGGCTTAAAGACAGAACAAAAAGATGGAAACTTAGCCAGATGGACCTGGAGTCACGCACAAGATGGATGGAATATTCAAAAGCAAAGGATGAAATGTTTGCATATACTGATTCAAAACAATCAACGTGGTATGTTGTTGATGCAGACGATAAAAAGCGGGCAAGATTAAACTGCATAAGTCATTTGTTAAGTATGATCCCATATGAAGATCTTACTCCTAAGCCAATAGAATTACCACCAAGGCAACATGGCAAGGCATATGTCAGGCCACCAATTTCGGAGCAGACTTTTGTGCCCCAAATTTATTAATGCCAAAGAATAAGAAAAAAATGAAAAAAAATATTTTTATACTATCCGCTTACATTTTTTTGACACTCAACATTAATGCACAGCTGATTTTATCTGACACTTTTAACTTGCAGCATTATAATGGTGTGAACTACGTTACAGCAGTGAAATCCCAAAGTGGTGGTACATGCTGGACTCATGGAGCTATGTCAGCTATTGAAAGTAACCTGATATTTAACGGAAGCTGGGCAGCAGCCGGGGAGATTGGTGAGCCTAACCTGGCAGAGTATCATCTTGACTGGTGGAATGGATTTAATAATCATAATAATGATGACATTAATCCTCCATCAGGTATGGGACTCGATGTACATATGGGAGGTGATTACAGGGTGACTGCAGCATACCTGTCCAGAGGTGAAGGTGCTGTCAGGGACATTGACGGGCAATCTTATACAACTCCTCCATTAAGACATGATGCATCCTATCATTATTATTATATTCGTGATATAGAATGGTTTACCATTGGGCCTAACCTTGAAAGGATTGATACAATTAAAAGAATGCTTTTAACCTATGGAGTTGTTGGTACATGTATGTGTTATGATCAGAATTTTATAAATGATGATTATGAACATTTTCAATCACCATTAACTATAGATAAACCCAATCATGCCATTAGTATAGTTGGATGGAATGATACTCTGGTTACTGATGCACCATTACCTGGTGCCTGGTATTGTAAGAACAGCTGGGGGGACCTTTGGGGCCTTGACGGTTTTTTCTGGATTTCATATTATGATAAACACTCCTGCCGCAATCCTGAAATGGGAGCAATTACTTTTAGAGGTGTTGAACCTATGCAGTATGAACATGTTTATTATTATGACTATCATGGCTGGAGAGCAACTAAAACCGATATTGAAAAAGCCTTCAATGCTTTTAGTGCAAACGGAAATGAAATTATTGAAGCAGTTAGTTTTTATACAGCTGCTTCTGAAGTAAATTATATTGTCAGGATTTATGATGATTTTAATTCAGGCTTACTTGAAAATGAGCTAGCAATACAATCAGGTCATATAGTACATAGTGGTTTTCATACCATCGATCTCGACATTCCTGTTTCTATAACTGCCGGCGATGATTTTTATGTCTTTGTTTACTTGTCTCACGGAGGTCATGCTTACGACAGGTCATCAGAAGTTCCGGTACTTCTTGGCGCTTCATATCGTACTAATGTCAAATCTGCTGCAAAGCCCGGCGAAAGTTATTATGATGATGGGACCTTCTGGCTTGACTTTTATGATTATGTTGACCTTCCATGGGGTAGCGGCACAGGCAACTTTTGCATTAAAGCACTCACAAATGATGATTTATATACGGGCTACGACTTTAGAGGTAATTGTGGTGAAGAAGACATTTTATGTCAGAGCTATCCTAATCCATTCTCTCATTCTACAAAAATTAGCTATACTCTTATTGATCCATCTAAAGTTGAGATGAGTATATTCGACATGGCTGGTAATAAAATATGCACCCTTGTTGATGAAACACAGTCTTCCGGAGAAAACACAGTAATTTGGGATGCAAAAGATAATTCAGGTAAAGCTGTTTCACCAGGAATATATATTTATAGTATAAGTGTTGGAGATAAGACCTCGTATCATAAAATTATTTATGTAAGATAAGATGCAATCTACCCGAAGGAAATTTTTATTACGATCAGCAATGGCAGGTATAGGCCTGTCTCTTGCTCCGGCTATCTTAAGAGCTGAGCTTGCCGGGAAGGGCAAGTTGAATAAAAATAAAAATACAGGCCCACTGGTGATATCTACATGGCGTCATGGATTGGCAGCTAACGAAGCAGCCTGGAATGTTTTATCTGAAAATGGCAGAGCTCTGGATGCCGTTGAACAAGGTGTGAGGGTTACAGAAAGTGATCCTGAATGTATGAGTGTTGGCTATGGCGGACTTCCCGACAGGGATGGTATTGTGAGTCTGGATGCATGTATTATGGATGAAACAGGTAATTGCGGTTCAGTTTCATTCCTTCAGAATATTAAAAATCCCATATCAGTTGCCCGCCTCGTAATGGAGAAAACACCTCATGTAATGCTCAGTGGAGAAGGAGCCTTTGAATTTGCACAAAGCAAGGGTTTTAAAAAGGAAAACCTCCTTACTGAAAAAGCCAGAGAAGCATGGCTGAAATGGAAAAAGAAATCGAATTATGAACCGATTATTAATGTAGAAAATCACGATACAATTGGAATGATCGCTTTGGATAAGTCAGGAAATATTTCGGGTGCATGCACCACAAGCGGTATTGCCTTTAAATATCATGGAAGGGTTGGTGATTCTCCTATTATAGGAGCCGGAATGTTTGTGGATAATGAAGTAGGAGGTGCGGTTGCTACTGGAACAGGAGAATTGGTGATGAAGACTTTAGGTACTTTCCTGGTTGTTGAACTGATGAGAAATGGCATGTCACCCCAGGAGGCATGTGTAGAAGCAGTTAAACGTATTGCTAACAAAATACCTGATTATGAGAAATTCCAAATTGGATATCTTGCCATTAATAAATCAGGAGATACGGGTGCATATTGTATACAGAAGGGCTTTAACTATGCACTTTATAAAAATAGAGAAAATAAACTGCTTGATTCTGACTTTTATCTTAAAGATTAATCAAACGTCAAACAGTAAATAAATTTTAAATCAAAAATCGTTACTCCTTGTTCTGAGATCAAAAAGTTTTTACCAACCAGAATAGACTTAATTCTCCTCTTCGAAGAATAATTGATAGTAATGAAGACCTTTCTCTTCATCAAAACCTTTTTCAATGTATTCCCTCTTTCCATGAATATATACATGAAAGTTTTTATCAAGCTTTAATACAGATTTCAAATATCTTCTTGTTCCTTTAAAAGCGTTTTTCGATATTTCAAATTGATCTTCAGCCTTCAGATCATTCTCAGCTACATACTGTTGCTTATAGTCATTAAAAGCGCTGATAAGTTCAGGTTTTTCCATTACCTCCTCATTGAAGCTGGTAGAGGAGAACTCCTCATTATCATTAAAATATTGTACAGAACGATTCAGTAGGTCAATTCTGTCAGGTTTACTGAAACTGTCATTATCACTGAAAGCTTCTTTAACAAAACCTTTACACATCTTTAATTGATTTACTGTATGATAAAAATTATCTTCTCTTTCCTTTAATGAAAGAAAATCGTTTTTCCAATAACATGCTTCATCTCCATGGCTTATATTGTCCACAATACAAACTTTATAACCAAGATTCTTTTCTGTATTAAAAATTAAACAGCCTTTGTCGAGTTTATTAATATTTATACCCTCTTCATGATCTATCCCAAAATTTTCACCCTTCGGATAGACTTTTAAATAGCTGTCTTTATTTTCTGATTTAAACAGGCCGATAGCATCACTTTGTTCGTCATCCACAATGCAGTTTGAAAAATAAACTACATAAAACTCACCTCCGGATATTTTCGGATGACTAGATTGTTCATAAAGATGCCCGGCTATTTTAACTGATTCATTAAAAATACAATCAGGATCTTCAAAAATCCTTGAAACGGAATTATAAACTAATTCACCTTTATCATCATCATTAATAAAATTGTAAAAGGCATTACTTTTGAATGATGATAAAAAATATTTCAAAAGTATATCTTTGATGGATTCCTCTTTGAAGCTTATTTCTCTTTTTGAAAGACTAAGCTCTTCTTCATTATTTTTACTTCCAACATGGTGGATTACAATTTTGTCGAGTCCGACTTCTGTATAATCAAACATAAACGATATATTTTTAGTAGAACGCAAAGCTAATAAAATTTTGTTTCGGCCACTTCGATAATGAATATTACAATTACTAAAACTGACTTTGGCATGCAAATTGTTTTTGATTGATAAAATGATCAAAAAAACAATAAGCCATGAAAGCAACAGTTAAACTCGGAAAAGTAATGAAGGTGTTCAGAACATTATTTTTAATTTCCATAGTTCTTGTATTATTAAGTGCATGTGAACGCGGTCGGGATGGAAGGCCGGGACGTGCATTTCTATCTCTCGACTGGGAGCTGGTCCCTCCGGAATATCTTGATGCAGGCACCCCTGATATCCCTGCCTATTTTAACTGGGGAAAGTACTACATCGCCTATCCTGGTTTTTACACTTTGTATTATGAAGGAACTGTTCAAAATGGCCCGACTTATGTATTTTATGCATGGGAAATTGATTATGAGATTTGGGTAATGAGTGGTGAACCGGGAAGACCGTATTACATTGACGGATATGATGGACTTGATACTTATTTTACTGTAGTTTGCAACCCTAAAGGCCCTTATGCTGTAAACTGCAACAAGATGTCAGAAGCTGATGCTGAATCAACAATTGTTGAAGACACAGGTGATCGTATAGTTGTGCTGATGGAAAAGAATGAGTACAGGATGAAAGTGACTTACCGGAAAGTAGAACCCAGGAATCAGTCTGCAGTAGACAGTATGCAATAAACAGTTTTTCTTACTTCCGACTGGTGACTGCCGACTTTTTAAGCGAAGGTAATAAAGGCATTCGCCAGAAAATTCCATATTGAAGCAACACCAATAGCATAAAGTTTAGAGAGGTAAAAGTTCTTTTTATATTTATCTACAAAAAACCACAGCACCAGTGTATTAATTCCAAGCCCCACAATCGAAACAAAAAAGAATAAAAAATACTCTGTAAATATTTCCGGATCCTGACTATGAAAGGTCCATATCCTGTTGAAGAAATAGTTTGTTGATGTTGCAAAAGTGAATCCTATTGCATTGGATATATATTTCGGGATCTTAATGTATTCCTTACAAAGGTAAGTAATCCCAAAATCAACAACAACTCCCGTAGCTCCTACGATACAGAACTTAATGAACTTCCATAAAAACGCAACACTCAGATATTCTGACATAAAGTGATTTTTGTGGAGGCGAAAATAATAAAATTATGCTAATTCTGAAATTTTTTGTGATCGCCTGTTCATCGAAGCGTCCTCGCTTCGATGCTACTTTTTTATTAGGACAAAGCGTGGACGCTTCGTCAAACGAGGTCTGCGCTATGACCGGAAATATGATTCTTTATAAACTATTGATCCTTTTGGCTAACAATTCCATGCATGGCTTAATCATTATTTGGCTGTAATCTTCAGACTTATCCATGGCTTCCTTAAATAGAAATTTGCTCTGTTCTATGGAATAGAATATTCTGTTTTTCTTAAAATAATCAGCCAGATACTCCTGCTCTGTTTGCCCGGGCGTTGGAATGAAAATGGCCTTTTTACCCAGTGTAGCTATATCCATTATGCTTGAATAACCCGGTCGGCAAAGAATAGTTTTTGATAATCTGAAATATTTTATCATCTCCTCTGTTGGCATATGAGAATATACTTTTATGTTTTTATTAAGATCAAAGTTTTCATCTTTTTCAGTGATACCTTGAACTACAACAGCTTTTAAAGATGATTCTTTCAGCTGGGTGAATAGTATTTCTTCCAGCATGCTCCGTTGAGGCTCCGGCCCTGACAGTATAACAAGCACATCATAAATCTCCTTTGTCTCACAATCTTGAGTCTCTGAATCTCTAAATCTTGAAAGTGGTCCAATAAAATACGAATTTTCAGCTAAAGGATATTTATGTGAGAGATCCCCTGAAAGTGTTTGTCCTGATGCTAGATCAGGTATCCAGCATTCATCGTATTTTTTAATAGTTTTTTTGATGATTTGATGAAGCAGTGGTTCAAGAAACTTTATGAACTGTGGAAGTTTTACCATTATCTGGTGTGTGATAAACACTGTGATTACATCTTTGTTCCAAAGGCCATAACGGTTATCGGAAATAACAATATCTATGTTATGTTTTTTGATAATATTTTTAATTTCCTTGTGTTCCCTGATTATTCCCTTGATTATTTTCGGGATAGAGAATAGCATCTTCCATAACATGTTCCCATGTCGTGGATAGTTTGGTTGATATCCCCCAAATCTGATGAATTTGAGATCGGAAAACTCCGATTGCAGGAATGCCAGTGGTCTGCCATCAGCTGCTATGACAGGAGTATGACCAATATTGATCAACTCTTTAATTATCGGAACGCAGCGTGTAGCATGGCCTATTCCCCAATCAAGAGGACAGATTAAAATATTTTTGGATTTTTTCAATTACCTATTGCTGATTTTTTATACAAACCTATGAAAAAGTATTTAAAGTGCCTTGAGTACTTTAAGTAATTCAAGTTATATAAAAAAATATATACTTATTATGAATAACAAAGATTTTAGTATCCTATTGGAAAAGAGGACAATGAAATTTGCTATTAATATTGTTAAGGTATCTTCAGCAATGCCAAATTCATGTGAATCTCAGGTTATAAGAAAACAGCTAACAAAATCCGGGACAAGCATTGGAGCTAACTATCATGAAGCTAACAGATCCAGAAGTAGAGCAGATTTCAAGAATCGAATAAATATTTGTTTAAGCGAATCTAATGAAACTGTTTATTGGCTTAAAATAATCAAGGCTCTTTCTTTGAGCAAACAAAATAGTCTTCAACCAATTCTTCTGGAAGCCAATGAACTTTTAGCCCTTTTCACATCGATTTCAACAAAACTAAAACAAAAACAACTTTAAATACTCTAAATACTCTAAATACTTAAAGTACTTAATGCTCTTTCTTATGAATAAAATATATCAGATAGCGCTAACAATGATCCCCAACGTAGGTGATAAAACCGGTAAAAGGCTGGTTGCTTATTGTGGAGGTGTTGAAGCAGTATTCAAAGAAAAAAAAAGCATGCTTTCGAAAATACCGGGTATTGGGAGCTATATTCTAAGATCCTTCAACAGTACAGAGATATTAGCTAATGCAGAAAAAGAATTAAATTTCATAAATAAGTATAAAATAAAGTGTCTTTTTTACCTGGATGATTTCTATCCGTCGCGCTTGAAGCACTGTGTTGACAGCCCGGTAATGCTTTATTATAAGGGGAATTCAGATCTTAACGTTGAAAAAATAATTAGTGTCGTTGGTTCCCGAAGGGCATCGGAATACGGGAAATCCATTTGCTATGATATCGTGTCGGGGCTTGCAACTCAAAAGGTACTTATTATTAGTGGCCTTGCTTATGGTATAGATGCATGCTCGCATAAAACCGCACTTGAGTGTAATATACCTACAGTTGGTGTTGTGGGGCATGGCCTCGACAGGATATATCCACAATTAAATAAAAAGCTGGCAGAAAGTATGCTGGAAAATGGTGGTATATTAACGGAGTTTATTTCCGGGACAAAACCGGATAAGGAAAATTTCCCAAAACGAAATCGGATTGTTGCAGGTTTATCGGATGCTGTGATAATTATTGAGGCTGATAGAAAGAGTGGAGCATTGATAACTGCTGATATTGCAAACTCATATAACAGGGATGTGTTTGCTGTTCCCGGAAGAGTGGGAGATGAAAAATCTACAGGCTGTAATCATCTTATAAAAACCAATAAAGCAGCACTTGTTCAGTCTGCAGAAGATATAATCTATTTCATGGGCTGGGAAAATGAACAAAATACTAATCCAAATTATCAGACAACATTATTTGCTGAGCTGTCGGAGGATGAAAAGAAACTGGTTGCAATACTGGATGAAAATAAAGTTACAGGAATTGATGATCTGTGCATTTTGTCAGGCATCAGCATGAATAAGACTGCATCTTTATTACTGAATCTTGAGTTTAAAGGTATTGTTAAATGTATGCCGGGGAAGAGGTTTGCAAGGCTATGACATAGTATTTTGCTTGCTGTCTTATTCTTCAGCTCTCTCTTCCGCACTCATAATCGCCTTATACAGGAGAATAAACACTATCAACAGAGCCCCAAATGAAAATACACTGAGTAGCTTGTAATCTCTGGTTAGTATGCAGAAGACAAAAAACCCATGAAAGAAAAAGGCAGTGAATAAACCGGAGAGAGCATAGATAAAATTTGGTTTTCTTACCATTGAAATACTTACAAAAAATCCCATAAGTACCGCAAAAATAATATGTGTTATTGCAAATGTAAAACTATAGAAATTGATCGGATATAAATAACGGGTGTCAATGATATTAAAAATGAAAAGGATTAAGCCCGCTGTAGCAAATCCCAAAGCTATCATAACTGAATATGTTATGCCGGCAAAAGGGTTTTTTGATTGACTCTTGGTTATGATGAAATATCGAAGTATAATAAATTTGCTTAATTCAGCACCACCGCCAATTACAATAAAAGAATAAAAAGTAATTCTTTTCAGATTTCGAAGATCATCGTAGCCCAGTTGAGATGTAATTATTTGAACAATAACTGCCAGAATGATACTGATAAATCCAAACAGGAAGGATTTAAATAAGAGATTATAAGATTTCTTTTCGATTCTTGATTTAAAATAAAGAAACATAAACAAAGCAAAAACCGGGGCAGTAAATAGAGCGATTATGCTATTGTAATTCATAATATCATTTTTTTATTCTCCAAATATAGTATTTTTTATAAATTTACCATAATTTTAATATGTAAAAAAATGAAAAAAGTAATTATTGAAAAACTGAGCCGGGAAGAAATTGAGAAAAGAGGAATTGAAAACTGGCCAATATGGGAAAAAGAAGTGTCAAGATTTGACTGGGAATACAATGGTGATGAAGAATGTCTTATTCTTGAAGGAAGGGTTGTGGTTGAAACAGACGAAGGAGAGTATTCAATAAACCCCGGCGACTTTGTTACCTTTAAGGATGGATTAAAGTGTGTGTGGGATATCAAAGAAAGTATCCGGAAACATTATAACTTCAGCTAAAAAAATAATCTTGAGCAAGAATTTCGAAGGCATAGTTGTAAAGTCTACTGGCAGCTGGTATGTTGTCCGGGAAAAATCTACCGGCAAGCAAATCAATTGCAGGATTAAAGGAAAATTCCGGATTCAAGGTATAAAATCGACTAATCCAGTTTGTGTTGGTGATCGCGTATTGTTTATAGAACTTCTTAATGAAGAGAGCGGCCTCATCATTGAAATTATGGAAAGGCACAATTATATCATCAGGAAAGCTACAAAACTTTCAAGATTATCTCATATCATTGCTGCCAATATTGATCAGGCGATATTGATAGTTACACTTACACATCCCAGAACCTCAACCGGTTTTATCGACCGCTTCCTTGTTACAGCCGAGGCATATCATATTCCGGCAGTTGTAGTATTTAATAAGATAGATCTATATAATGTTGAATTACAAAAGCAACATGATGAAGTTACGAGAGTTTATTCAAGGATTGGTTACCCTTGTATTGCTGTGTCTGCTCTAAGGGGCGATAATCTTGCTGCTGTTAAGAAAATAATGACTGATAAGGTTAGTCTGATGGCCGGGCATTCAGGTGTTGGCAAATCGGAGTTGATCAATGCAATAGAACCAAGGCTAAACCTGAAAACCGGCGATATTTCAAGCTATCATAGGAAGGGTAAGCATACTACAACCTTTACAGAAATGTTGGAACTTTCATTTGGTGGATATATTATTGATACACCCGGGCTAAAAGAATTTGGACTGGTAGATTTCAAGAAGGAGGAAGTGTGGGAACGTTTTCCTGAAATGCGAGAGCTCAGCCCCAGCTGCCAATATAATAATTGTACTCATATTCATGAACCCGGATGTGCAGTGAAAGAGGCTCTGGAAAAGGGAAATGTCAGCGCGTTCAGATATAAGAATTATTTGAATATTCTTGAAGATGACGAATTTAGAAGAAGATAAATTGTTATTGTTGTTTGTGAACACAAGTATATATGAGAGTAGTTATTCAGAGGGTTTCAAGAGCATCTGTAGAAATAAAAAATGAAACTAAAGGCAGTATTAAGCTTGGAATGCTTATACTTGTTGGTATTGAAGATGATGATGCTAAAGAGGATATAGATTGGCTTTCTGGGAAAATTTCCCGGCTCAGGATCTTTGCGGATAAAAATGGAGTTATGAACCTTCCAATTACGGAAGTTGGTGGAGATATCCTCCTTATCAGTCAGTTTACATTACATGCAAGTACGAAAAAAGGTAATCGCCCTTCCTATATTAAAGCTGCAAAACCTGAAACAGCAATTCCTTTATATGAAGAGTTTAAAAGATCTCTTGAATTGAATACTGGCCGACATGTTCAGACGGGTGAGTTTGGCGCGATGATGAATGTATCGCTTGTAAATGATGGACCGGTAACGATAATTATTGATTCAAAGAAAAAGGAATAACAACAACCTTTGCTGAGTGGAGTCTCCTGATTCCGCTTCAGGGAGGATAAAATTTAGCTAATCATTACTTGGAATTGACATATGAGATTGGACTATAACCCATTTTCCGTCTCTCTTTTCTAATACACCTGTATACCTTATACCCTCATAGCTGAGAGGGATACTATCGCGAATGAAGTTGTAATTAATTATTTCCGAAAACCATGCAGTATTTCCTGTACAGTTGATATTTATTTTTTGATCGCTAACGGATATATAAGTATTTGAAAAGCTATCGAATTGCTTTTGAATAGTAGTTTTTATTGCTTTCCATCCAACAAACTTTTCATCTGAACTTGTTCCAAAAGCTACAATTTGTTCATCATCAGCCCAGATCTCTTCAGCTAGCTCAATTTTCTGATCTTCATTGGCAATTACATATTTCTCAAGAAGGAGTTCTACATTCTCTTTTTCTTTATTTAAATCTATGCATTCTCTTTCCTGGCATGAAGGGAAAACAAAAAAGGCCGGTATTAACAACAGTATCAAATTTTTCATAAAATATTATTTAAATAAATGTAATAAACACTAATAATATTAATTGGTAAATATACTCAAAAAAAATGTATATTATCAAGTATATCACGAAATTTAATATGATATAGAAATCCTCCTATAATCAATTATACAAATATTCAAATATACAATAAAGAAGTTTGGATACTTCGACTCAGCTCAGTATGACAGTTATGAATGTCTGGAGTTGAGAGTTTAGATCGCAGGATTACTGCTGACTGTGGACTGCTTACTTATACACCTTTACCTTTGAATCTTTAATCATTATCAGTTAATCACATGGCAATCGGGTAGGAGAGCTTTAATTTTTTCGATTGTCTTTTCTGACATCTTATTGTCTGAAACATTTAACATCCTGAGATTTTTTAATTTACCGATTTCCTTAGGTAAGGATTTAAGCTGATTTTTGTTTAAAAGCAAAGCTTTTAAGTTTACCAATTCTCCTATTTGTGATGGTAGCGACTCAAGCTGATTGCCTGAAATGTATAAGAGTTCGAGCTTTGAAAGTTGTCCGATTTCTTTAGGAAGTTTTTTGAGCTGATTTTGTGCCAGGTTTAATTCTGTCAGGTAGATTAGTTTACCTATATCAGGATCAAGTTCTTTTAATTCTTTATTAAGTAAATTAAGAATGTTAGCATGCTCTATATGCTTCAGTGCTCCATCAATGCTATAGTACGGGATATTATATTCTTTTTTTTCTTTGGTTTTTTCAGATTTATTATATGTAACCTTACATTGTCCGTTAGAAAGAGTGAGTATCAGGAATGCAGAGAAATTAACCTTATTACTATCTATTACTGCAGCTTCCCACACGGGCATCTCATTAATAGCTTTTTTTAATTCCAGTTCCGAAATATCTTCTCCTGTTTTATTTGCTATTTGTCTGCAACATGGATTACCTGCATTATCAATTAGTACCTGAATAAATATTTTTCCTTCCAGTACTATTTCTGACATATGTTTTTTGCAGTGTGTTGTGAAATAATAGCTAAGTTCTTCTGTTCCTCCCATAAATGATGGCGCTTTATCAGCTTTTGTTTTGAAACCTTCAAGCTGACAATCTTCAAATATCATCATGAATTTTGTATTAGCATGCTGTGCAATAAGGCTGATTGAAATTATAGAGAAAAGGAAAAGGAATATTTTTTTCATATTTCTAATTTATTGATTTATAAATTTCTTAGTATTCTTCATATAACTTAATGTACTCAAAAGTATTACTTGTCTGCCTGAGAAACTTCTCAAAATCCTCAAATGATACTACTATCGATGCTGTATTGATATTTGGGTGAAAACTGATCTTTTTTGATTTCTTAAGATTAAAATCCAGGAAAACATGTACTTCATTGTTTTCATCATTAATCAGACCAAAAGGAGAGACTGAGCCTCCTGTTAGTCCAAGATATTTTTCAAGTCGTTTTGGAGAAGCAAAGCTGATCTTACCTTGCTTTAGTTTTGCTTCGAGGTCTTTGACTGCAAGATGATGATCATGTTCAAGTATAACAAGATAATGTTTATTTCCTTTATGATTTCTGAAGAACAGGTTTTTGCAATGAGTTGAAGGAATGTTCTTCCAGGCTTCCTTAGCTACCTCAATTGTAAAGGCGGCAGCATGCTCATAGTAATCATACTTAATTTCAAGTGAATTTAAAACTTCATATAATCGTGGATCTCCTCTCATTTTCTTAGTTTTGCTTTTACAAAAATAGCTTATCTTTTGATTTCAGCAAAGTGGGTTTGTTTTTTCAGAATAACCATGAAATTTTTACATTTGTTATTTATAAGAAATTTTGTGGAATTTCGAGATTTAGTGTTTTTGTGGCAAAAAATCAATAAAATAGCCACTAAAACTCAAAAGCACTAAATTTCACTAAAGTATTATTAAACTTATTGCAAATATATCTAGCAGTTCATAATAGCAACCAAATCCTTTGAACTATGGAACATCAAACAGTGATACTGATCGTCATGGTAGTTTACATGACATTGTTGATATTATTTGGTTTATATCAGGGCAGGAAAGTAAAAACTGGTTCAGATTACGCCATAGGAGGTAGAAATTTACCGGGCTGGGTGGCTGCCTTATCAGAAAGGGCAACAGGCGAATCTTCATGGGCTTTGTTGGGTTTACCGGGTGCTGCATATGCAACTGGATTAACAGAGATATGGACAGCTCTTGGATGCGTAGTTGGGATATTGACGGCATGGATTGCCATATCCTGGCGACTGCAAAGGGAAGCAGAAAAATTCAAAGCTGACACATTTATCGAATATATTGCGAAGAAACACAGTGACCTGGGAAAGTGGATACGGATTGTTGGTAGTTTAACAATAGTGTTTTTCTTTTTCTTTTATGTAGGAGCTCAATTTTTGGGAGGAGGAAAAATACTTGATACTATGTTTCATATCGATCCTCGTTTAGGTATGCTGATAACTGCTATTGTGATAATTCCATATACAATATATGGTGGCTTCAGAAGTGTGGTATATACTGATGTTATCCAGGCTCTGATAATGATAAGCGCACTCATCATCGGGCCGATTGTCGGAGTAATTTACATAACAAATCATCCAGAGCTTTTTGCACAGACCATACCAATGGCACTTGAGAAAGCTGGTCCAGGATACAATTCGTTAATTGAAGCAACTTCCGGATTTGCTGCGGGAATAGTAATAGTTGGAGGGTTTTCATGGTTTTTTGGATATCTTGGAGGTCAGCCACAGTTGAGTATGCGGTTTATGGCAATTCAGAGTTCCAGGCAAGCAAAAAGCGCCAGAAATATTGGAATAAGCTGGACGATAATTGCATATATTGGTGCATTATCACTTGGATGGATAGGCATTGCCATTTTCGGCCCTGATGGACTCGAAGATCGAGAATATGTTTTGCCGGCAGTGCTGATAAAAATATTCCCTCCGGTGATAGCGGCAATATTGATTACCGGAGTAATTGCCGCAATTACTTCAACCGCTAATTCATTGTTAATTCTATCAGCTACTGAACTTTCCGAAAATCTTATCAAGCCGGCAATGCCTTCAGGTAAAACAGTTAAGAATAGTTTGTTAAATTCACGTATCATAACTGCTGCACTTGCAGTTATTGCTTTGATAGTCGCGTATTATTCACCCTCGGAAATGATATTTACCCTGGTGAGCTATGTGTGGGCAGGAATTGGAGGGACTTTCTCAGTTGTAATATTGCTCACACTCTTTTGGAAGAAATATCACGGTAGAGCTGCCTTGCTTACTATCATTAGCGGTTTGATTTTTACTATTCTATGGATCAGCACTGGAATGGATGAGGTAATTACATCAAGGTTGCTGACATTCTTTGTGGCAGGATTTGTGGCTGTGTTATCAACTATAATAATTCCTGAAAAACAATAACCTCCTTTCCTCCAGATAAATCTGGAGGCAATTCAAATGAATTGCCACTGGCTTCAGCCAGTGGAATAGAGATTACAACAATAACAATGGCTTTAGCCAAAATCTTTTCTTTTTTCAATACTTTAAGGTTACTAATCACATGAAATATTTACTAAGCATAGCGAAAGATGTTTTATTAATTTCATTAATGGATATCACAATCACTGTCATTGCCTGGTTTCTTTGGGAGCTGAACAAACAATCAGCAATGTGATGAAACTACTAAAGGGAGAATCTTCTTTCTGGATAAATAAAAACAAATTATGCAAAATTAAGTTCGAATGGCAAAATGAATATTTTGCTGTTTAAGTATCTGATGCATTAATTGATAGGGTAAGAAACTATATCAAAAATCAAGAAGAACATCATAAAGTTACAACATTTCAGGAGGAATATGATGAGTTAATGAGAATATATGGATTTGGTTAAAACCAATTTATTTCTGAATTCTCTTAACCTCCAGATAAATCTGGAGGCAATTCAAAAACTGGAGGCAGTTCAAAATCCGGAATAATAATTAGAGGTATTAATTCTTGTTGATATAACTCTCAATCAATTGCAAATACTTCTCAGAATCAGTATTATCTGATGAAGACTCAAATAATATCAATGTCCTATTATCAATCTTCCAGGTTTTTGACTTCTCTACTTTGTTAGTCTTTATCAGGGTCAAAAATATCTCCCTCTCTTCTTTCTTTTCGAATTCAACCAAGGCAATTTTGTTATTCTCCTGCAGGAGCAGCCAGATGTTATAATTCTTTATTTCTGTAAAAAGATCTGACCAATCCGCGAAGATGTTTTGTAGGCCAAGCTTACCTTTGCAAAATTTTAATTTTCCTAGATGATCTTTTAACAGAGTGGTAGTGTAGAGATCCGGATAAACTGATTGAACAGCTTTAATCTTTTCTAATAGAATTTTTCCCAACTCTGCACTTATTTCTTCTGCTTCAGGTTTGCCAATTTCATTAATAACAGAAATATAATATTTCCCGGCAAAAACCTGGTATTGGTAAGGTCCCTGGCAATCAAATTCTTTAAGTACATTTCTCTTTTTACATTTATGGATATTTGCAGAAAAGATACCAAATCCGGCTTCTTCTGATGACATCTCATAGATATTGACTTTAAGCAAGATATCTTTCCATTCAATTTCCTGAACCATAAGTTTGTTAAATCCATATTCAAGGTAAAGATCAGCCCCACCATTAATATAACCCCAGAGCGACTCCCCGTTATATTCACTTTGTGGGAAAACCTTAGCATCAGGTATATCATCAATATTAATTTGAGAATACCCTGAAAAACCCAGGCAAATACAAATTAAAATTATTATGCTTCTTAAAACCTTCATCAAATTATCCTTTAGCTTTTCTTACTGCAGACTGGTTACTGCCGCTGCCACTGCCACTGCCACTGCTCCTGCCACTGTTCTTAGGCCAGCTTTATCTCCCTAAGCTTAATTTTCTCAATATCCGATTCCCCAAGTCCCAGCTCATTAGCATATTCCATAAATTGCCTTGACTTAGGTTTATCAGCTTCCTGTATCTTTTCTTCGATACGCTTAGCAAGAATGATCTCATATCCAACACGATCTACTGCAACAGCATCGCTGCCAAACAACATAGTTTTATACTCAGTAATAAATTGAGGATTAGCTGCCGGCCCTCCATTAAAGCAACCTTTGATGCCATCAACAATATTTAACACTACCTTATCCCTGACAGGCGGAAAGGCACACACTTCAGCACTTGTTTCACTCCATAGTTTTTCATGCAAACGCCCTGTATTTGAGATTACTCCATATCCAAGGTTTTTCATGCAGAGTGTAATGGATGAACCAGCATTTTTGAGTATTGGAATATTAATGATCTTATCAACTTCCTGAGTACAAATCTTAGAAAAGTACGAATATTTTCCTTCGTTGACCATATATGGAAGTGTATGCTCATCATATTTACCTTCAACATCGGCCCAGTAGTACCAGTCCTTATCTATCATTTCTTCACCATAAAGTATCCCATCTTTATTATAAAATGAATCTTCCTTATCTTTTATTTCTGTTCCTCTTATCTTTATCCTGGGATAATTCTCTTCAGTAAATCCTGTTTCATGAAGTTGGAATTCTCTCCTGTCCCATAACACTATATTTTCTCTTGGAATACCAGCTTCCTCTAAGTGTTTTATAGTAGCTTTGACGACCCCATGGCTTGTGGAAAGCATTTTGCCTGCAACAGGATTAAGTTTTAAGCCAATTACCTCATCCGGTTTAACAAAATTACTCCAGGCTTCTTTAATTGATTCTTCTCCGGTCAGGGCAAGCATACCACTGGTGATCATCTTGTATGCAGCTTCCTGATCAGGTTGATTGTCACTAAGACAATTTTCATGATATACTTTGACCACAGAGGAGGGGTATTTCCCTGGCATTGAAGTAGATGTTCGGGGATGTTTCAGTGCTTCTGCGATATTAGTTTCGGGTTTTTTGTCTGCGGTATCCTGTGCAAATAGCTTTCCGATATTGGCAGGTAATAAAAAAGCACCTACACTCCCTGCTGTAAGAACACTAAAGAATTTTCTTCTGTTCAGACCTTTTTTGTTGGATGATTTTTTTGTCATAGCGTTTAGGTTTGATTTATCAAAGGTAGGGATATTTTAATTTAATGAACTTTAGGCACTCTAAGTACTAAAGGCACTTTAAGTACTATTCATTGGTATACCAACTTGCGTACATCGAATAACTTTCAGCTATCCTTCTTATCTGTCCTTCAACAAGATCTGTATCTGCTTTCCGCAACAATTTTGCAGGAACCCCGGCATAAACACTTCCTGCTTTCACAATAGTATTTTCTGTGATCAGTGACCCGGCTGCAATTACAGTATTACTTTCAATAACTGCATTATCCATTATTATTGCGCCCATTCCGATCAGAACATTATCATGAATCGTACACCCATGAATAATAGCATTGTGGGCAATAGAAACATTATTACCTATGTTTACCGGTGCTTTTTTGTAAGTACAGTGAACAGTTACACCATCCTGAATATTTACATTATTCCCGATTTTAATATAATGAACATCACCTCTGACAACAGTATTAAACCAAATACTGCAATTATTTCCGATTTTCACCTCACCGATTATGGTTGCGTTATCTGCCAGAAAACAATTTGTGCCTATTTCAGGAGTAAATCCTTTAATTTCCTTGATTAATGCCATCAGTAATTTTTTCTTTGATTTCTTCAATTCTGGGATAATCAATGGAATAGTGTAATCCCATGCTTTCCTTTCTTGCCATGGCCATTTTTATAACAAGGTATGCGACATTGATAAGATTTCGTAATTCACATATCCTTGTAGTCAGAACGGATCTCTGGTAAAGTTCTTCAGTTTCTTTGTAAATGATCGCAAGCCTGTTAAGGGCTCTGCGTAATCTGAGGTTTGAGCGAACAATACCCACATAGTTTGTCATTATCGATTGCAATTCTTTTAATGACTGGGTGATAAGAACCATTTCTTCATTTAGTACTGTGCCTTCTGTATTCCATTCGGGAATATTTTCCTGAAAATTTATTGATTTAAATTTCATTATTGATATTTTGCTGGCGCGATGAGAGAATACAAGCGATTCGAGAAGAGAATTGGATGCAAGCCGGTTTGCACCATGCAAACCTGTTGAAGAGCATTCCCCTGATGCATACAGGTTTTTCACAGAAGTCATCCCATTTTCATTTACTTTAATACCACCACAAATATAGTGAGCTCCCGGAACAACAGGTATCATTTCCTTTGTCATGTCGACACCTATACTCAGGCACTTGGCGTAAATATTAGGGAAATGTTGTATTAGCTCATTACTATCAAGATGCCGGCAATCTAGGAAGACATGGTCGTCACCTCTTAATTTCATTTCATTATCGATAGCTCTGGCAACTATATCACGTGGTGCAAGAGATTCACGTTTGTCGTATTTTTGCATGAATTCCTTATCATCAATAGTTTTCAATACAGCACCAAAACCACGTAAGGCTTCAGTGATAAGGAATGATGGTTTTTCACCAGGATTATACAAGCTTGTGGGGTGGAACTGAATAAATTCCATATTCTCTATCTGGCATTTGGCTCTATATGCCATAGCGATTCCATCTCCGGTGGCAATTGCTGGGTTTGTAGTAGTAGTATAAACATTGCCGGCACCTCCGGTTGCAACAACTGTAATCCTGGAAATAACTGTGCATATCTCATTAGTTTCAGGATTCAGGACATAGGCACCGTAACAGGTGATATTCTTACTTCTTCTGTTTATTTCATCTCCAAGATGGTGTTGGGTAATTAGATCTATTGTAAAATGATTTTCAAAAATCTCAATATTGGGATGCATACTTGCACGATCAAGCAATGCACGCTCAATTTCGTAGCCGGTATTGTCTTTATGATGGAGGACTCTTTTTTCTGAATGGCCACCCTCTTTACCAAGGTCGAATTTTCCCGATTTTGTTTTATCAAAATTAGTGCCCCAGTCGATCAGCTCTTTAATCCTGTTTGTAGATTCGGTGATTGCCATCCGTACAATTTTTTCGTTACAGAGCTTATCACCGGCAATCAATGTATCCTGTATGTGTTTTTCGTATGTGTCAGGAGTATACATCACTGCAGCGATGCCTCCTTGTGCCAGCCTGGTAGATGTTTCATCGGCTTTTGTTTTGGATACTATGCATACTGTACCATAATCCCCAACTTTTAAAGCAAAACTCAAACCCGCAATGCCTGAACCAATAACCAGAAAGTCGACTTTTTTTCTCATCACTAATTAAATATTATGAATTAAGGGTTGAGATTATATTAAATAACGAAGTTAGACAAAATACTTTTAAAAAGCGCATTCGCAGCAAAAAAAAGGAAATTCACAAATCGTTATAAAATAGTTGATACAAAAAAACCCACATATGTGGGTTTTAAAATAAAGAATCTAAACAAATATTCTATTCTGGTTCAATAGCTTCAACCGGACAAACATCTGCGCAAGCACCACAATCTGTACAGAGGTCAGGATCAATTTTATAGATGTCACCTTCAGTAATTGCCTCAACCGGACATTCATCAATGCAAGTACCACATGCGGTACATTCATCTGTTATTTTGTAAGCCATAATTCTTTTTTGTGTTTAGTTAATAATTCATAATTAATATGCCTGCAAATATACATATTAAATTAATAAACAATAAATAGAAAACCTTTTTTTTAGATATGAAAATAATTCGTCAACTTACATTTATGATTATTACAGAATGCAAAAAAAATATTTTAAAAATAGCATTAATATTTAAGAAAAAATTAACTTTGCCGAAATTATTAAATATATATTGATATGGCATTTGAAGATAATAAAGTTATTGTTTTAAATGATGTAGTAGTCAGGTTTGCCGGAGATTCAGGTGATGGGATGCAACTAACAGGCACACTATTTTCTGATATTGCTGCTGAGTCAGGATATGATTTTGCTACTTTTCCGGATTATCCATCCGAGATCAGGGCTCCACAGGGTACTTTACTGGGTGTTTCCGGTTTCCAGGTTCGTTTTGGGAATGTTGATATTCTAACTTCCGGAGACCATTCCGATGTGTTGGTAGCTATGAATCCTGCATCTTTAAAGACAAACCTAAAATGGGTTAAGCCTGGTGGTACTATCATCGTTGATACTGATACTTTTGTAGAGAAATCTCTTGATAAGGCAGGTTATGAGAAAAACCCGCTTATTGATGGCAGTCTTGATGATTTTAACCTTGTCAGAGCTCCAATTACATCATTAACTCTTGAGAGCCTTAAAGATCTTGAGATGAATGCTAAAGCAGCTGCTAAAAGCAGAAATATGTTCGCTCTTGGAATATTATTCTTTTTATTTAATAAGGATTATACTGCACTGGATCCTTTTTTCGAGAAAAAATTCACGACCAAACCGATGCTCATTGAGGCTAATAAAATTGTAGTGCGAGCCGGTTTTAGCTTTGCAGACACTATTGAAGCTTTATCTTCAACCATTCAGGTGGCACCTGCAAAACTCGAAAAAGGTACTTATAGAAATATTACAGGAAACCTTGCTACTGCGTGGGGTTTTCTTGCTGCCTCAGAAAGATCCGGCAGGAAATTGTTCCTTGGCTCATATCCTATCACTCCGGCAACAGAGATACTTCAGGAATTGGCAAAGCATAAAGTATTTGGTGCAAAAGTATTCCAGGCTGAAGATGAGATTGCCGGTATATGTTCTTCAATTGGGGCAAGCTTTACTGGTTCTTTGGCTATTACTTCAACATCAGGGCCGGGATTATCTTTAAAAAGCGAAGCTATAGGACTGGCAATAATGACTGAATTACCTATTGTTATTGTCAATGTTCAGAGAGGTGGTCCTTCAACAGGCCTGCCAACAAAATCCGAACAAGCTGATTTGTTACAGGCAATTTATGGAAGAAATGGCGAGAGTCCAACTATAGTGCTTGCGGCATCATCAGCTTCAGATTGCTTTTATTTTGCATATGAAGCAGCAAAGCTTGCCATGGAACACATGACACCTGTTATTTTACTAAGTGATGGAGCTTTGGCTAACGGATCAGAAGTATTTAGGATTCCTAAGCTTTCTGATCTTGCACCAATAAATCCTCCTTTAGTCGAAGCTAATGACCCGGAATATAAACCTTATCTGAGAGATGAAGGGAAATTAAGCCGAAGATGGGCTGTGCCTGGAACTGCAGGACTGCTTCACAGAATTGGTGGTTTGGAAAAAGAAAATATTAGTGGTAATGTTTCACATATTCCCGAAAATCACCAGCTGATGGTTAATTTAAGGGAAGAAAAAGTACAAAGAGTAGCTAATTATATTTCTGAACAAAAAGTATTTGGAGACGAATCCGGAGATTTACTGGTTGTTGGATGGGGAGGAACATATGGTGTGATTTTCGAAGCAGTTGATCATCTTCGTAAGGAAGGAAAGAATATCAGCTTTGCTCATTTCAATTATATCAATCCATTACCCAAAAACACAGAAGAGGTTCTTTCTAATTTTAAGAGAATATTAGTCTGCGAAATAAATAATGGTCAGTTTGTTAAGTATTTGAAAATAAATTTCCCAAAATTCAATTATTTACAATATAATAAAGTTCAGGGATTACCATTCTTGATATCTGAATTAAGTGATGTATTCACTGAAATCATTGAGGAGAAATAAGCATGAGAAAAGATGATATAGAAATAAAAGTTGCAAAGCTGAATCTGACAAAAGAAGATTTTGTAAGCAATCAAATGGTTCGATGGTGCCCAGGATGTGGTGACCATGCTGTTTTAAATTCTTTTGAGAAAATTCTTCCACAATTAGGAGTAAAAAAAGAGGACTTTGTTGTAGTCTCCGGTATAGGATGCTCATCAAGGTTTCCTTATTATGTTGATACTTTTGGCATACATGGCATTCATGGCCGGGCTGCACCAATTGCATCCGGAATAAAAATTACTAACCCCGAACTTTCAGTTTGGATGATAACAGGCGATGGTGATTCTTTGGCTATTGGTGGAAACCATTTTATTCATGTACTGAGAAGGAATATCGATATAAATATTATGTTGTTCAATAATATGATATATGGATTAACAAAAGGCCAGTATTCTCCTACTTCTCCCAGAGGAAGTGTTACAAAAACATCTCCCCAGGGAACTATAGAACATTCCTTTAATCCAGGTGAATTGGTTCTTGGAGCACAGGGGACATTCTTTGCCAGAGTGATAGATACTAACCCAAAGCTAATGTCAGATATTTTCATTGAAGCTTACAAACATAATGGAACTTCAATGATTGAAATTCTTCAAAACTGTGTTATCTTTAATGATAAGGTACATGCCTATCTCACAGCCAAGGAAACAAAACATGATAGCCAGCTTATTCTTAAACATGGTAGACCCATGACCTTTGGTAATGAAAATGATAAAGGACTTGTTCTTGATGGCCTGAAACTGAAGGTTGTAAAAATTGGCGAAAATGGGATAAGTGAAAAAGACCTGTTGGTACACGACCAATATGATCCGGATCCCACAATGGCACTGATGCTTGTAAGGATGGCACCACCAAATTTCCCGGTTGCTCTTGGTGTGATAAGATCAGTAGCAAACCCTGTTTATGAGGACAATATGGAGAGGCTTATTAGTGAAGCACAGGAGACTTCCCCAATGAAGTCAGTTGATGACCTCCTCCATAGCGGTAATACCTGGGAGGTATAGGGATTAGTTAATTAGGGAAATCCTAGTTAACTATTTAACAATCTCAATAAATTATCCTGTACAGCAATTTTAAATTGCACTTATTGACCTGCAAACTTGCTGCCTTGCAAACTTGCTGACATTATTAGATTATTCTCTACCTTTGCCACCATGTTAGATCAATTCAAAAATTTCATTTCGAAAGAAGAGCTCTTTTTGCCTAAAGCAAAGATACTGCTTGCTGTTAGCGGAGGTGTGGATTCAGTAGTGATGACAGATCTATTCCATCATGCCGGTTATGATTTTGGTATCGCACATTGTAATTTTCAACTACGAGGGGATGAATCTAAACTTGATCAGGTATTTGTTAAAAAAATTTCTGAAAAGTATAATGTGCCTTGTTATTGTAAAAAGTTTAAAACTAAAGAATTCGCTGAAGAGCATGGAATATCAATACAAATGGCTGCCCGCACATTGCGATATGATTGGTTTGAAAAAGTTCTGAAGACTGAGAGTTATACTTACCTCGCTACTGCTCACCACCTTGATGATCAGGTAGAGACATTTTTTATTAATCTGCTGCATGGCACCGGAATATCAGGATTACATGGTATATTACCAAAAATCAATTCCCTTGTCCACCCTTTAATGTTTACCTACCGCAAGAATATTGAGGATTATGCAAATGAAAATAAACTTGCTTTTCGAGTAGACAGTTCAAACAAAAGTGTGAAATATACCAGGAACAAATTGCGACATCAGATCATTCCTCTTTTTCATAAGATAAATCCCGAATTTAATCAAACAATTAATAAAAACGTCGAACGATTCAGAGAGGTTGAGCATATATACAAAGAAGCAATCCAAAGAGAAAATGATAAAGTATTTTTTAAAAGACCTAATAAAACGTTAATCTCTATTCCCTTACTTAGAAAACTCTATCCATTAAAAACGTATTTATATGAATTTCTAAGTCCTTACAACTTTAGTTTTCCCATAGTCTGTGATATTGTCGCAGCTTTGGATGATATTTCCGGAAAACAATTCTTTTCACCTACGCATCGACTGATTAAAGACCGTGAACTGCTAATAATAACAAAAAGAAGAAAAAGGAGCAAAGAAGAAGAGGGGCCAATTTACATTAATGAGCAAGATATAATTATCAAAAATCCGCTCAATATTAAAATAACAAAATCTCTTATTAAAGAAGATCTGAAAATTCCTGTTAGCAGGATGGTAGCCTGCCTGGACATTGATAAATTGAGTTTTCCTCTTGAGTTCAGAAAATGGAAAAAGGGTGATTTCTTTTATCCACTTGGAATGAAAACAAGGAAAAAGATCAGTGATTTCTTTATTGATAATAAATTCTCATTGATCGATAAAGAAAATACATGGCTGCTTTGTAGTAGAGGTAAGATTGTCTGGGTTGTTGGTTATAGGATCGATAACAGGTTTAAAATTGGACCGAATACCCGAAAGATCATTCAACTGAAGGTTGTGGGATAGGAAGAAGTACTTAAAGTGCCTTGAGTACTTAGAGTGCCTTAAGTTTAATAATATTAATTTTAATTACTTTAAGGATTTTAAGTACTTAAGGCACTATATTTATTTAATTATTATCTTTGCAAATTATTTTAAAATCACATATAATGAACAACAAAAGGATAAAACTAATCGGAAAATTATTTCTAACAATTGCACTGATAATATCAGTTAATCTAAGTTTATTTGCTCAGCCGGAAAGTCCGGTGAAATGGAAATTTAGCACAGAGAAATTAAGTAACAACGAAGTTGCTTTGATCTTTGAAGCTGAAATTGACAGCGACTGGCATTTATACTCTCAATTCCTTCCTCCCGGAGGTCCTCTGTCAACCCTTTTTGTATTTGAAGATACAACTAAATATGAATCTCTAGGTACAATAGCTGAATCTCCTAAACCGAAAAAAGAGTTTGATGAGATCTTCGGTGTTGATGTTTTTTATTTCGCGAAAGAGGCAACTTTTACGAAAAAGATTAAAGTATTATCAACTGAAGCTTTTCAAATAAAAGGAAATGTAAGTTACCAGGTATGCAATGATGAAACCTGTATCCCTTACGATAATGACTTTGAATTTAGTGTTGAAGGTGCCACAATAGAAACTGCAACTGACGGAGAAGAAAAAGAACAAGTTGCAGTTGCAGAAGCAGTAGCAGGAGAAGAACCTAAAAAAACTGTCACTACCACTGATAGTGATACTGCCACTGCTCCTGCCACTGCTCCTGCCACTGCTCCTTCCACCGAAGAGCCTGTAGAGGATGGCACTTCTACTCCACTCTGGGGATTTTTCTTTTTTGCTTTAGGCCTGGGTATTGCAGGGATATTTACTCCATGTGTTTTCCCTATGATACCAATGAATATTGCATTTTTCCTGAACTATCAGGGGGGTAAAGCAAAAGGGAAATTTCTTGCACTTTTTTATGGCTTATCGATAATTTTTATTTATTCATTTATCGGATTGGCATTAACTCTCATATTCGGACCTGATGTAATGGGTAATATTGTTAATCATTGGGTTACTAACATTATTTTCTTTTTGGTTTTCATCTTCTTTGCTTCGTCGTTTTTTGGCATGTTCGAACTTGTATTGCCTGCCAGATGGGTAAATAAGGCTGATTCTCAGGTTGACAAAGGTGGATTGATCGGTACTTTTTTTATGGCATTAACGCTGGTTCTTGTATCCTTTTCCTGTACTGCTGCCTTTATTGGAACCATACTTGTTGAGGCTGCCGGCGGAGAATTATTAAAGCCATTTGTTGGCATGTTCGGTTTTTCTGTTGGGTTTGGTGTTCCTTTCGCATTTCTGGCACTTTTCCCTTCCGTATTGAATAAGATGCCAAAATCAGGTGGATGGCTAAATGCAGTTAAGGTTGTATTCGGATTTGTGATCATTGCTTTTGGAATGAAATTTATGGTTGGCCCTAATGATATTTTAGGATGGGGTATTGCAAGAGAAGTATTTATTGGAGTGTGGATAGTTCTGTTTACTTTACTTGGATTTTATTTACTTGGAAAAATTAAGTTCTCTCACGACAGTGACCTGCCTTACATTAGTGTCCCACGCTTGATCCTGGTGGTTATTGTTTTTTCCTTCGTAGTATATCTTGTTCCCGGTTTATTTGGTGCTAAGTTGCAAACAGTATCACCATTCTTTCCAACACAGTCGATGCAGAAATTTGACCTTCCTGCAATTATTGAAGAAAATTCAGGTGGAACAGGCGTTGTAGCAACTGCAAATATTTGTGAACCTCCTAAGTATGCTGATAAACTTCACTGGCCAAACAGATTAAAAGGTTATTTTAATTATGAACAGGCTGCAAGTTGTGCAAAAGAATTAAATAAACCAATATTTATTGATTTTACAGGGCATTTTTGTGCTAACTGTAAGAAAATGGACGCCACAACACTTGCGGATAAAGAAGTACTTAATCGACTCAAAAATGATTTTGTCCTGGTAGAATTATATACTGACGATCCAACTGTTTTACCAGAATCAGAATGGTATACATCAGATTATGATGGTAAGGTGATGAAGACCATGGGAAAACAAAATAGGGATTTTATGATCACCAGATTTAAGGCTCTCGGCACACCATTGTACGTTGTTGTTGATGCAGACGGAAATATACTTTCAGGCCCAATGGCATATGAAAAAGATATCTCAAAGTTTGTTGAATTCTTAGATAAAGGCCTTGAAGAATTTCAAAGAAGCCATTAATCGGGTTACAAATATTCTTACTACTTTTGGAGAAATACATCTTAATTCTTCAACCTCATGAAAAGCCTTTTTAGCTTTTTAATGCTATTGTGCTTTACCATAACAATTGGATTTAATCAGGTAATTGTTCCTTCACGACGTGTTGACTGGAGTATTACCGGATATCCTGCCGGCATTCCTGATCCTGTAGATATTGCTAATGTGAAAAATTTTGGAGCAGTTGGCGATGGAGTAACTGATGATCATACTGCCATTATGAACACTGTGTATTCTTTCGGAGGTAACAGAGGTGTAGTCTTTTTCCCTACCGGGGACTATTTAATCAGCTCTGTAATAGACCTTCCTGATAGTGTCATTTTACGTGGTGTGCATTCAGACTCTTCAAAACTGATCTTTAATATGAACGGGAATGCCCTGAGTTGTATTGATGTCAGTAAAGCACAGTCAGATTCTTATATATCAGTTTTATCCGGATACAATAAAGGTTCTGATAGGATTGTCGTCTCGGATGTTTCACAGTTTTCTCCTGGTGATTTTGCAAATATCAGGCAAGAGAACGGATCCTGGGATACAAATCCCGCATCATGGGCTGAATATGCTGTTGGGCAGATATTTAAAATAATTAATATTGTAGGCGACACTCTCTTCCTTGAAAATCTACTGAGAATTGATAATGACTCATTACTTAATCCGGAGGTGAGAAAATTAAATATGAAAACCGAAGTTGGTATTGAGTCCCTGTATATTGAAAGAGTGGATGATCCTGGTTCAGGGAACGTATATAATATTGGATTTCATTACGCCGGCAGATGTTGGATCCACGGAGTTGAAAGTAATAAAAGTGAAGGAAGCCACGTGATGATAAACGTATCAACTCAGATTGAAGTTACAGGATCTTATTTTCATCATGCTTTTTGGTATGATGGAAGTGGAACGAGAGGCTACGGGGTTACTCTGAATCGACATTCAGGTGAGTGCCTGATAGAAAACAATATCTTTAATCATCTTCGACATGCAATGATGGTAAAAGTTGGAGCAAATGGAAATGTGTTTGCTTATAATTATTCTATAGATCCATATCGCAGTGAACTCATAAGCGATTATTCTGGCGATATTTCTTTACATGGGCACTATGCCTATGCCAATCTTTTTGAAAGCAATATCGTTCAGAATATCTTTATCGATCACTACTGGGGGCCATCAGGACCAATTAATACTTTTTTCAGGAACAGGGCAGAACTTTATGGCATTGTCATGACGACCTCTTCTATAGAAACTTCTACGCAAAATTTTGTGGGTAATGAAATAACAGGTAGTGGCCTTTTTATGGGTCAATTTACGCTCACTGGTAGCGGACATTTTAGCCATGGAAATAATGTAAAAGGAACTATCACTCCTTCCGGAACAAACAATCTACCCGATACTTCATATTTCCTTGAACAAGAACCTGAATATTGGTGTTCATCACCTAACTGGCCATCAATAGGTATTCCATTATCAATAAATACAGGAACAATACCTGCAAAAGAAAGATATCTAAATGGAAATTATACTTATCTGCTACTAAAAGTTGATGTAGGGAGATTAGATACAATTACTCCTGATTCCTCAGTGATACTGAATCCTATAGTCCATGGAGGAACTCCTCCTTATATTTATTCCTGGATACCTCAAACAGGCCTTAGTAACCCTAATATTGCAAACCCGGTTGCTGATCCTGATACTACAACTGTGTATACTTTGGTCGTTACTGATGGCAAAATGTGCTCTGCAAGTGATCAAAAAACCATTATCGTGCAGGAGAATCCTTTGACTTTATCCGGACATCTGCATTATGATAATTTAGTCCAAACTCCTATGGATAGTGTATTTGTATATTTGATAGATAGCACCAATACTACACTTGACAGTACCTATACTGATAATATTGGAGACTTCAGATTTGAAGTAACAGACAATGCATACTATACTCTGGACTTTAATACTACAAAAGCTGCCGGTGGGATAAATACTGTTGATGCTTTAGGCGTTATGAATCATTTTGTCCAGACTGCATTATTATATGGTTTACGCCGTACTGCTGCTGATGTTGATTCCTCCGGATATATAAATTCTGCTGATGCTCTAATGATAGCACAATTATTTGTTGCTATGATCAGCAATTTCCCATCTGGCGACTGGGTGTATGAGAAGGATACTATTACTTTCTCAGGTAACGATATTACTATAAATATTAAGGCTTTATGTTTTGGAGATGTGAATGCCTCTTATATCCCTCCTCCGTCAAAATAAATTATTTCATCAACTCTGCAAAATATTTATAGAAATAAGGTATTGTTTCAATGCCTTTAAAGAAATTGAAAAGTGGATAATTTTCATTTGGTGAATGTATGGCATCTGATTCAAGTCCAAATCCCATCAAAATAGATTTTGTTTCCAGTACCTCTTCGAAAGTAGAGATTATCGGTATGCTTCCTCCACTTCTAACAGGAACAGGAACTTTATTAAAGCTAGTTTCATAGGCTTTCTTCGCTGCAAGATATGCAGGCATATCTGTAGGCGACACATAACCCTGTCCACCATGTAAAGATTTAACGTTTACCTTAACATAAGGAGGAGCAATGGCTTTAAAATGCTTTTCAAACAATTCGCTGATCTTGATATTATCCTGATTTGGAACAAGACGCATGGATATTTTAGCATTAGCCTTAGAGGGTAGAACTGTTTTTGCTCCTTCTCCTGTGTATCCTCCCCATATTCCGTTTATATCTAATGAAGGACGTATGCCTGTTCGTTCGTTTGTTGAATAACCTTCTTCACCCCATACTGTGTCAATATCCAAAGCTTTTTGGTACTCATCCAGATTAAATGGTGCTTTTGCCATTTCTGCTCTTTCTTTGTCACTAATTTCTAAAACATCATCATAAAAGCCTGGAATGGTGATACGATTGTTTTCATCCATAAGTGAGCTGATCATTTTTGTAAGGACATTTGCCGGGTTAGCAACCGCACCTCCGAAAATTCCTGAATGAAGGTCTTTATTTGGTCCTGTCACTTCAACTTCCATAAAACTTAATCCGCGTAATCCTGTGGTGATGGATGGAATATCCTGTGCGATCATTCCCGTATCTGAAACAAGAATGATGTCGGATTTCAACATTTCCTTATTGTCTTTACAGAACTTACCAAGACTTGGGGATCCAATTTCTTCTTCACCTTCAATCATAAATTTTACGTTACATTCCAGAGTATTGGTTTTTACCATCAACTCAAAAGCCTTAACATGCATAAATGCCTGCCCTTTATCATCATCAGCACCCCTGGCATATATCTTACCATCAATAATTTCCGGTTCAAAAGGCTCAGTGTTCCATAATTCAAGAGGATCAACGGGCATAACATCATAGTGGCCATATACGAGTACTGTAGGTAAATCCGGATTAATGATCTTTTCTCCATAAACAACAGGGTTACCTTCTGAAGGCATCACATCTGCTTTATCAACACCTGCATTAAGTAGTGCTTCTTTTATATATTCAGCTGCTCTCACCATATCACCTTTGTTCTCTGATAAAGAACTTATACTTGGTATCCTGATCAGGTCAAATAATTCATCCAGAAATCTTCCTTTATTAGCTTCGATATATTCTTTAATGTGTTCCATAATAAATGCTTAATTGTTAATTATTAATTATTTTTTAGAATAGTCGATAAAATTAAGGGATTTTTTTTAGTTAGGCGGAAAAGTTTAAAAACTTTTTGACTTTTTGATCTTTCGACTTTTCTACATTGCAACTATTTATCCCTTTTTCTTGTCAAAATATATTATGATCAACCTATTTACGTTACAAATTTATCCTTACATTTGTCCGGCAAAAAAGTGATAATAAAATATTATAATTACCAGAGTACTTTTACATGAAACTAAGGAACTCTTTTCTTACTTCATTGATAATCTTTTTGTTAATATTTCTAACTTCCGGAGATTTATTTTCTCAGGGAGGAACAATACGTGGATTTATTTACGAGAAGGAATCAGGAGAACCGGTAATATTTACAAATGCCTACCTTTTAAAAACCAAATATGGCTCTACAACTGATGTCAACGGGTTTTTTGTAATATCTAAGATACCGGAAGGTTCTTATACCTTAATAGTTACTTATCTTGGATATGATACTATTAGTATGCCGGTTACTATAAAAGGAGATGAGATAATTTCCAAGAAATTATTTATGAAGAAAGCTTCTTATTCCCTTACCTCAATAACTGTTTCTGCCGACAGGGAAGAAGCAAGAACAGAAACCAAAACATCTGTAATAAAAATTACCCCAAAGCAGATCAAGCAAATTCCAACTATTGGAGGACAACCTGATTTGGCACAATACCTGCAGGTTTTACCGGGTGTGATATTCACAGGAGATCAGGGAGGTCAGTTATATATTCGTGGAGGATCTCCTATTCAAAATAAAGTGCTTCTGGATGGTATGATAATATATAATCCCTTTCATTCAATTGGGTTGTTTTCTGTCTTTGATACTGATATTCTTAGAAATGCAGATATTTATACCGGTGGATTTGGAGCGGAGTATGGAGGAAGAATTTCATCAGTAATGGATATTACAACCAGGGATGGAAATAAAAAACGACTGTCCGGGAAAGCTGCTGTCAGCACTTTTGGTGCAAAACTGATGCTTGAAGGACCGATATCTAAACAAAAGGATGATGGCCGGGGTAGTTCTTCATTCATCCTCTCATGGAAAAATTCATATCTCGAGCAAAGCTCAAAAATATTTTATGAATACATCGATACGGCAGGATTACCTTTTAACTATATGGACCTATATGGGAAAATATCATTGAATGGTGCAAATGGGAGTAAAGTGAATTTCTTTGGTTTTAATTTTAATGATAAAGTAAATTATAAAGCAATATCAGATTACCATTGGAAATCATCCGGTGGTGGAATGAATTTTCTGTTAATACCCGGTAATTCACCTGCATTGATAGAAGGTAACCTTGCTTTTTCAAATTATAAAATATCCCTTACTGAGCAAAACAGATCCCCAAGAACCAGCTCAATAAGTGGATTTAATATGGGTTTGCATTTTACATATTTTGTTGGGAAAAACACTATCAAATATGGACTTGAGATGCTCGGTTTTAATACATCATTCGATTTTTATAATTCTGTGAATCGTAAAATTGAACAAAATGATTATACAACAGAGCTTGCTGCTTATTTTAAATATAAGATAACAGCAGGCAAGGTTTTAATTGAACCAAGTATACGTATTCAATGGTATGCAACTTTATCTAACTTCTCGCCAGAACCAAGGTTAGCTTTGAAGTATAATGCGACTGACCGCCTGAGGTTTAAGTTTGCAGGTGGATTGTATTCTCAAAACCTGATAAGTACCAGCTCCGACAGGGATGTGGTTAACCTGTTCTATGGATTTCTTTCCGGACCTGAGAACATTCAGGATGAATTTGATGGAGAAGAGATCACACATAAACTTCAGAAAGCCCAACATCTGATCCTCGGTATGGAATATGACCTTTTTTCTAACGTGACCATAAACCTTGAAACATATTATAAGAATTTTTCTCAACTCACCAATATGAACAGGAATAAGGTGTTTGATGATAATGAACAATATACAGATGAGCCTGACTACCTTAAAAAAGATTTTATCATTGAAAGAGGTAATGCTTACGGTATAGACTTTTCACTTAAATATGACTTCAGACGGATCTATATCTGGACCGTTTACTCTTATGGATTTGTAAATCGTGAATATGAAGAAGAAGAATTGATCAAGTATGTTCCTCATTATGACAGGCGACATAATGTAAATTTGGTCGGTGCATATATTCTCGGAGAGGACATGAACTGGGAGATTAGCCTAAGATGGAATTTCGGTTCAGGATTCCCATTCACACAAACTCAGGGGTTTTATGAAAATATCACTTTTGATGAGGGTATTAATACTGATTATGTTATTATTAACGGTGAGTTACAAACCCTTTATGCAAGTTTAAATGAAGGAAGATTGCCAAGCTATCATCGCCTTGACTTTACTGTTAAGCGTAAATTTTTCCTGGGTGAGCATACATTGCTTGAAGCAAATATTTCTGTAACGAATATTTATGATAAGGATAATATTTTCTATATAAATCGCATGACAAGCGAGAAAGTATATCAATTGCCGATAATGCCAAGCTTCGGACTTAATTTCTCTTTTTAATGTTAGTAAACTGATTTCTTAGAGAAGTGTTCATGGAAAAAAGTGAATCCTTGCCACAAAAACACTAAAACACCAAATTTCACGAAAAAGGAATAAAACATATTTGAGGGATTTTGTGTAATTGTGCTTTAGTGGCAAAAAAGATAATACCACAAACATAACTGAAAGAATATTATTTAATTATTTTTACCTTCTTTAACAAAATAGTATTATGGATCACAAACAATTTAACTTGAGACGATTTTATTTAATAGTTGTTGGTTTTATTTTTTTACTTGCAGCTTGTAATAATAACAATAAAAAAACAGAAGAGATGAAAGCTCCATTAGCAGAGAAGATAAAAAAGGAATTAAGCATTCATGGCGATACCAGAATCGACAATTATTATTGGCTGAACGACAGGGAGAACCCAAAAGTTATAGAGTATCTGGAAGCTGAAAACTCGTATCGGGAATCCTTAATGTCTCATACTGTTGAGCTAAAAGAAAAATTGTATGATGAAATAATTGGCAGGATTAAACAATCTGACCTTTCTGTTCCATATAAATTAAATGAATATTTTTATTATACGCGATATGAGGAAGGTATGGAGTATCCGTTTTATTGTAGAAAGAAAGAAAGCCTTGAAAATGAAGAAGAAATTATGCTCAATGTTAATGAAATGGCAAAGGGTCATAGCTTTTTTAACGTTACCGGTATCAGTGTGAGCCCGGATAACAAAATCCTTGCATTTGGTGTTGATACAGTGAGTAGAAGAATGTACACAATCTATTTTAAGGATCTGACCACAGGTGAATTATTTGAAGACAGAATACCAAACACTAGTGGATATGTTCCTTGGGCTAATGATAATAAAACAGTTTATTATACAATAAAGGATGAAACATTAAGGCCTTACAAAATATTCAGGCATGTATTAGGCTCTGACATAAAGGATAGAGAGATTTATGAAGAGGTAGATAATACTTTTACATGCTTTATCTATAAAACGAAATCACGGGATTTCTTAATGATTGGCTCAAGCAGTACAGTCTCGGATGAATATCGTTTTATAGATGCCAATGATCCGGAAGGAGAGTTTAAAGTTATTCAGCCCAGAGAGCGTGACCTGGAATATTCGGTAGCTCAATTTGGCGATAAATTCTATATTAGAACAAATTATGAAGCAAAAAATTTCAGGTTAATGGAAACTCCTGTTACTGATGCATCGAAAGAGAACTGGAAGGAAGTTATACAACACAGGGATGATGTGCTTTTGGAAAGTATTGATGTATTCAGAGATTTTCTTGTTGTGGAAGAACGAAAAAGTGGATTGACACAGATCCGGATTATAAAATGGAATGACTGGTCAGATCATTATATTGATTTTGGTGAACCTACATATCTTGCATATACTTCAAGGAATTTTGAATTAGATACTGATTCGTTACGTTATGGTTATACATCTCTCACTACTCCCAACTCTGTTTATGACTATAATATGATCACCAGGGAAAAGAAACTTATGAAACAGCAGGAAATTGTTGGGGATTTTAATTCTGAAAACTATCAGACAGAGCGATTATATGCACCAACAAAGGATGGTGTGAAAGTTCCGATATCACTGGTATACCGTAAAGGGATTAAGAAAAATGGCAAAAACCCATGTTTATTATATGGATATGGATCATATGGATCCAGTATGGATGCCTATTTCAGTTCTTCACGCCTGAGCTTACTCGACAGGGGATTTATTTTTGCTATTGCACATATTCGTGGAGGTGAGGAAATGGGTCGTCAGTGGTATGAAGATGGCAAACTGCTTAAAAAGAAAAATACATTTACTGATTTTATTAGCTGTGGGGAATACCTGGTTAAAGAAAACTACACTAGCCCTGATGAATTGTACGCAATGGGAGGCAGTGCTGGCGGACTTCTGATCGGTGCCGTGATAAATATGAGCCCGGATCTTTTCAAAGGTGCAGTAGCCCAGGTTCCATTTGTTGATGTTGTTACTACTATGCTTGACGAAAGTATCCCTCTTACCACAGGTGAGTTTGATGAATGGGGAAATCCCAACGACAAAGAGTATTACGATTATATGCTTTCATATTCACCATATGATAATGTTGAAGCAAAGGACTATCCTGCATTGCTTGTTACTACGGGATTACACGACTCACAGGTGCAGTATTGGGAACCTGCAAAATGGGTAGCCAAACTTCGAGAAATGAAAACAGATGATAATCTTCTGGTGCTTTATATTAATATGGAGGTTGGCCATGGTGGTGCTTCAGGACGTTTTCAACGTTATAAGGAAACTGCATTGGAATATGCGTTTTTATTGGATTTAGCCGGGATTAAGAAATAGAAAAATATCTCACTAAGACGCAAAGTCGCTAAGATTATCCTTTTGCGTCTCTACGCCTTTGCGTGAGTAAATTATTTAGTATAAATTAATTAGAGTAATTTTAATCTGTGAATCTGTGGCGATTTTTTTTATGTCTTCACCATTAATATCTGACAAAAGTGAAAGAATCTGAAAACAACTTCCAAATGATTGCAAAAACTTTTGCCGGACTTGAGGATGTCCTTGCGGAAGAATTAAGAAATATTGGTTGTGAGAATATCAAACCCCTCAGACGAGCTGTGGAGTTTCATGGCGATAATATTGCTATGTACAAGGCCAATTATTTGTGCCGTACTGCTCTCAGGATATTAAAACCTGTAAAATTATTCAGGGCTGTTAATGAAGAAGAATTATACAAAGGCGTTTCCGAAATTGAATGGTGGACCTTGATGGACCTTGAAGATACCTTTGCTATTGATAGTGTGGTTAATTCTTCATATTTTAATCATTCAAAATTCGTTGCCCTGAAAACTAAAGATGCCATTGCAGATTGTTTTCGTAAAAAATTCGACAAGAGGCCTTCTGTTGATACTGAAAACCCTTCCGTAAGAATAAATATTCGTGTGTTTAATGATGAGGTTACTGTATCACTTGATAGTTCCGGAACATCTCTCCATCGCCGTGGTTACAGGATTGAAACGGGCTTGGCACCTATAAATGAAGTGCTTGCTGCGGGGATGATCCTTTTAAGCGATTGGAAAAGAGATTGTCATTTTGTTGATCCTATGTGTGGATCAGGAACAATACTCATGGAAGCTGCCTTGATAGCCAACAAGATTCCTCCCGGATTTTATAGACAAAGTTTTGGTTTTGAGAAATGGAAGGATTTCGATGCAGAGGCATGGGAGAAAATTAAAGATGATGCAATTGCCGGCCAACAGGAGTTTGAACATATGATCATTGGTTCCGATATTTCAGGAAAAATGATCAGCATAAGCAGGAACAATATCAGAAATGCACGAATGCATAAAGATATTGATTTGCAGGCATCTAATATTACCGATTATATTCCACCAGCAGGTAAAGGAATTATGATAACAAATCCACCCTACGGTGAAAGAATGAAAGTTGAAGATGTAAAAGCACTTTATAAAAAGATAGGGGATACTTTAAAGAAAAACTATGCCGGATATGATGCATGGATTATTAGTTCGGATCTCGAGGCACACAAATTTGTTGGATTACGCCCCTCAAGGAAAATAAAGGTATTTAACGGGCCGCTAGAATGTCGCTTTCTGAAGTTTTCTATTTACGAGGGAAGCAAGAAAAGAAGATAGTTGTGAGTTGCGAATAAAAATCCCACAACTCGCAACTCGTAACAATTTGCTAGTAGGGTAATTGTAAGATCAATAAACATTAATATGCAAAAAATCAAAAAGATAGGCGTTCTCACAAGTGGCGGCGACGCCCCGGGAATGAATGCATGTGTCCGTGCTGTAGTCAGAACAGGGATATATTATGGGCTGGATGTTACAGGAATCCTTAGCGGTTATGAAGGACTAATTGCAGGGCAGTTCAGAGCAATGGAAAGCCATTCGGTTTCAAATATAATCCAGAACGGCGGTACTATTTTAAAGACTGCCAGGAGCAAGGAATTCATGACAAAGGAAGGAAGACAAAAAGCTTATGAAAACCTGAAAAAGGATAACTTTGATGCCTTAATAACAATAGGTGGTAACGGAACCTTTGCCGGAGCATGTGAATTCTCTAATGAGTATGACTTTCCTGTTATCGGTATTCCGGGAACAATAGACAATGACCTCTATGGTACTGATTTTACTATTGGGTTTGATACTGCTTTGAATACTGTAGTCTCAGCTATCGATAAGATCAGGGATACAGCTGATTCTCATAATCGTTTATTTTTTATTGAGGTGATGGGAAGAGATGCAGGATTTCTTGCACTGCGAAGTGGGATTGCCGGAGGAGCAGAAGATATATTAGTTCCTGAAACAGAAACGCATATTGAAGAATTAATAGAGATCTTAGAAAAAGGTTTTAGGAAAAATAAACGATCTGGAATTATTGTTGTTGCAGAGGGTGATTCCTCAGGAGGAGCTTTTGAGATTGCCAGAAAAGTAAGTGAAAAATACGATCATTACGAAACAAGAGTTACAATTCTGGGTCATGTTCAACGTGGTGGAAGTCCGTCTTGCTTCGATAGGTTTTTAGCTGGCAGACTTGGTTATGAGTCGGTAAAGGCACTTTTGAATGGACAAAGAGGTGTAATGGCTGGACTTATTAGTACAAAAGTTGAGTTTACTCCCCTTGTGAAATCCGTTAAACATCATAAGGATATTAATAGGGAATTCCTTGAGATGGCGAGGATTTTAGCAATGTGATTCACATAGTAGCTGATAAGTGCCTTAAGTATTTAGAGTATTTAAAGTACTTTAAGTTAGAATAATTTTAACAGGATTATATTTTTTAATTAACTTTAAATACTCAAGGCACTTTTTTGATTTATGGAAAGAACTACTTTATTTGTTGATGTCCTGCTACCATTACCTGTTCCCGGCGTTTTCACGTACAGGGTCCCAAGGGATATGAATCAGAATGTCAGTATTGGCAAAAGAGTGGTTGTGCAATTTGGGAGATCTAAAATTTATACAGCACTAATACATAAGATCCACCAAACACCTCCTCAAGAACATATCCCCAAATATATCCTTTCTGTTTTGGATAATTATCCTGTGGTTAATGCTAAGCAGTTTGATTTCTGGAAGTGGATATCCGAATACTATATGAGCACACTGGGTGAAGTAATGAATGTTGCTCTCCCTTCAGCACTAAAACTTGCCAGTGAATCAAAGATAGTTATACATCCGGAATTTGATGGTGACCTCACATCACTGAATGAAAAGGAATACCTAATCGCTGAAGCCCTGGAAATGCAAAGCTCCCTTTCCTTGTCAGAGGTGAGCGATATTGTAGATCAAAAAAAGATCATCCCCCTAATAAAAAACCTCATAGAGAAAAGGGTGATCCTTACCCATGAAGAAATACAGCACAGGTATAAGCCAAAATCTGAAACTTATATTTATTTATCAGATGAGTATAAAGATGAAGCAAAACTTAAGGCAGTTTTTGATGATCTCGAAAAAAGAGCCTTTAAACAGCTTGAGCTTTTATTATCTTTTATCCATATTACAAAATTCCCATCGGAAGCAGAGAAAAAAATTTCTCGCCCTGAATTACTTAGTAAGGCGAATGCTTCAGCAGGACAATTAAATGCGCTTGTTAAAAAGGGAGTTTTTTTTACAAGTCTTGAGCAAAAAAGCAGATTACCTGAAGTTGATGCAGAAAAAAAGGCGACTGACATTAATTTGAGTGAAGATCAAAATAATGCATTAACGCAAATTAGGGAAGGATTCAATAACAAGGATGTTGCCTTATTGCATGGTGTGACTTCAAGTGGTAAGACAGAAATATACATCAAACTCATCGATGAAGTTATTTCTTCCGGCAAACAGGTTTTATACCTTTTACCTGAAATAGCACTGACAACACAGATCATAAGCCGTTTAAGAAAATATTTCGGTGATAGGATCGGGATATATCATTCGAAATACAGTAATAATGAGAGATTTGAGGTGTGGGATAATGTGCTTAACAACATAAAGCAAAAGGATGGAGGCTCAGCAAATTATCAGGTTATTTTAGGACCACGATCTGCCTTGTTCCTGCCATATAAAGATCTTGGACTCATCATCATTGATGAAGAACATGATGCATCATACAAACAATATGATCCTGCTCCAAGATATAATGCAAGAGATTCAGCGATCTACCTTGCCCGGCTTCATAATGCTAAGACCCTGCTTGGCTCTGCAACACCATCTTTGGAGAGTTACTATAATACTCAGATCAACAAGTATTCGCTTGTAGAGTTGTTTACCCGCTATGGAGATATTTCATTACCTGAAGTGCTAGTTGTTGACATAAAAGAAGAGAGCCGCAAGAGAAAGATGAAGTCATATTTTTCTGAGATACTTCTTGATACCATTGAACAGGTGCTGAATGATGATGAGCAGATTATAATTTTTCAGAATCGCAGAGGCTTTTCTCCCCGGCTTGAATGTGAAAGCTGTAACTGGACTCCTGAATGCAAAAACTGTGATGTGACTCTCGTTTACCATAAACACTTTAACAATTTACGTTGTCATTATTGTGGCTATTCAACAAGAGTTCCGGAAAAATGTCCGGTATGCAGTGATACGAAGATCCTAATGAGAGGTTTTGGTACCGAAAAGATCGAAGATGAACTTTCTGTATTCTTTCCTGATGCAAAGATCGTTCGTATGGATCTGGATACAACCCGTTCGAAAAATTCATATCAAAGGATCATCACTGATTTTGAGGATAGAAAAATAAACATTCTGGTAGGAACCCAGATGGTAACTAAAGGCCTGGATTTTGATAATGTTAGTATAGTAGGAGTATTAAATGCAGATAATATGATCAACTTCCCTGACTTCAGATCGTTTGAAAGAAGTTTTCAGATACTTGCACAGGTTAGTGGTAGGGCAGGGCGGAAGAAAAAGGGTAAAGTGATAATACAGACCTATAAGCCACAACACATGGTTATCGAAAATGTTATTACTAATAACTATTCCGGAATGTATCTCAGCCAGTTAAAAGAAAGACAGACATTCAAATACCCACCTTTCCACAGATTGATACAATTAAAACTAAAACACAAAGACCCAAAAGTTCTTAACCAGGGAGCCTCTGAACTGGCAAAGCAATTAAGAGATAAATTCGGAAAAAGAGTCCTTGGCCCAGAATATCCTCTGGTTTCCAGAATAAAAAATCTCTACCTAAAAAACATCCTGATAAAGATTGAAAAGGGCATATCTGTTTCAAAAGAAAAAGAGATTATCAGTAAGGAGATAGAAGAGTTCAGGAAGCATTCTGATTGTAAGCAAGTCAGAGTACAAGTAGATGTGGATCCGGTTTGAAATCTTAGCTCACTTTCATCACTTCCTGTTTTCGCCATTTGTGTCACCTGGATCAAAAACACAATACACTATTTAGGGGTGGTACAGAGCCAAAAACTAATTTTCTTCTAAAAGTGGCGAACACAGGAGAACTCTTCTGGTAAGACTGAATAATTACTTTTTTGATTTCTTGTCTTCCTTTTTGTCAGTGTTACGTCCAAATACTGAGAAATGAACATATCTTCCGGGATTCACACGCATATCCTCAAGAAGATTATTAAGCTCATTAGCTGAAGATTCAAGGTTGTTGTATAAACTATCATTATGTATAAGCATTCCCAAACTTCCTTCTCCCTTATTCACTTTTTCTAAAACACTTGTTATTCCTTTTAAAGCTTCATTTGTATTAGCCAGGGTTGTGGAAATATTGGATTTTGCAAGAGTATCAGAAAGTGCTGAGAAATTAGAAATAATATTATTAAACTGCTCCCTGTTATTTTTAAGATTACTTGTTATAGATTCAACATTTCCAATAATGCTTGCAAGACGATTCTTCTGAGAAATAATAAGAGTATCAATAGTTGATGTAGTGTGCTCCAGGTTATATAATGTAAGCTTAATGCTTTCGAAACTCTTTGCCAGATTTTCCCTTGTATCCCTATTAAAGACATATTGAATTACACTAACTACCGAGTCAATTGAAAGCATAAGGTTTTCTGCTTTCAATTTCAAGGGAAGCATTTGTTTGTTTACTTCTTCTTTCAAAGAGCCTTCAATATCAGATATCAGAGTATCTCCGTTTTGAATATATTCAGTTGAATTACCAAGGATAAGGTTTATCCCTTTTGAACCAAGCAGATCTGAACTAAATATTTTCGCAATAGAATTGGCCGGAATCTGGATAGGGTCATCCATAATAAATTTAACGATAATATTTGCATCAGCACTTCCATCAAAATATAATTCTCTTACAATACCAACTTTTAATCCATTTATTGAAACAGGATTAGCTGGCACCAAACCATCAACTTTATCATAAACTGCATAAAATTCACGCTGCTGATGAAAAAAATCTTTTCCTTTTAAGAAATTAAAGCCCCAGATAAACAACGCTAGAGCAACAATAAAAAGAATTCCAACCTTAAATTCACGTGATATTTTCACCATGAGTGATTATATTTTATACAAATATAAACTTTTTTAACAAGCCATTACTTTTTTTGTATTGAAATTCTTTCCCCATCCTTAAAAGCAACAATGAACGCCTCAGAATAGCCATCTGGCAAATTACTTTTCAAGCTAAGAGCTTTGTCATAGTTGGTTGTCAATCCTGTAGTATATTTGTAAACACCATTATGAAAATACTTCCATATATCATCAAGACCTTCAAATCTCTTATCATCAAGAGAAATATCCCGGTATGAAGTCATTATCTGTATCCTATATACAACATCATTAACATTATTATTTGTTTCAACAGCTTCAAGAAGACCGGTATTATATTCAGCAAGTAATTCAGTCATTTGAACAAGTGTGTCAAACGATTCCAGCATCTCTTCTGTTTTTTGCCTCAGGGGTTCAACACTTTCTTCTTGCATAAGGCCTGATCTTTTGCAAAAAATCAAAGTGTCCCTGTCATTAAGATAAATATCAGATGAATGGGGTAAAATCTCAACTACCCTTGATCCAAGAAGATCTATTTTGGATATTTTTGCCAATGAGCCTACAGGAATTTTTATTTTCTTGTCTACTTTCATTAACACAATTATTCTGGCAGAGCCATCTTCAAGAAAAGATATGTCCTTTACTTGCCCAACGTTCATTCCTTTTATCACAATTGCATCCTTAGCTCTCAAGCCTTCTACATTATCAACAATCATATATAATCTGTTCTTCCCTGACAGGAAATTCCAATCCTTAATACTGAAGGCAGCGATGACCAGGAGAATCAGGACAAGCAGAATAGTAACAGATAATTTTCGCTTTCGGGATGTTTTCAAGTTTAGGGTTTTATTTCTTTAGCAGCTTAACCGCTTCATTAACTTTGATCCTTTCCCCATTGTTAAAAGCAATAACAAAAGCATCTTTAAATCCTTTCTTGCGCAATTGTTTTTTTAGTTTGCTTGCTTCACTAACAGAATACTCCTCTCCAACGGTAAATTTATATTGTCCATCCCTGAAGTATTTCTGAACTCCTGTGAGGTTTTTAAAACATGAGGAATTTATCGGGATATCATTTTCGCTGGAGAAAAACTGTACTTTAAAAACAATGCCCTTAACATTATTTGAGATAGTATCTGCTATTACTTTAGAGGGATCCTTGTCATCTTTATCAGTGCTGATATGTAAAGTGGATGCTGTTTTCTGGGATTCGTATTCATTTTTATAATCTCTAAATGCCCTGTAAATTGCTGAAGCTATATAGGTTTGGCCCAGATCTGACATAAGAAATTTTTCTTCTTCAGGATTACTTAAAAATCCTGTCTCAACAAGAATCCCGGGCATAGTTGTTTTATATAATACCAAGAACCCATCTTGCTTAACACCCCTGTCATTTCTTCCAACACGCTCTCTGAATTGGGTCTGGATTTTTGAAGCGATGTTCAGGCTTTGATCCAAAAATGCATTTTGATACATAGAAAAGATGATATATGCTTCCGGAGAATTTGGATCATAACCGTCATATTGTTCCGAATAATTATCTTCCATAAGTATAGATGCATTTTCTTTTCGTGCAACTTCGAGGTTGGCTGCGCTTTTGTGCAATCCCATAACAAAAGTTTCAGTACCGAAAGGGGAAGATGACTTTACTCCATTACAATGGATAGAAATAAAAAGATCGGCATTATTTTTATTAGCTATCTCGGCGCGCTTGTATAATTCAATAAACTTATCAGTTTTACGTGTATAAATAACCGTCACATCAGGAAAATTCTCTTCAACATAATTACCAAATTTAAGCGCAATAGTAAGAGCAATATCCTTTTCTTTTGAAAACTTCCCTATTGTGCCGGGATCGTGTCCTCCATGCCCTGCATCTATAATAATTTTATTTACATTTAGCTTATCTTGCGAAAATGCATAATCGCTTGCAAGAAGGAAGAAACAACAAATACCAAAAAATAAAACTAATCGTTTCACCTGAATAATTATTTTAGTTAGCTTTGAATCTTGAATTTATACATGATAATCATTGATATTACAAAAATAGCACATTATCAAACCTGTTTATAACAAATTGCATACTAAATTATTAACAAATCAGCTATTTAAATCGCTTTGTCTGATTGCTATTTTTATGCTTATCTCAGTAATATCTAACGCTCAGGATACCACATTTCATATATTAGATGACAGTCTGCTGGTTAACAAGGATACAATTGTTAATGATACTTCCTTTAGATCCCGGCAGAGGTCCGGCAAGGCACTAAGCTCTTTAGTGGAATATTCATCTTTCGATTCTATCCGTTTTGATGTTCAGGTGCAAAAAGTTTATATGTTTGGAAATGCTGAAATAAACTATGACAAAATTAACCTAAAAGCAGCTTATATCGAAATCGATTTTACAAAGAGTGAATTATTTGCAGAAGGATTACCCGATTCTACAGGAGAAATGGTTGGGACGCCTGTTTTTGAAGAAGGAGGCAAGAGTTTTAATTCAAAGCAAATGTTTTACAACTTCGACACAAAGAAAGGATTAATAAAATATGTTATCACCCAGGAAGGAGAAGGATATATTCATGGTAGTATTATAAAAAAAATGTCGGATGATATCATTTATATTAAGGGTGGGAAATATACAACCTGTAGTCATGAACATCCTCATTTTGAGTTCAGGTTTGATAAATCCAAGGTTATCCCGGACGATAAGATAATTACAGGACCGGCATATCTTGTGATCGAAGGTGTTCCAACTCCCCTTGCAATCCCATTCGGCTTATTCCCGAATAAAAAAGGTCAAACGTCAGGTATACTCATTCCTACATGGGGTAACTCGGCCAACAGAGGCTATTTCTTTGAAAATGGTGGCTACTATTGGGTAATTAATGATTACCTTGATCTGGAATTAAGAGGTGATATCTATACAAGAGGGAGCTGGGCAATAAAAACAGGATCACGATATAAAAAACGTTACAAATATAGTGGAGGAGTTAACCTGAATTATGCCAAGAATATTATTGGTGAAGAAAACTCAACTGATTTCTCTAAAAGCACTGATTTTTCTTTCCGATGGGCTCATAAACAGGATCCAAAAGCCAGGCCCAACAGCCGCTTTAATTCAAATGTAAATATTGTAAGTAATAATTATAACAAGTATAATCCTTCAAACACAAATAGTTACTTATCCAATACTTTCCAGTCGAGCGTTTCATATTCAACTAACTGGGAAAATAAGTACTTCCTGACAGCTAACCTGAACCATAGCCAGAATACACTAAACAGAACCATTAGTTTAATACTTCCGGAATTATCCTTTTCTGTTAACAGATTTTATCCTCTTAGAAAAAAAGAAAGAATTGGTAAGCTTAAATGGTATGAAAACATGAGTGTTGACTACAGGATGAACATGAAAAATCAGCTTGAAACATACGATTCTCTCCTCTTTGAACCAGGTACACTTGAGAAATTCAGAAACGGAATGAAACATAGCGTCAGCATGAGTGTTCCACTAAAGATCCTTAAATTTTTGAATATGACCAACAGCATAAATTATACCGACAGATGGTATGCTCAAACTTATGAAAAAAGATGGACCAATGATACTCTTTTCTCCGGTCATGATACTATTGTCGGCTATGTCAAAACTGATACAGTATTCGGTTTTCAGACAGCACGTGATTTTAGTTTTTCATCGTCTGTCACGACAAGGGTATATGGAATATTGCAATTCAAAAAAGGTCCGGTCAGAGCCATACGCCATGTGTTATCGCCAAGAATAGGCTTCAGCTACCGCCCTGATTTTGGAACACAGCAGTGGGGATATTATAAGTATTATGTAGATGGGAATTCCAATATTCATAAATATTCCCGGTTTGACGGTACTGTCTTTGGCGGCCCGCCGGATGGAAAATCAGGAAGAATAACTTTTGGAGTATCCAACAACCTCGAAATGAAAGTCAGATCCGGGAAAGATACGATTACTGGAATGAAAAAAGTAGTTTTAGTCGAAGACTTTACAATATCATCATCCTACGACCTGGCAAAAGATTCGCTAAACCTGGCTCCCTTTACTATGAGTGGAAGAACAACACTTTTTGATAAACTGAAAATTCAGTATTCCAGTAGCTGGGATCCCTATATTATTGATGAAAATGGCCGTAACCTTAACAAATTTGAGTGGACGGAAAACCAGAGGTTGTTGCGTTTTAAAAATTCAACTCTGAATTTCAGCCTGAGTTACCGCTTAAGCTATAGAGATTTTATGAAAGAGAGGGAATCAGAAAAGGGCACACAGGATGAAAGGGAATCAGACAAGGGTACACAGGAAGAACTTGAGGAAATAAATGCTTTCCCTGAGGATTATGTTGATTTTGACAATCCATGGAGTATGAATTTTTCATATTCACTAAGACATGCTACTACATATAATCCTCAAACTACTAATAATGACCAAACAACCGTCCAGACATTATCCTTTAGTGGAGATATCAATATTACTCCTAAATGGAAATTCGCCTTCCGTTCAGGTTATGATTTTGAAAATAATAAATTTTCCTATACGTCCATTGATATTTACAGAGATCTGCACTGTTGGGAAATGCGTTTTGGATGGATACCTACAGGTCTCAGAAAAAGCTGGAACTTTACAATAAATGTAAAATCCACATTATTACAAGACTTGAAATTATCAAAGAAGAAGGATTTCCGCGATCTTTATTAAAAAGCCTGAAGCCTGAAGCCTGAAGTATGGCTACTGACAACTGCCTACTGGCTACTGTTCTTACCAAGCCAATTTTTCAATATTCTCCGTCCATAAGGTGTCATAATCGACTCCGGATGGAACTGCAAACCTTTCACATCATACGTCTTGTGAGAAATCGCCATAACGTTTTCTTCATTATCTGTTGCAGTGATCTTTAATTCCCCGGGAAGGCTTTCTGCATCGACCACCCAGGAATGATAACGCCCTGCCTCAAATACTTTAGGTACACCCTCAAATAAATATTCCTGCTCATCAATTATCTTTGCCGGTGTTGCCTGGCCATGCAATATTTGTTTAAGATTTTTTAGTTTTGCTCCAAAAGCTACAGCAATAGCCTGATGGCCAAGACAGATACCAAGAATACTTTTTGAGGACGAATAACTTCTTATCACCCCTGAAACTATTCCTGCATCTTCAGGTAGACCAGGGCCGGGAGAGATCAGTATCTTATCGTAAGAGCTGATATTTTCAAGGTCTGTTTCATCATTCTTAACAACATCAAAAACACAAAGACCACTTTGCTCCACGATCTGGATCAGGTTATAAGTAAAAGAATCGTAATTGTCGATTATAATAAGCTTCAATGTGTCTTACTTTTCAACAAGTTTAATACTAATTGAAGAAAGTGATCTTACAGTTCCATATGGTCCTTTGGCTTTAATATTTTCCAAATATACTTTGCTGCCTTCTTTCAGATTATTTATCGCTGTTATTATTTCCTGAGAGAATTTATTATCACTTATTTTAATAATTGCAACATCCTTGTTTTCCATAATATAAGTAAAAGAAAATGATATTACTTCAAACTTAAATTCAAAAGGCAGGTTCAATAAAACACTCACTTCTGAATTTTTTAATAATTCGTCTTTAGTGATATATATATTATCATGGCAGTATTTACCAATACATGCTACCGGGGATGGAATCCTTTTAACCCTAAAAGTATCACATCCAATTTTTTTTATCTCTCCGGATTTTATTTCTTCGGCAACTTCAATAATCGATATTGGATCTTGTCCGGGTTTGACAATATATTTACCATTGCTGCCTGTAATGGTTCCATTGCTAATTGAAACTTTTAGTTTGTCACCGGTAATGCCTTGTACGGCAATAGAAACAGGATTGTCTATCCCAATATAAAGAACATTCATTTTGTCAGCTGAAACAACAAGCAATTTTTCTGTTTGTGAGTACAATTGAAAACTAAGCAAGATTGCAAACAATATTACAATTGTTTTTTTTGTAAGTGTTTTCATTTTTGTGTTTTTAGGTTTATATTTAGATAACTATTTATTATGAGCTACACTTTTTTCATTTTTAAAGCTCCAATTTATTATTGGCAAAGATCTTTTTTCATTTTTATTCCACAGTCCGAATTGATAGCCTTTTAATTTTTTGGTCTTATTCACAATTCCGATTTGTATTCCTTTGGTTATTGCAGTATGATTAACGAGACCAATTGAAATACCATTAATTTGTTCGTATCGATTCCAAAGCAGGTTAAATGAAAGACCATTTATTTTCTTTCCCATACTCATCCAAAGTGAAAATGAAATGCCATTAACTTGGTCAGTAAATGTTCCAAATAGCGAAATTAATATTCCATTGTGAATTGCTCTTTTTGGTAGCGTGTCGTTAAAAATTCCAGTGTCACCATTTTCACTTAATTTGATGTCTTTAAATTTCATTTTTCTAATATAGAAAGTCTGGAAAAATCCTTGTCCAATTAATTGAAAATTTATTCCGTGTGAAAATTTTGTATACGGCAGATTACAAATTGCTTCTGAACCCACTGGGCCAATTGCTATTCCGTAAATATTAGTTGCTACTGATGGGATAACCCAAATAACAAATCGGTTCGTTTTCTTCTTACCAATCTTTAAAGTGTCACTTTGCGAAAATGAAAAGATCGCCGAACATAATATTAGTATAGAAATTGTAATTCTTTTCATTTCTTAGTGTTGCACATAACATCTGAACATACATATGTAGTTGATAATATATATTGTTTATTAAACCACACTTAGCAAATATACGGAATTTTAATACAGGTTGAAAGGTTAAAGAGAAAGAATTGAGCGCGAAGGTTTGGATGATCTCTGCAGGTGTATTTAGATAATAATACCATGGTTTTGTCAGTTCATCCTGCAAATTCTACAGTTCAGTAAGGTTTATTTTCACAGGGATGAGTGCTGCCATATTTTTGCTGCAATTATTAACCTTAAAAATAAAAAAAATGAAAAAAAGTATTTTAACAACAGCAGCAGTAGTGTTATTATCAGTAATGACTTTTGGTAGCACAAGTAATTTCGAAAACCTGATGAAATCAAATCTGGAAATAGTAAGAGCCGGTGATGAAACCACTGACTTTAGAAATCTAGGTTATGATTTTGCAAAAATCGCTAAGAATAATAAAAACAGATTCGAGCCACTTTACTATTCAGCATATTGCTTTATCATAAGTAGCTGGCAAATTTCAGATGCAGACCAGAAACAAAAAGTTTTAGGAAAAGCTATTAAACAAATCAGGAAAGCGAAAGAACTGGCAGCCAATAATGATGAGTTATTTGTATTGGAAGCGCTCTATTATCAGGCTATTATAATGATTAATCCGGTTGAATACGGCCAAAAGTATTCAATGAAAGCTGAACAGTTATTGCTAAGTGCTCAAGCAATCAACAAAGACAATCCGCGTGCAGAATTTTTAAGAGCACAAAATTTATATTACCGCCCTGTTCAATTTGGTGGAGGGAAAGGAAAAGCGCTACCATTGTTCGAGAGAGCGGCTGAATTATTTAAAAAACAAAACACAGACAATTACTTACAAGCTGTTTGGGGTTCTAGTACCAACAGCGAGATGATTAAAATTTGTACGGGCAAAAAGAGCTCAAAGGGTTAAAATAATTAAATATCTTCGTAAGGAAATAGCAATGAGTAAAAAGCATCTACAAAATCTCCTGATAATTCTGGTTATAAGTATTCTTATCACGATAGTTTTTAGCAAAAGCTTTGGCAGCAATGTCTGGAATTTAACCGGCTTTTTGCTAAACGTTCTTTATGGTTTAATAATTGGAGGATCAATAAGTCTGAGTGGCTTTTTAACCAGATTTGTGATCAGAAAATCGAATATTCAAAAGCATCCTTCGAGAACCTATGTATTGCTATTAATTTCAATATTCCTGTTTATTAGTGTTGATGTAATAGTTGTAAACACGCTTTGGTATCGGTATATTCATGGTTATGAGTTCAGTGAAATTTTTAGAAGTACCGGGATAATATTAAGAACACTAATAATATTTTAATAATACCATTCTCATTACAGTTACTATTGGAGAATGTTTTTAAGCACAATATCATTTCCGGTCATCATAAAATTAACGTTTCAATTGCAGTGGATGATGATTATATTGTAATTTCAAACAATAAAAGTGAAAATAAAAAAACTGAAGCTTCGCATAATGTCGGGCTTAAAAATATAATAAGTCGGTATGAATTTATATGCGACAAAAAATGTATCATAGACAATACATCTAAAACATTCACAGTTAAATTGCCATTAATATCTGAAAACTAATCTTATGTATATACTAATTGTTGAAGATGAAAAGCTGGCAGCAAAAAAACTCACCTCATTAATTGAAGGGTTAATAGATGATTTAGTTGTTGTTGGAGTAGCTAAATCAATAGATGAAGCTGTTGCAATTATTGAATCAAATGAAATTGATTTGGGCTTTTTTGATATTCAGATTGAAGACGGATTGAGTTTTGATATTTTTGAGAAAACAAAAATCAGTTTTCCGGTAATCTTTACAACAGCTTATAATGAGTATGCAATAAAAGCAAATCTAAAGGATTATTCGGTGGTCCAATTAGCAGGATTATTGTTTATATATTTCCTAATACGCAAAAACGATTTATCATCGCGAACGATATGATCATAAAACCGTGGTTGCCATTCAAAACATGCTTGAATTTTCCGTATTTCAAATGTGACACGTCCTTTATACCATCTGATAATACGGGATAAATTATCATTTAACATTGGGTTTTTATTTCCTGTAATACCACCTGTTTTTTTTGGTATTGTATCCGTTGTAGAGACGCAATTAATCGCGTCTCTACAACGGATACAACGGAAACGATATCCTGGGCGATTTTTATCAATAACAATTATCCCAAGGATATGATCCGGCATGACAACAAATGCGTCTAACCGAACATACGAAAATTGTTTTTGTATTTCGTTCCAATACTGTTCGGCAGTAATCCCTAATTCCGACAATATCATTTTCCCATTATTAATATTACCAAAATAACATTCCTTATTTTTTGTACATATGGTAATAAAATAGGCGGCATTCCAACCATAATCCCAATTTTTCAGTCGTGTTGAGTGTATTCGATATTTATTTTGAAAATTTTCTGACATAAGATCAAGTTACATTTATCATCAGATTAGTACGTTTTTTCATCTAGAAGTAACCTTTTTTAAAAAGAATGGAGCATTTCCAATTATTTTTGCACTTTTGTTTTATTAATTAGCATAAAGCATAGGGCAAGGCGTAAAATGTAATGAATAGAAGAGAGAACAAGCATCTAAAAATAGTAGAGGCACACGAGCACAATCTCAAACACATCAATGTTGAGATTCCTCATGGTGCAATGACGGTCATTACCGGAGTATCGGGATCAGGGAAATCAACTCTTGCTTATAATGTGATCTTCAAAGAGAGTCAACGGAGGTTTTTAGAATCTTTTTCGGTATATTCACGACAGTATCTTGGTAAGATGGGAAAGCCAAAAGTAAAAGAGATTACAGGCCTGCAAGCTGCCCTTGCAATTAATCAAAAAACAGCTGTGGCAAATCCAAGGTCCACCGTTGGAACAATGTCAGGGATATATGATTATCTCAGACTGTTGTATGCCAGAATTGGAAAGGTTGAGACGCGATTAATCGCGCCTCAACAGTTAAACCGGCCCCTACAGGCAAAACTGTTTTCCTTTAACTCTGACTACGGCGCCTGTCCGAAATGTAAGGGGCTGGGTCTTACTGAACATATTGATAAACAAAAACTAATCTCAAACCATGACCTTACATTGCGCGAAGGTGCTCTTGTTCCCACTACTCCTAATGGATATATTGTATACTCTCAGGTTAGAGTTGATGAGCTTAATAAAGTAGGCGAAGCTCATGACTTTTCGGTGGATATACCATGGAAAAACCTCAGCCGGGAACAACAGGATGTGATCTGGTATGGTAGCGAAAAAGTGAAAATTCTTTTTGGCAAACATTCACTGGAATCGCGCCTTAAATGGAAAGGCATTACTGCCAAACCCCGCGAAGAGGCTTACTATAAAGGAATGATCCCCATTATGGAGGAGATCCTTAAAAGAGATCGTAATGATAATATCCTGAGGTTTGCAAGTTCGTTTACATGCGACGAATGTGGCGGTAGCAGGCTTAGGAAAGAAGCACGCTCAGTACTGATAAATAAGAAAAATATTTCGGAACTATGCGAATTCTCCTTATCAGATTTGTATATTTATCTTAAAGACCTGGATGAACATCTTTCAGATAATGAGGTGAGTGAGAATATCCTGGAACATGTTTTAAAAAGACTTGAATATCTTCAGCTTCTGGGGCTCAGTTATCTCACTCTTGCTAGGGAATCAACAACTCTTTCGGGTGGTGAGGCACAGCGCATCAGGCTTGCATCACAGATTGGAAGCGGACTTCAGGGGATCTTATACATATTGGATGAACCTTCAATCGGACTTCATCACAGGGATAACAAAAAGCTATTAAAGGTACTCAAATCTTTACGTGATAATGGCAATACAGTATTGGTTGTTGAACATGATGAAGATACAATAAGATCATTAAATGGTTTCATTAGCATTAAGGGTGCATCAAAGTTCAATCTTAAAAATATTGATATTGATTTCAGGATAGGTGCTTTTAACGTTGTAACGGGTGTTTCTGGTGCCGGTAAGTCAACCCTGGTGCATAAAGTGCTTGGCAGGTATTTAAAAAATCAAAATCATGATGGCAGTTTTAAATCAATAAATTGTACAACCCCAATTACCAGGCTAATTGAAATTAACCAGTCGCCCATTGGCAGAACTCCCCGAAGTAATCCGGCTACATATACTGATTTGTTTGACCATATACGGAATCTATTTGCATCTCTTCCGGAGTCAAAAAAACGGGCTTATAATAAAGGGAGATTTTCATTTAACAATGTGGGAGGCCGTTGCGAAACATGCCAGGGTGCAGGCTATATTCAGCTTGGAATGCATTTTTTGGGCGATGTGGAAATAGTTTGCGTAGAGTGTAATGGTAAGAGGTTTAATGATGAAACACTTGAGATAGTTTACAAGAATAAAAACATATTTGAAGTCCTGAAACTATCAATTGAAGAAGCCCGGCAATTTTTTGATGGAGAAGCAAGGATCACCAAAATACTTGACCAACTTATTGCACTCGATGTGGGTTATCTGAAACTTGATCAGCCTTCCACCTCCCTTTCCGGAGGAGAAGCGCAAAGAATAAAACTAGCCTCAGAATTATACAAAACATCCAAAGGGCATGCACTCTATATTCTTGACGAACCAACCATGGGTTTGCATAAAGCTGATATCAAACATCTGCTTATTGCCCTGAATGAAATTGTTGACAATGATAATACGGTAATTGTTATTGAACATGATACTGATATCATTAAACAAGCCGATCATATTATTGACCTCGGTCCTTATGGAGGTGACAAAGGAGGCTACCTTATCGCACAGGGAGATCCATCTGAAATAATGAGTTGTGATGGTTCCTTTACCGGTAAAGCTTTGAAAGATCTATTTAACAAGAATAAATTTTCATTAGCTAAAAGTGATAAGAGAAAAAAGCCGAAAAATATTAAGTTTAATGGTGTTACTGCCAACAACCTTAAAAACATTGATGTATAGATCCCATTAAATCAAATAACTGTTATCACAGGTATTTCCGGCAGTGGCAAGACATCACTGGCATTCGATACCATATATTCTGAGAGCAGGAATAGATTTACCGAAAACCTTTCCACTTATGCCCGAAGAATGATGAGCAAAGTAAAGAAGCCTGAACTTGAACAGTGTTCGGGACTTACTCCGGCAATTGCAGTCAGGCAAAATCAGTTTGGAAAGAATCCAAGATCAACTGTAGGTACAGTTACTGAGATATTCGATCTTTACAGACTGCTGTTCTCACGTGCAGGACTTAATAAAGATGGTAACATAACAAAGCTACCTGCATCAATGTTTTCATTTAACAAACTCGAAGCTGCTTGCCCAAAATGCAAAGGACTTGGTATTATCACAACATCTGATCCAGAAAAATTCATTACTCATCCTGACAAAGCAATTATTTCCGGTGCAATGGATGGTACAACACCGGGGAAATTTTTTGGGGATATCTATGGTCAGTATATTAATACCTTGATCAAAGTTGGTGAGCTTAAAGGTATTGATTTCACTCTTCCCTACCACAAGCTTTCACAAAAAGCAGTTCAAATTGCACTTTTTGGAACAGGCACTGAAGAGTATGATGTTGAATGGAAATTCAGACGTGGCAACAGGACTGGTACTCATAACTTAACTACTGTGTGGAAAGGTTTTGTTAATTACTTTAACGAGGATTGGGAGATAAAACATGATGGCAAACGTGGTGAGGCATTCAAAGCCATAATGAGTGAGATAAACTGCTCTGATTGTCAAGGAAAACGCTTCAGGAAAAACATCCTTGATGTCAGCTTTGACGGGATGAACATAAGTCAACTTTCTTCTAAAACAATCACCAATGCCATTGAATATTTCAGCAATATTCAAAAAGAAATAAATCCTGAGACTTTTGCTGTATGTGAACAAATAACAGTTCAACTGATTACAAAACTAAAGTCTCTTGATGAGATTGGGCTCGGATATCTTTCCATCGACAGAACAACACAGACCCTTTCAGGTGGTGAAGCACAACGTTTAAGGATAGCAAGCCAACTGGTTTCGGATCTGTGTGGGCTCACCTACGTGCTGGATGAACCAACTCTTGGATTACACCCGCGTGATACACAAAACTTAATGAAATCCATTCGAAAGTTAAAAGATAATGGAAATACCGTGATACTTGTTGAGCATGATCCCGATGTTATTTCACATGCTGATTATATTATTGATATAGGTCCGGGAGCCGGAGAAAATGGCGGAAAAATTATTGCACAAGGAAGCATAAACGATATAATCAAGAACCCTAAATCAATTACCGGTAAGTATTTATCAAATGATAGACAAGAGATAATTAGACAAAAGATTAATGAACAAGAGAGAGAGCCTGGAGCAGGGATCAGTATCACAGGGGCATATGCAAATAACCTCAAAAACATTAGTATAAATATACCCGCCGGGGGAATTATAGCTGTAACCGGTGTGTCAGGGAGTGGGAAAACTTCTATTGCCTTCGATGTGATTGCAAACTCATACAATGCAGGCAAAGCTATAAACTGTGATAAAATCATTTTTAATAATATTGATTCTATTGCGATTATTGATCAACAAAGAATCGGGACATCACCCTTAAGCACTCCGGCAACTTATACGGGTTTGTTTGATATAATACGTGATTTGTTTGCCCGATTGGACGAATCAAAAGTCAGGGGCTTAAAAAAGTCACACTTTTCTTTTAATAGTAAAGAAGGGAGATGTCCTGCATGTAAAGGAATGGGAAATGTAAAAGTGAGCATGGATTTCCTTTCGGATGTTTGGGTAAGCTGCGATACATGTCATGGTAAGAGGTATAAAGACTCGATTCTTGAAATACGGTATAAAAATCTCAATATTAATGAGGTGCTTGAACTTGAAGTGAGTGAAGCTTACAATATTTTTGAGGATAACACTAAAATCAGAAAGATATTAAGTGTGCTTAGAGAGATCGGATTAGGATACCTTAAACTCGGTCAGGCCACCAGCACCTTATCCGGCGGAGAAACACAGCGCTTAAAACTGGCATCCAAACTGATCAGGGAATTCTTAGGCAACTGTCTGCTTATCTTTGATGAACCTACAACAGGCTTGCATATGCAGGATGTCGAAAAATTAATTACTGTGTTTAATAAACTGGTAAATAATGGTAATACCGTTTTGCTTGTTGAGCACAACCTCACAATTATTCAGGCATCCGATTGGATAATCGATCTGGGGCCGGAAGGTGGTGATGAAGGAGGAGATATTATTTATAGCGGAAGTCCATCAGAAATATTAGAATGCACTGAATCTTATACAGGACAAGCTCTGATTAATATGTTAGGATAGTTTTTGAATCCACCATTTATTCATCTTAAAAATACATTCCAGCTATTTGTTCTGAAATATCAATCTTAATTTCATTTTAGAGATTCATCTAATACTTTTCAAATTTATAAATTAACTAACATTGCAGGCAAGACCTTTTTCTGCACAAGCTGGCATATGCATGGTTAGGTTGCGTTATTTATTTCTCGAAATTGGCAATATCAAAACGTCGGGGTTGCAAAGCGCATTCGATACCATGATTGTCAACAATTACAACATTTTCAATCCAAAACATTTTAGTGTGAAATTCTATTATATAGCGTTTTATGATTTCTGATAGGTAATTTGATTTTATTGATAAGACTGCATCAATATGTTCATTTGTTTTAAGGTTTTTAATTGCTGAACCACTCCAAGTGTATGATTTAACCTTATACTTTTTTAAGGGAACAATCTCATCAAGCATAGGTGTTGAATCAACTGGATTTGGTTTTAGTTTAATCCCAACAACAATTACCTTAATGGAATCAAGCAAGTTATAATCTAACTTATTTAACTTCCCATCTTGTTCCTTTTCAATTATGAATGAGAGAGAAGTGATGCTCTCATCTATTTCAAATTTCTTTTCCTTTATAAATATATTATTTTGATAAGTAATAGTCCTTTCCAATTGACCTGAACTGTGCCAATAATATGATACTCCATCTTTCAATCCTTTTGAATAATTTTCCTTTGATTTAATTATACCAGGATAATTTTTAAAGTATTTTATTGTAAAGCCATTTTTCAGTCCATTTGAATAATGAATGATACTATCAATTTCTCTTGGTCCGTAGGTAGGGTTTGACAGGTAAATAAATTCGCCATTTTTGAGACCATTTATATAATGCCCTTTAACTTTAATTTCACCAGGATAGTATTCATAATACTTTCCATTAAATATTTTGTTTGTCCCACTGATGAATGCAGTATCATTTTTTACTTCAATATCATCCTTACAAATAATTTGACTCCAAAGAATTGGTGTACTAAACAATAATAATATAGTTATTATAATTTTCATCTTGAAATAATGCAACCTAACGGCAGTCTGTCTAAAAAGACTCCGTTTTATTAGATTTCAAACAAATATAAGCCTATTTAAGGGTATATTGAAATAATAAGTAAAGATATTATTATAAAATATGCCTCTTTTAGATTGTCTTAAT
>Ga0222666_1000074_pt1 | contig 75893 bp, 54 predicted proteins | sample AntAcemetagen655_FD_181710 | JGI IMG/M metagenome (GOLD analysis project Ga0222666, IMG submission 181710) | Saline water microbial communities from Ace Lake, Antarctica - #655 | ecosystem: Environmental > Aquatic > Non-marine Saline and Alkaline > Saline | place: Antarctica: Ace Lake...
TATATTTTCAGAAGAAATTTTTAAAAATGAGGACATCTTAAAAAATAAAATAGTTGAAATTTTAAACCTCCATGCAAAAACGCTTGAAAATATTATTTCGAAGGGGCAATCAGAAAAGAACGTAAGAAAAGATATTGATAACAAAAGCCTTGCGCTAATAGCAATGGGTTCGTTAAGATTGCTTGTGAAAAAATGGGACATGAACAATCACAATTTCAATTTAAATAAAGAAGGTAATAAGCTGATAGAAGTGATTAGTAAAATTTTAGAAAAATAAATTAGTAATGCTGTCCTGAACATTCATTTTATTTAAATGACACGACCGACAGCTTTTTTTGGAAACATAAAATTAGTGAGCATTAACTAACAATTAAGAAATGGAAAATATACTTAAGAAACTACTAAAAACGCCATGGATAACCCTGGTGATAACAATCATAATCAGTGTTATATTTTTTACGCAAATGAAAGAAAACTCCAGGATGGAAACCAACCTTGATAAATATATGCCACAGAACCATCCGGCATTTGTATACAGTGATCAGGCCGAAGAATGGTTTGGAATTAATGATGGAATAATCGTAGCAATTGAAAACAAGAATGGGATCTTTAATACTGCAACACTTGATACCTTAAAGCAGCTTACAAAAAGATTGCGGAAAATGGACGAAATTGAAAAAGCTGATGTAACATCTTTATATACTGCCGATAATATTATAGGGACAGAAGACGGTATGGATGTTAAAGCTTTTTATAAACGCGTGCCTAAGTCTGAAGAGAAATTAAACAAATTAAAGAGCAATGTTGAAAACAATGAAATGACTTTTGGCCGCCTGGTTTCTGTTGATGAAACAGTAACAGTAATAATTGCAGAAATCAGAGATGATGTTTTTACTCAGGAATTTTATGAAGAGATACTCAGTCTGACAGCTTCATACGAAACAGAAGATATCAAAGTTCATGTTGCAGGCCGCCCAATTGTTGAAGGGACAATGGCACTACTTGGTCCGGCGGATATGAAAAAAATGGTACCAATTGTTTTATTGGTTATTACATTGGTTTTGTTTTTTATGCTAAGAAGTGTAAAAAGCACATTACTTACAATGGCAGTAGTATTTTTTAGTGTGTTGTGGGCATTTGGACTTATGGCGGTCGTAAATATTCCAATATATGCTGTATCCACTATGATCCCGGTAATGCTTATCGCCATTGGAGTTGCTGATGGAATACATTTATACAGTCATTTACAACTGTTTCTCAGGAAAAACCCGGATGCATCCAAAAAAGAAGCAAGCATTGATATGATTAAAAATATGTGGAAACCGGTAGTTATGACTTCCATAACAACTGCTGTTGGTTTTATTTCCTTACTCACATCTCAGGTTTATCCGATTAAATATTTTGGGATATTTACTGCCTTTGGTGTATTAGCTGCAATGCTTTTTTCATTGACACTAATACCTGCAGGAATTATGATTTTTGGTTTGCCAAAAGTTAGAAAACCTAAAACAAATAAAACAAATGAGAAACCTGGCTTTGCATACAAATTTGCTTCCGCTGTTATAAAGCGAAAAAGTATTTCTATTATCGCTACTGCAGTAATTATAATTCTTTCAATAATAGGAATGCAGAAAATATGGATCAACTCAAGTTTTCTTGATAAATTTGAAAAGGAGAGTGAAATTGTTCTGACTGATAAGTTTATCAACAAACATTTTGGGGGCACAACAACACTTAATCTCGTTTTGGATGCAGGTGAAGAAAACAAAGATGTTTTCAAAGAGCCGGAAGTGTTGAAGTTGGTCGATAAATTGCAAAAGAGAGTTGTAACTGACCTTGGTGTAGTAGGAAATTCATTTTCGCTCACCGATTATGTCAATCGGATGAATAAAGTAATGAATGCCGATAATGAAGAGTTTAATACTATACCAGACAGTAAAGATATGGTGGCCCAATACCTCTTACTTTACGAGATGTCAGGTGATCCTGAAAACCTGAATAAGGTTGTTGACTATGACTACTCAAAACTGAACGTAAATTTCCAGCTTAAAAGTGATAATTCCAAAGCCATTAATTCAGCATTGGCAGTAATAAACAGCTTTGAAGATGATTTTAAAGAAAAAAATATTACGATCAACTATGCAGGCAGCGGTTATAAAGGATTAGTATTTACTGACCTCATCCTTGAAGGACAGATCACAAGCATGATACTATCGCTGATCATAGTAATTATTTTATTGGGATTTATGTTTAAAAACTTCAGGTTAGGACTTATTGGAGCTTTGCCAATTGCGGTCACTGCCCTCATTAGCTTCGGGACAATGGGATTTCTGGACATCCCTTTAAGTACCACTACTGCATTACTTTCAAGCATTGCAATAGGTATTGGGATTGATTACGCAGTACATTTCATTGAACAATACAGAACAAATGCAAAAAAAACTTCCGAAAAGGAACTAATAGCAAAAAAAACCATGGCACATTCAGGCAGGGCAATCAGCTTCAATGCAATTGTTGTCATTGCCGGCTTTTTAGTTTTGCTATTTTCAGTATTTCCACCAAACAGGGAGCTTGGTGCCCTGGTATCATTAAATATGTTCACCAGCTTTTTAGGAACGCTTACAATTATGCTGGTGCTGTTAAACAGAACGAAGGTGTTATCTAAAAAGGAAAAAGGTATAAAGATGTGAAGATAAAGGAAGTCGGCAGTGGCAGTAGCAGTGGCAGTGGCAGTGGCAGTAGCAGTAGCAGTGGCAGTAGCAGTTGGAAGGCCGAAGTAAATTAGAAAACAAAAAAGAAAAATAAAGTAATAACAATAAATCGTATAAAAAATGAAAACCTCAAAAATCACAACTATCATTCTTGCAATAATATTTGCAGGAGGATTTTCAGTACAACTCTTTGCTCAGAAAATGACAGCAAGAGAAATCATTGAGAAAGTTTACAATCGCCCAGAAGGCGATGACCAGACTTCTGACTTAACAATGACATTAATAAACAAAAGCGGAAAAGAAAGAATCAGAAAGATCAAGCAGTTTACAAAAGAGATAGGTGATATGGAAAAAAGCATCATGTTTTTCCTGTCGCCGGCAGATGTCAAAAACACTTCATTCATGAACTGGTCTTATGATGATGATAATAAGAACGATGATCAATGGATTTATTTACCTGCATTAAAAAAGACCAAACGTATATCAAGCGATAGTAAAAGCGATTTTTTTATGGGCTCTGATTTTACTTATGACGATCTGGGTGACCGCAAACTCGATGATGATACACATAAGCTGCTACGTGAAGAGACCATTGACGGTGTTGAATATTATGTAATAGAAAGCATCCCAAAAGACGAAGATTATATGTACACCAAAACTATTACATGGATCAGGAAAGATAATTTCATTGGGCTAAAAAAAGAATTTTTTGACGAAGATGAAGAGCTTCTGAAAATATTAAGCATAAAGAAATTCGAAAAGATATCAGGCTTTTGGGTAATTACCAATTCAGAAATGAAAAACATTCAAAAAAATCATAGAACAACAATGGTGTTGGATAATGTACAAATAAACACCAGTATCTCCGATTCAAAATTCACCGAAAGAATGATGATGAGAGGGATGTAGGAAGTTTGGAGTTGGAGTGTGGAGTTTGGAGTTATAATTTAATTTGGAAACAAAATGAAAACAAAAGGACTAATACTGGTATTGCTTTTAGTAGCAAGTCAGTTTTCAATCGCACAAAATGTCGACATAAATGGTTTTGCCCGAAGCTATGAAGGAATATTATACGACAATGGTGATTTCGGGATCATTCAGCAAACACTTAATCTGAATTTTGAAAAGATGGGTGATAAAGTTGCATTCAAGGCAAATCCAATGCTTTTCTTATATAATTCCGACAGTCTAAATTTCAGGATGAGAGAGCTTTACCTGGATCTGTATTTTAAAAATTTTGATATTCGCATAGGAAGTCAACAGGTTGTATGGGGAAAAGCAGATGGCGTATTTATTACCGACATTGTTTCGCCTTTGAATTTAACGGAATTCCTCTTACCGGATTTTGATGAAATAAGAAAAGCTGTGATTGCTACAAAAATAGATTACTATTTAGGCAACAGTACGTTTGAAGCAATCTGGATACCAACTTTCACTCCAACTGAAAGGCCGCAACCCGGTTCGATCTGGTATGTTCAGCCTGACTTCCCTGCCCCTCCTACCTGGGATCTCTCAAAGGAAAACATAACACCAAGTCTCGAAAACAGTGAAATATTTTTAAAATATACTGCTCTTACTTCAGATATAGATTTTGAGATAATGGGAGCTTACACCTGGGATGACAACCCGACTTTACATACCGAAAAACAATTTGCACTTGACACAACTACCATGCAATCCAAGCTGGTGGGCTTAAACATTACTCCTCAACATCACCGTTTGACAATTGGAGGCGGATCATTCAGTTCTGAGATCAAAGGTGTGATATTGCGTGGAGAAGCTGCTTATTATAATGGCAAATATTTCCTAACGGAAGACCCTTTGGAGCTGGATGGAAATGTTAAGAAAGATTATTTGCACTACCTTGTTGGAGCGGATTTTAATATTGGTTCAGTGAAGTTAAGTTCACAATTTATTCAGCAAACAATTCTGGACTATGATGAGAATATCCTGAATGAAAAAACAGAAAATACAATGACTTTTTTAGCCCGATATGATATGTTGCGCGAAACTTTACACCTAGAACTATTTTCTTACATCGGCTTAACAAATGAGGATGCTCTGATCCGTCCAAAGGTAACTTACGACTTTGATGATAGTTTTTCTATACTGCTGGGTTCTAATATTTTTGTAGGTAATTCAAATGGAAGGTTCGGACAATACAAAAATAATTCGATGGTATATATGAAAATAAAATATAGCTTTTAAATAAACGCAAAGCTGCCCCTGATACCGTGCATTAATCAAGTGTAGTTCTGAAATTATCAATTTTTTCGAGTAGCCTGTTGAAGAACCTGTTTCGCTCTTTTGCATTTACCGAACTGATCAGTATCGATTCCTTTAAAATTCCTTTCAGGTATTTTTCTACACCTTTGCAAAAAGCTTTGTCGGTGGTTACCAATAAGCTCAGAACATTATAGGTTAGATATGTTGCTGTAAATTTATCTGTTTCAATGTAGACTGTATTATCATTTAAAACGACTTCATTCTCATAAAAACGATATGTATTTTCAACGCCCTGGGGTTCTGTCCCATACAGAAATTTGAATCCTAACTCAGCCTGTTTTTTTATATGCTCAATCCAGACATATAACTTATCGCATAAAATTCGAATATCTTCTTTTTTCTCGAACAAACCTGATACCCAGTAATGCTCAATTTGTTTAAAGGTGATATTGAATGTATCCTCATTCCATATTTCAATAGTGGGTATTTTTAGTGAGGCTGTCAGTATTCGTTCACCAATTGTTTTGATCTCTTCATCATAATCGATTATTGCAAATTTTTTGTTGTCATGCTGGGGAAACTTAAATAAAGTTTTTTCCCAGAAAAACATTTTAAAAGCTGCGATCTCAGGAAACTGAAAGTATTGAAAAATCGGCGGGTCTTTTGCTGCATAAATAATTTGATTTACAGAAGAATGCTGTATACTTTTTAAAACGCTAAGTATGATTTTAAGCCACTCCCTGACTCCAATTTCAGGTGGAAGAATAGGAAAATGTTTAAATACAACATTGTCACTTTTTATATTAAATAAAGCATCAACTGAAAGTCCAAAATGCAGAGTGACTTTACGCAATTCACCCATTGAAATAGATTTTTCACCCCTGATCCTCCGGTATGCACTATCATAACTTATTTCCAGTAATTCTGAAATTTCGTCTACCAGGGACAAATGCGAGGGAAGTTTTTCCTTGACCTGTTGAAAAAGTAACGATTGTAGTTCCATGGCTTTAGTATTTGATTCAAAGATAGTTATTTTTTGCAAAAAATACTAATTAGTAAAAAATATTTTACGGAAATTACTAACATACAACGATTCTATATAAGATTTGCAGATTTTGCAAAAAAATTCATCTTCTTATATTCAGATAATTAAAACCTACTATTAACTTCTGAACGCTTTGGAATACTCGTTTTGATAGGCTTCGTTCTGACATTAGTTTTGTTTCAGTTTATTGAATTTTTCACCTAAGAACTTTTAAACACTTATTATCAATGAGTTGGTGTGAATAAATTTGGAAACAGTCCTTATATTTCGTATATTGGGAAAATGATATATGAGTGATTTACAAACTTTGTGCTTATGGTTTCATTATTCATATCTGTGACTGCCAATTGACTGGACTGATTAAAATCTATCAAAATTGAAATTATGATTAATAATTCGATTTAAAAATAATCAGGATAAATAATTAAAAAACAATACTTACCTAAAAATTAAACTATGAAAACACTTCCAAAATTTAAACTTCTTCTAAAGAATAGAAAAGTTAATAAAAAAAGACTATTAAAGATAGTCTCTATTATCACCCTGTTCGCTTTTTTAAATTGTTTAACAGGATGTTCATATTATTTTAAAGCAATAACTGAAAAGGATTTTAATCCCAACAGGATTACTCAACTGGATGATGATGGAAAATATTTCATTTTACATAGCAAGGATAATGCATGGAATTTCTATGGTTTGCAAATAAAGGGAGATACAATAAACGGTAGATTAGATGCCATGCTATATTATCACGAAAAATATCTGACACCAAAATCAAAAGGTGCACAATCATATAAAAAGCATAAAGAACCAGAAGTAATTAATGAAGTTCATATTTATACTTCGGATACCACCTTCGGCTATTTTAATACCAATGTTTCAATTCCAATGGCTTCTATACAAAAAATCACAATATACGATCCCGCTAAAGGAGCTACAATTATGTCCTGGGTACTTCCACCATTGCTTATCATAGCTGCAATTTTCGGAATTATACTGGCAACAGATGGCTCCTGTCCATTTGTATATACTTATAATGGAAATTCTTACACACTTATTGGTGAAATCTATGGAGGTGCAACTTATCCATCATTGGAGAGGCATGATTATATGCCATTGCCGGACTTTGAATCTGTTAATGGTCAATATCAGTTAAAAATATCAAATGAGCTAAAGGAGAAACAATATACAAATCTTGCCGAATTACTAATAATCCAACATCCTAAAAATTCAGATGTTTTTATAGATAAATACGGTAACATTCAAACATTATCAACCTCACAAATTCCCTCGTCTGCAATCGCACTTAACAACCGTGATTATACCCGATCAATAACAGCAAAGGATAACAACTTTTTTCAATTTAATGAATATAATACCAAGACTACTATTAATAGTTTAATCCTGACATTTAAAAACCAGGAGGATTCAGAAACAGGAAAGTTAGTTATAAACGCAAAGAATTCTCTTTGGTCTGATTATACGTATGGTAAGTTTACCGAGCTTTTTGGGACTTACTATAATAAATGGGACGAAAAGCAAAAACAAGTTTCTGCTAAAAAGCATATTAAAAGAGCTTTAAAACAGGATATTCCACTCTCTGTTTATCTTGAAACTAATAAAGGATGGGAGTTTGTTGATTACTATCATGTGGTTGGCCCGCTTGCTGCGAGAGATATGGTGATGTTGATTGATCTGTCAAAAGCCAAATCAGAAGATGTGAGAATAAAATTAGAGTCAGGATTTATGTTCTGGGAATTGGATTATGCTGCAATGGATTTTTCAAAAAACATTCCTGTTGAGACAACTCTTTTAAAACCAAGCAGTGCAATTGATGAAAAAGGCAATGATGTAACATCACTCCTTAGTGAAAATGATGATCAATATTTAAGACAATTCAATATTGGCGATGAGGTTATAGTAAAATATGATATCCCTGTTGACAAAACTTTAGGAAATAAAGAATTTGTACAAACGGTAATATTACACAGCAAAGGATATTATGAAAGTATAAGGGATTATAAGGATAAACCAGATTGGAAATATTTGATGGCCCTTAAGCACCCGCATTCGTTTAGTGAATTCTCGTATATAAAATTCGAGGAAGCAAGTAAGTTATTTGAGCAATTGACCTTACAGAAATAAACTAAAAACTGAAACTGAAAATATAACTGTCGTAATGGACCAACAAAGCAATATACCTTTTGGACAGTCAGAAAATGACAATACTGTAAAGGCAAATGAAATCTTCTGTTACCCAAATCTTGCTCCTCCTTTGGTTAAGGGTATTCATAAATTAGTTATTGAGACATTAATTCGATTAAATATTATCGCTATTGCAATCATACATCTTCATAGTCCTATAAAAGTAATACAGGTTTTGAAAAAATTAGAGAATCTCAGACGACAATATATGGGAGATTTCAAAATAATAAAGCTTATGAAAGTTGATGGTCGTTACTATTGGGATATGCACGCACCCGGATGGCCATCTTCAGCATTTAATAAATACAATGAAGGAGAAATGAACCGGATATATCCTTTCCGAAAAAAAACAGACTATTTAAATTCAATGATTTTAGCAATAACAAGAAAATGTCCATTACGATGTGAACATTGTTATGAATGGGATGTCTTGAATCATGAAGAAAAGCTATCATTGAGTGATTTAAAAAAGATAGTTCAAAATTTTCAGGATAGAGGCAGAGGAATTACACAGATTCAATTAAGCGGGGGAGAACCACTTTCGAGGTTCAACGATACAATTGAATTATTAAGATCTGCTAAATCCGGAACTGATTTTTGGCTGATAACATCCGGGTATAAACTAACATTGGAAAAAGCAAGAAAACTTAAGAATGCCGGATTAAGGGGTGTGGCAATCAGCCTGGATCACTTTGATCCTCAAAAGCACAATGCTTTTCGGGGAAATAATGAAGTTTATGAATGGGTAGTTAAAGCGGTTGTGAATGCACATAAGTCAAAGCTTGTAGTAGTGATGTTGTTATGTCCAACAAAAGAATTTATCAGTGAGGAAAATATGATTCAGTATGCCCTCCTATCTAAAAAACTGGGGGCAGCCTTTATCCTGATGATTGAACCTCGTGCTGTCGGTCACTATGCAGAAAAAGATGTAGCAATAACAAAAAAACAAGAAAAGATCTTAGAAGAGTTCTATATAAAAATGAATTATGATACGAGATACGTAGACATGCCTGGCGTTTCTTATCATGGTTACCACCAAAGACGAGTGGGATGTTTTGGTGGTGGGAGTCGTTATTTATACATTGATACTGATGGGGATATGCACCTTTGCCCTTTCTGTCGGCAAAAATTTGGGAATGTACTTTCTTCTTCAATAAATAAGTCCATAGAAGCAATGAAAGAAGAAGGTTGTCATCAATTTAAAAATGCAGAAATATAATAAGAAACTAAAAAAACACCTTTATTATGAAAATACTAATTAGTATAGTTTCCTTAGAAGAAGCTAGAATAGCAGTAGAAGGAAAAGCTGATATTCTGGATATTAAGAATCCACATGAGGGATCTCTGGGTGCACAATTTCCATGGGTACTTAAAGAAATTGTAAACGAGTTTAAAGGATCTGGTATACTATGTAGTGCCGCCCTGGGTGATTTATCCTATAAACCGGGAACAGCCGCATTAGCAGCTTTTGGTACTGCCACATGTGGTGTGGAATATATTAAAGCCGGGATGCTTGGGGCAACAAATTATGATGAAGCTTTTAATATGATGAAAAGTATTGTACGTGCAATTAGAATGGTTAATAAAAATACTATAGTTGTTGCAGCTGGTTATGCAGATTATATGCGATTTGGCGGTGTTCCCTATAAAGATCTGGTAAACGCAGCTAAAGACTCTGGGTCAGATGTTGTGATGGTTGATACCGCTATTAAAGATGGCAAAAACATATTGGATGCTATGAATCTTGACCAGATAAAAGAATTTATTGATCTTTCTCATGATTCTGGTATGTATGTTGCTTTAGCCGGATCAATTAAAAAAGAACATTTAGAAGATCTTGCCAGATTAAATCCCGATATAATTGGAATAAGGGGTGAAGTTTGTGACAATGAAGATAGGAAGTCAGGTATAAGTCTGGAAAAAGTAAAAGAGTTTATGGCCTGTGCAAGAGCTGTCAATCCTCATAATTCCTCTAAAATCATCAGACATGAATTTGTTGTATGAATTAGGCACAACCAGCAAATTGAATATATCAACGGAAATATGAATACACAAAATGAATGAAAAATATTGATGCTTTTTATCAAATAAGGTACACATATTAAACGAATCAAGCTTATGAACAACCAGGCTGTATTGTTTGATGTTGATGGAACTATTATTAATGGGAATTGTACAAAAATATTTATACAATATCTCTATGGTAAAAATTTTATCAAACAGAGTGATTTAATTCCTTTTAATAAAAAGTGTAGTTTATACCCTACAACAGATAGTCATTATTCTGAAGTTATAAAAGAAGCTATAATAGTTTTATCCAAACTCCATATAAAAGAATTTAGAAAGCACTGGAGACAATGCTTTCATGAGGAGGTGAAAAACAAGTTCAACATTGAAATTGTTAACAAAATACGCAAGTTTCAGAAAAATGGACTCGAAATTATTCTTGCATCTGGTTCTCCCCTGGAATTAGTATCTCTTATTGGTTCAGAGCTTAATATTAAAAAGGGAAACATAATTGCTACTAAATCGAAGATAATAAATCATAATCTGTCACCTGAGGAGCCAGATTTTATTTGTTTTGGTGAAGGTAAAAAGAAAAAGGTGGTTGATTTTTTCATAACAAAGGGTATTGACTTGAAAAACAGTTATTTTTTTACAGATAATTTATCCGATCTGGACTTGTTGGCTATGGTATGTAAAAAATACTGGGTTGGCAGCGAAGAATTATATTTAGAATATTCTATGGAAAAGAAAGGAATTGAGAAGCTGAAAACTCGAATCAAAATTTCCAGGAAGCCAGTGGATAAGAAGACGAAAATGGATCAGCTCTTGTATAATTATTATTTAGATAAAAAAACTCTATTAGAAGAATCAGTTTATGAAATTATTCCTCCTAAATGTACGTCTGATTCAATGAATTATCTTGTTGGCAAAATTAATTTGACTTGGGATCTTGACATTTTACAAAAAATATTTTTTGATCCTATTCATGAATATATAGACAAAAGGGAGGAGAAAATATTTTGTTTGGGAAGTAGCCTGTTTTTAGAGGCAGCAGGGCTGAATATTGTCAAATATAAATCCCTGATTGGTATTGGTGAAATATTAGACATTAGTAATGAAATGTTTTTTGATATTAAGGAGTGGACCTCAACGGAAAAGAGATATACTGTGGATAAATCACATTTGGATGTTTCGATTATTGGAAACGTTGCTATAGCTCTTATCACTCTTGCTTCACATAATTTGTTATCTTATAAAGTTGAATTTAGTGAAGAAAAGCAATTCCATTTACTTGATAGTTTTATTTCCATTGGTTTTAATTCCCTGTTTGGAAATGGATTGAAACTATATTGGGAGCAACAAGGGGACATTAAAATTAGTTTAGAGGAATATTACACAGTTGCTTATCTGATAAACATGCGACAATTACAGATTCCTGGTGCTTTATGGTTGATATTACAACAAGAAGAACCAGTTAAATCATCTGTTGAAGCATTTGATTTATTTACAAAAAATATATCTATTGCTACACAATTACAAAAAGACCTGTTATCTTTTGATCGGTGGCTGAAACACTTAGATCAGCCAATAGCTAATAAATTTAATATGTTTAGTAATTACCTCAGTATTTATACTGCAGTTTATTTCAATAATCCCTCAATTTTTTCTGATAATCCTTCTGCTGAAAAAATTAATAAATTGATAGAAAAAGCTGATTCAATTAAATATACACAACAAAAATTGAATGAATTTAAAAATAAAGCATTTAATGCTCTTAGGCAGCTTCCAATAAAACAGAAGTATAAAAAATTAATTAAATCGTATACTGTCTATTTGATGAATAGATAATTGAGAAACTATAATTATTCAAAGGCTGATTTGTTATGAGTCAAAAACAAAAAGCAGATTTTAGAGATTGGATGCGACCTAAGCTAAAGGAATATTACTCTGCTAAAATTAATTATTTAAGCAGCAAAATAGATGAAGTTATACCGGAAAATTTTGAGCAAGACCTACTTAAAATGATAATTGGAAGCAATAGTCACCTTATAGATTTGGCGAAGCTCAGGGAAGCGATGTCTAAACCAATGCGACAATATTTACAAGTCAGGGGTAAACTTTTCCGGCCTCTTATATGCTGTATATGTATTGAAGGATATGGTGGTAACCCTAATCGATTTAAACCCATCTTAGCCATTTCTGAAATTATACATTCCTGCTCTTTAATGCTTGATGATATTGCAGATGCTTCTTTATTAAGAAGAGGGCATCCTAGTTCACACCACATATACGGAATTCCCAGAGCAGCAAATGCTAGTTCAGTGATGACATTTTATGCATTACGATTATTGCGAAATGATCAAATGTGTTTAGACCAAACAATAATATTAAAGCTTTATAAAACTCTGCTGTGGGAACATTATATAACCAGTGTAGGATCTGCCCTGGATCTTGGGTGGACCAGGGAAAAAATAAATTCGATACCAGAAGATGAATATATCCAACACATTTTATTCAGATCATGTTCATATACATATCGACATGCTGCAAGAATAGGAGCTATTGTAGCAGGAGCAGACGATGTTGATTTAAAAGCTATTTTTCAATACAGTTCATTGATTGGTATAGCTTTTCAATTCATTGATGATATTTTGAATTTAAAGCCGGAATTAAAATCCTGGGGCAAAACTGTTGGGGAAGATATTACAGAAGGAAAAAGATCACTTTTAGTTCTTCACGCAATAAAAAAAGCTTCTAATGAAGATCGTACCAGGTTATTGGAAATTTTAGATGGTTCTGTTACAGATCCTTTGATTTTGAAAGAAGGCATAGATATTTTAAAAAAATATGGAGCTTTTGAAATTGTCCGAAAAAAAGCAGATAAATATATTGACCAGGCTTGCAATATTATTCAAAAAACAAAAATCTCTGAAGAATATAAATCTCTTCTTGTGGACTTTGCATATTATGTAGTGGAAAGAAAAATATAATGAAGTATTTTATCCTGTAAATTCATTTTCAAAAATGAAAAAACACATTATAAAATTAGGGGGATCTATAATAACGGATACATCCTCAAAAGCTTCTTTTAATAAAAAAAACACATTGAGATTAGCTAAAGAATTATATCCTTTTTACAAAGGTTGTATCTTAATTCATGGAACAGGACAAGTTGGGAAACCCCCTGCAATAAAATATGGTTATGTTGATAATGGCATACTCACAAAAAATGAACATTTAATAGCACTTAATATAAAAAACTCGCTTCGTCAACTAAATCAGCATGTAGTACAAACATTTTTATCTGCTTCAATTCCTGCAATTCCATTTGACATTTTGCACTTTTATGATGAATCAAAAAACCATCTGAATTACATAGGACTTAAAGACATTTTATTGAAAATGCTGAAAAATGGACTCGTACCTGTGTTTTACGGAGATCTCTTACCTCTGCCAGACGGTAGTTTTAAAGTGTTTTCCAGTGATTTGATAACTCTTTTACTTACAAAAACTCTCGAACCCGAAAATGTAATTTTTTTAAGTGATGTAAATGGAGTGTATCTGGAGTACCCCAAGCCGAATAATGAAGCAAGCTCAAATATAATCCCGGTATTGAATCCAAAAAATGTTCGCTTGTTAAAAAAATCTGAAAATGATAAAAAAGATGTTAGTGGTGGTATGCGAAAAAAAGCTGAATTAGCCCTTGAGATTTCATGCTATTGCAAGAGATGTTTCATAGGGAATGGCCTAACTGATAATATTCTAAGTGATTTTTTTAAAGAAAAGAGTGTTGTCGGAACCTTTGTACGATCAAAAAATATATAATTCAGTAAAAGCTTATCAATATAAAGACAGCATTATATCAATAGCAGAAAATGAAAAAGACACAGTTTTATTTACCAACTAAAATCGAGTTTGGCTCTAATATCCTGGAATCATCATTAAAACATGTTAAAGATTATGGAGAAAGATGTCTTATTGTTATTGGGAAAGGTTCTGTTAAAAAAAATAGCATATTAGATAAGGTTCTCAATACACTTAAAGAATTATCCATTCAGTCCTTCTTATTTGAAGGAATTGAAACTAACCCATCCTATCAGGTAATTGATCAGGCTGCTGAATACATTCGAAAAGTTCCCGTTGATTTTGTTATAGGTCTTGGTGGAGGATCAGTAATGGACTCTGCAAAATGTATAGCCATGCTGGCAGTTAATGGGGGTTCTATTTGGGATTTTGTAAAACACAATAAACTAAAAGAGATCAAAGGATCTAAGCCATGCATTTGTATCCCAACTATAATGGCAACTGGATCAGAAGCGAATGCAAGAGCTGTAATCAATAATCCTGATATAAAAGAAAAATCTTCGGTATTCCACACTTTTCTTATTCCGAAATTGGCCATAATAGACCCAGCTCTGAGTATAACGGTTCAACCCCAGCTATTTGCAGAAGGAGTAATAGATACTTTTTGCCATGTACTTGATCCTTATTTATCAACAAGTGAAACTTCAACAATACACAATAGATTATCAGAATCTATTTTAAAGACAATAATTGAGCTTCTGCCATTTGCCATTTCTCAACCTGATAATTTGATTATACGGGAGCAACTTGCATGGTGTGCAACTTTGTCTTTATCAGGAATATTAGATGGTCTTAACGGAAGTTATCCCATTCATTATATAGAACACAGTTTGAGTGGGCATTTTTCGATTCGACATGGAAATGGGATAGCTGCTCTTCTTATACCTAAAATGAACTTTGACACTGAAACACATCCCGAAAGAATTGCTCAACTTAACAGAGTCCTTTTTAATCAGAATTTATCTTGTAATAATATAACCGAGCAAGCAAAATATTGTATTAATAGTTTAGAATACTGGATTAAGAAAACAAGAATCTCTTCCAGGCTATCCAATTATAAAATAAGCCCATCTTTGATGGAAAAATTAGCTGAAGATACTTTGCGTATTAATAGCGTAGATGGAACATACTTAAAAAACATCAGACCTATTGACAAGAGAGGTATAATACAAATTTTAGAGATGCTACTTCAATAAATCAAGCATAAACCACAAAATCAAAATGCTGACTCACTTTGCTTAGTTCACCCATCGACAAAGCTTTTTCACCTCTTATCCTTCGGTAAGCACTATCATAACTTATTTCTAACAATTCTGAGATTTCGTCCACCAAAGATAAGTGGGGATGTGTTTTTTCTTTGATCTGTTGAAAAAGTAACGATTGTAGTTCCATGGCTTTAGTATTTGATTCAAAGATAGTTATTTTTTGCAAAAACTAATAATAAAAAAAAGAGTATTTGCATAAATCACTTATTCACTCGTTTTTAATATAAAATTTTCATATATTACTAAAATACAAACTTCAGGTTGGTAAATAATTGAAATCATCTAATTATTCCAAGGCTCTTTGAAAAATTCGTTTTGATATGCTTCTCTCCGACATTAATTTTGTCTCAGTTCATTGATTTTTTACCAAAATTTTACTGCCATGAAAACTATTACGAATAAGCCATTATCTGATCAGAATCTCAAAAACCTCATTACCTTACTATTTATCATCTCCATTGTTGCTTTTCCTATGGTGTCCTATGCACAGCAGCAATCTCAACTCATTGAATTAAGTCCACGAATTACAAGCATCATCGACAGCAATTCCCGTAATTATTTTTATCTGTTTCCCGGAATTTCTGATTTTCAATCAGCACAAACATTCAAATTGTCTGAAGATGTTTACGAAATAAAGATAAAGCAGAAAGCGGGTGCTGTTTTAAATGATACCATATTAACTTTAGGATCCAGGGGTTTTAATTCCTTAAAAAATTACATTGGAAATTTTGAATTGATAGGTATCAAACAACAGAAACTTCCTCCTGACATCTACCAAACTCCCTTTATTGATCTACCAAAATTGGAGGAAATGAAGAGACTGGAAAAGAAAAGAAAACGAGAATATACAGAAGTATATCTAACAAGTGATATCTATGTTAAAGGAAAATTATTATATGCGAATGAGCAAGTCCTGAGTTTGTTGAAAGAATCAAGGCCTTACGACTGGCATAATATTAATCGAATTAATCGATCCGCAGAAAAATTTGATTACAGGTTGATAAATAAGATAACCGTACGGAAAAAAGGCAATTTCGGAAAAGGATTCGGTTTGGGATTTCTAATTGGAGGAGGTGTAGGAATGTTGGCTGGACTTATTGGTTCAAGTGGTGGTGATGGTTTGTTTAACCCTGAACCCATTGTATACGGGGTAGCAGGAATGATAGGGATTGGTTTGCCCTCTGCTATAATCGGTGGGATTTTTAGCTCACCCAACCAAAAGAGAGCCGAATTCATAATTAATGGTAACGAAGCTATATATAAAGAGGCTTTACCGAATTTAAACAAATATAGTTCTTTCCCTGAAAGCAAACCTCCTGAGTTAAATCGATACATTAAAAGTAACATTAATGAAGAGTCTACACAGCTTAGCAAAACATCAGAAATATTAAAGAACCCTGGATTACACTTGTCATTTTTGGGAGGGATCACTTTATACTCAAAAGCTTCACAAGATAATTATGATGGAATAATATCTAGTTTTCATAAGGGTTATCTAGGAGCTGAAATCAACTACAGCATTTGGGAACATTTCAGGGGAGGTCTTTTCTATCAAAAATTTGCTAGAATTAGCGAACATAATATAAAACAGATAAATCAATCTTACGGAATATCGATGGATTATATACCAAAACCTGTATACAAATATCTAAATTTTTCAAAAAGAGGTGAGTTTGCAATTGGTGCCGGGCTCAGTTTAAACAAGATCCTAATTGAAAATTATTTTGATTCTAAAAAATCAAATAGACCAGCAGGTCATTTGAGATGCAGCTATGATTATTATTTTTCACGGGGCTTTTCAATGCAATTAAAGTCAGATATACGCATCATGCCGTCTGTAAAAATAAGCCAGGACAAATACAATTTATATAATAACAACCTTTCCAAAGTAAATTTTTCCGGATGGGTTTTAGGATTTGGTCTCCGTTTGCATATTTAAAATTTGAAGAAAAAAATCAATTATATATTGTGAAATAAACTAAGAATTCAAATAAACTGACAAATAAAGAAAAGGAGAAAACTCATGAAAAAACTACTATTAACTCTAATAATCAGCAGCTTTATGATAACTGTTGTGCCTGCTCAAAAAGACGGGAGTTCAGGCATACTGAAAATAAAGAACTGGTCAGTTGCCATGTACCTTGGATGGAATATTGGTGGCCCAAGTAAACAAATAGAAAAGGCAATGGTTTATTATGGATTTAACTATCACTCAGGAGGTGGCTGGTTTGGGGGGTCGGGTACAGACCATCCATATACTAATTTTAAGTCTTCATGGATGATAAGTGCAAAATATAATCTAAAATCTCTATTTTCAATTGCAATTGTTGGAGGAAGGACAAACCTGGGCAGTACACATGGATATAAGATTGGTACATGGGGCCACTACATAAACATAGATTATTCACTCTTTAACATTTCTCCAATCTTTTCAGTCAATTCGAATGATATCGTAAGAATCGGTGTTGGGCCTTCAGTATATTTCACAAAGGCCTGGGAAAGCAGCTACAATTATGGAGAGGATGATGTTGAATATATGCATGCGAAAGTTGGGTTTTTAATTGATTTCGGATTAAGATTCCCCAAAAAGTCTCTTTTCTTTTTTGAACTGAATGGACAGTACAGGTATGTTGGTAAAAGTGAAATTGGACCATTTAATGAAAATCCTTATCGTGATGCATTACCAAAAACAGAAGTTAATTTTAATCATCTATTTATTAGTGGAGGTTTTGGTGTGCGCTTTTAAGTAAGTAATTATTTTAAATAAACCATTTAATAGAAATAACGGAGAAAAGTCATGAAAAAACTAGTATTAACTCTATTGATCAGCAGTTTTATGATAACTGCAGCACCTGCTCAAAAATACGAGAGTTCAGGCACACTAAAAATTAAGAAATGGTCAGTTGCCATGTACCTTGGATGGAAGATAGGTGGCCCAAGTAAACAAATAGAAAAGGCAATGGATGTTTATGGATTTAACATTCACACAAGAGTTGGTTGGTTTGATTCAGGTAAGGCCTATCCATATACTAACCACTCTATACCTTCATGGATGCTAAGTGTAAAATATAATCTAAAGTCTCCATTTTCAATTAGAATTGCTGGTGGAATGGCAAATCTCGGCAGAACAAATGGAAACAAGCGCTCTTTGGGGGGGGATCACCTCATAAGCATAGATTATTCAGTCTTTTATATTTCTCCAATTTTTTCAGTCAACCCATATGATATCATAAGAATTGGCATTGGGCCTTCATTAAATTTCAAAAAGGCACGGGAAAGCAGCCCCCATGCAGAAGGGGCTTATGATGAATATAAGGATACGAAACTTGGCTTTATAATTGATTTGGGAATAAGATTCCCTAGAAAGTCAATTCTCTTTTTTGAACTAAATAGCCAATTTAGATATGTGGGTAATGCAGAAATCGGCCCATTCAATACAGATCCAGCTTTGGATGCATTACCAAAAACCGAAGTTACTTTTGACCATCTGTTTATTGGTGGAGGTTTTGGTGTGCGATTTTAAGTAAAATAATAATTCAATAATTTATTAATAAAAATAAAGGAGAAAAGTCATGGAAACAAAAATTTTAAAAGGAAACACCCTTCAGGAAAAAATCCTGGGTGAAGTTAAAAAGGAGATATCAAAGCTTCAGGAAAAGCATAATAGAGTACCAGGAATTGCATTTATCGGGTTTTCATCAGTACCCCTGGCTAAATACAATATTCCTTTTCATGTTCAATTAGCAGAAAATACGGGATTTAATGTTTTCAAGGAAATAAAAACTGAGCATGCAGCAGAAGATGAATTATTTGATCTGATCGAAAAATTAAATAAGAATAAAGATGTGCATGCTATTGTTGTTCTTCAACCTTTGCCTAAACATTTAAACCCGATTCGTATATCAAATAAAATTGATCCTGATAAAGAGGTGGAAGGATTCCATCCTCAAAATATGATTGGTACGCTGATACCGGATATTCATATAAACAAATATCCAATGTGCTTACCTGCAGCCTTATTAGAATTATTAAAAGAGGGAGATGTGCAAATTCAAAAAGATCAGGAATGGGTTCTGGTTATGGATGATGAATTTTTCTCTAACCCTTTAGTAAATATGGTAGCCCGGACAGCAATTATGAAAGTTGTCCCGGATGATTGTGCACTTACTTTTGTGAATAAGACTTCCCGAAAATTGGCAGAACACTGTAAAAGAGCTGATTATTTGATTGTTGTAACAAAAGATCCTGAATATGTTCAAGCCGAATGGTTAAAGCCCGGAGTTTGTATCATTGATATTTATTCCAACTTAGTTAAGGAAATACCAAGCAAAAAAGATCCCAACAGACTAGTACCTATTATAAGAGGAGGTGTTAATGTTGATTCCGTTAATAATATTGCAGGTGCCATTCTTCCTATTCCGGGAGGATTAATGGGTGTGGTACTGGCTATACTGTTTCGTAACACATTGATTTCATTTAAAAACAGTCTATAAGAGCAAAGCATGAAGCAGGCTGAAAATCCATAAAAAGAGTAAGGAGTGTATGCTGAAAAACTTAAGTTTGGCTAAAAAATTGCCACAGATTACACTGATTAAAAAAACAATTATTCTTCAATGGTTTCTTCAACAGGCTCAGAAACCTTTCGGGCATCAATCAGTTTATAATCCTCATATTTATAAATATTCAGATATGAACTCTCATATCCATCATTGCCCTCTTTATTAAAATAGTATTCTGTTTGAAGGGAATTTACTCTGAATAAAGGAATACACACATCAAAATACTCGCCATACTTTTTTAAAGCGTTAAAGAAATAAAATCCAATATCAAATCCCTGGAAAGCATATTCATTTGGTTCTGTTTCATACTTTAAGCGAAAGTTTTTTATATAGATCTTTACATCTTCATCTGAATAGTCGATAAATGAATTTGAATACAGATGAAGATTAAGATCCAGGAGATATTTTGTTTCAAGGCTTCTAAAGTTTTTCCACGAAGGGCTGCCAACGATCACCAGATTAAATGAATCCAGCACAGTATGCATTTGCCTCAGGTAATTTATAACAAATGCCTGATCGTTTGAAAGGGTAATTAGGATATTATTTTTTTCTGCTGATAAAGATCCTTTTATATTCTTAACATTACAATGATTACAGGAGATGCTTTTAAAAGAAAACTCATTATCCATACTTTGGCTAGAATTGTTCAGCCCCAGTTCCAGCTTAGCTAAATTATTTTTTTGCTCTTCAGTGGTATTATAAATTATAAGAATGTTTTCGTCGTGATATTTATCTACAATATATTTTGCAAGTTCCCCAATTTGCGTATCCGGAGATGTCATCACCTTAAACACATGCTTATTATCCTTAATTATCTCTCTCCTGTTAGAAATTGGATTTACAAGATTAATACCATTTGCTTTAGCAAAACGTGAAACAACATTAAAGCTACCGCTGTACATTAATCCTATTATCATATCCATATTCTTCATTACAGTATCTTCAAGGGACTTTAGGGTTTTTACAGTATCAGCGGTGACATCATAAACGTGCAAACAAGCCTTAAAGCCCGATTTTTCGAGTGAATCTACAGCTAATAACAGTCCCTGATAAAAAGGGAGAAACCTAAATGATTTATAGAACTGCGGAGGCATTATTTCCGCTTCGTCATCAACATTAAGACTATCAATCTCTTCAAGATAAAGAGGAATCATTAATGCAATATGGAATTCTTTGTCATACGTTAGGCTGTCGCAAAAAGTCAGCTTATCGAGTAAAATGTTATCCTCCTTGAGCACTTTTTCAAAAGCCCGGGCACTTGTATCCTTTTGAACAGTTTCGTATTCCCCTAAGGGTATAAGAGGTATCTTCAGCTTCTGTTTTTTCCGAATACCATTCTCGCTTCCGGGGTTGAGAGCATAAATATCCTTCACATTCAGTAAATATTCTTTTGCAATAGAAAAAACAGTTTCACCTTTTTTAACCTTATGAACTACGTAATCAATAGTATCAGTTTGTGAAACTGTGGTGCCAAGGGAGAAAGTGTCAGTAGCAGTAGCAGTGGCAGTAGCAGTAGCAGCAGCAGTGGCAGTGGCAGTGGCAGTGGCAGTATCAATAGCAAAGGCAGGAGCAGTTGCAGGGGTAGTATCAATAGCAGCGGTAGTTTTAGTTTCTGTTTTCTCAGGATCGTCAAAGCTTAATGGGATCTTTAAATATGCCCCTTCCTGGAGGCCTGAGCTCAGTTCAGGATTTGCATCCTTAATTTTTTCAATGCTGATACCATATATTCCGGAGATGCTGTAAAAAGTTTCTCCTTTTTTTACAATATGATAAACGAAGTCCTCGTCAGTCTCAGGTTTAGATTTCACTTTCACACTTTCAATGGAAAAAACTATCCAGAGCTCCTGATCTATTCTTAATCCATCTTTCGCATCCGGATTTATTTTTATGATCTCCTCCACACTAACTTCATAAACCTTTGAGATTGAATACAAGGTTTGCCCTTTTTTAACCGTATGGACATAATATTTCACTCCATCCTCAGTCTCCGTTCTCTCAGACTTGTTAAAAGTCAGGCTCTCCTGTGCCATTAAAACGCCAAGAGACATACAGAATACAATACTAATAAGTAATTTTAATTTAAACACATTATTAAGTTTCAGGTTTCAGTGTTTCTTCAGTCAATGTCCAAGTCGCGTAACTCGCAAAGTCATTTTTTAATAAGTTTCTGCAAGTTCGAGTTAGTTTGCTTCGGTCGTTCCTCCCTCGCAAATTCTTTTTTCAAACAGGCTTCCTCATGACATCATTTGCGAAGAATGACTATTGCGAGGAGTGAAGCGACGAAGCAATCTGTCGGCATCCCTTCAAAGCCATACTTTACTGCTGACTGCTACTGCAACTACCTCTGATTTAATTATTCCCATTCAATTGTAGCAGGAGGTTTTGAGCTGATATCATAAACCACGCGGTTAACTCCCTTTACTTTATTGATTATTTCGTTTGATATTTTTGCAAGAAACTCATAAGGTAATTGCGACCAGTCGGCTGTCATTCCATCTGTTGAGCCAACAGCTCTCAGAGCAACAACATTCTCATAAGTCCGTTCGTCGCCCATAACCCCGACAGATTGCACCGGCAGTAAGATCACAGCAGCCTGCCAGACTTCATCATATAAATTATTTTTCTTAAGTCCTTCAATATAAATATGGTCCACTTCCTGTAATATCCTGATCTTTTCCCGGGTGACTTCACCAAGTATCCTTATGCCAAGTCCCGGTCCGGGAAATGGATGACGTGATATCAGGTCATTATTTATTCCGAGTGCTTCACCTACCCTTCTCACTTCATCTTTAAACAAACTTTTCAGTGGTTCAACAATCTTTAATTTCATATAATCAGGAAGTCCGCCAACATTATGATGTGATTTAATAGTTGCAGATGGGCCTTTAACGGAAACCGATTCAATCACATCAGGGTAGATCGTACCCTGTGCAAGCCATTTTACATCTTCAATACGATGAGCTTCCTCATCAAAAACATCAATAAAAGTATTACCAATGATCTTTCTTTTTTGCTCAGGTTCTGTAACCCCTTTCAAAGCATCAATAAAACGGTCTGCAGCATCGACACCTGTCACATTCAGATTCATATTTTTATATGACTCAAGAACAGCTTCAAACTCAAATTTCCTCAGCAATCCATTATCCACAAAAATGCAATGAAGGCTATTGCCAATGGCTTTATTTAATAATGTTGCTGCAACCGTAGAATCAACTCCACCTGATATACCCATTACAACTTTATCATTTCCAAGTAAGGATTTAAGTTCCTTAACAGTTGATCCGATGAAAGAATCAGGTGTCCACGACTGTGAACATTTACAAATATCTACAATAAAATTTTTAAGTAAAGTTTTTCCTTCAAAAGAATGATAAACTTCCGGATGGAACTGAAGTCCGTAAACATCCTCACCCTCTATTGAATAACCTGCAATCTTAACATCCGCTGTACTTGCAATAATTTTAAACCCTTCAGGAGAAGTAAGTATAGTATCTGCATGCGACATCCATACTTGTGATCCCTGACTCATCCCTTTCATCAGTTCGGATGAGGTATCAATATAATCCAGATTAGCTCTTCCGTACTCCCTGATCTTTGATGCAAGGATATCTGCTCCTTTTTGAAGTGCAATCAATTGTGCACCATAACAAACAGAAAGTATCGGAGCTTTGCCAATTAATTTTGACACTTCCACCATAGGTGGATCTTCTTCTCTAACAGAAAACGGGCTACCGGAAAGAATAATACCTTTTATATTAGAATTAATCTCAGGAAAGGAGTTATAGTGGTAAATTTCACAATACACATTCAGCTCTCTCACCCGCCTAGCAATAAGCTGGGTATATTGTGAGCCAAAATCCAGGATAAAGATTGTTTCTTCCATTTCACAAAAATAAATATAAGAACTTAAAAAGCAACAGGGGAATTGGTTTTTTAATCAACACTTTTTCCAATCGACAGGAATACTGGCAGTAGCAGGAGCAGTAGCAGTTCTCAGTCACCAGCCACCAGTAGGCAGCTGCAGTTGGCAGTTTGAATTGCCTCCAGATTTTAATCCTTCCTCAACATGCAAGTAAAACTACTACCATGCGAAATTGATAACTAAAAAGTTATTAACAATTGTATTACTTTTCCTAAGTTAATTGATTAATATACAGAGATATAAATAAGAATTAATAAAATAGATACGAAATTGATGTTCCATATCTGTTTTTAAGTTTTTCTTACCTCATTACTTGACATTACACTAAAATTTGTTTACATTTGTTAAATTAACATATAATCAATAAAAATGAAACCCATAAAGTTATTTTTAGTAGGCGTCTTATTTCTCTTTATGCTCTTGCCAAATGAGCTAATATCCCAACAATACCACCCATTTCCTGATTCCAACGCAATCTGGAGCGAGGTTTTTACCAGTAAGCAACCAGATATAATTGAAACATATCAATACGGTATTTCAGGTGATACAATTATAAATACAACACTATATCATAAAATTTACTTGTTGAACGATACTGTTTACCCATTAATTACCGGACAGTACTGCGGTGCTATCCGGGAGGATAGTTTGAAAAGAATATTTGTTATTGGATGTAATTGTGCTTATCCAGGTACCACCGGAAATGAAGAAGTTGTACTTTATGATTTTTCTAAATCGGTTGGTGATACTGTTTTTGTTGGGATGGATAGCATAGGCCCTGAGGGTTATCTGGTAATCGACCATATTGATTCAATGCTCATTGATAACAACTATCGTAAAACATTTTATTTTTCTACGCTTTATTATGATTATTGGATTGAAGGAATTGGCAGCACACGCGGGCTGTTTTCTCCAATTATATCGCAACCAACCGGTTATCGAATATGGAAATTAATATGCTTTAATCAGGATGATATTATTAAGTATTTAAATCCTGATTATAGTAACTGCTTCCCGGTTCTTTCAGGGATAAATAATCTTATACAAAACAAAACAAATGTAGAAATTTACCCCCATCCTGTAACGGATATCAGTACTCTTGATTTCAGTAATGCGCAAGGTGATTATTCCATTGTAGAAATATTCAATATACCTGGCAAAAAAGTGAAACATATCTATCTTCATGGTGAAAACAATATACAGATATTCAAGTGTGATTATAAACCGGGTGTTTACATATATAAATTATCAGGAAATAATTCGGAGCCAATTGAGGGTAAATTAATAATCAATTAGTTTAAAACAATCTAAAAAATATATAGTAATCATGAAAAATTTAAGATCCAGCATTTTAGTTATGATTGTAATGATCCCATTTTTGGTAGCATCTCAAATCAATCACACTGTACAGTTTTCATCTAATAACATTTTATTTACTAATGAAGCAGCACCTGATGGAAATACTTATACAAAAGTATCCTTGCCCGATTTTTATCAGGTAAGCGATACAGGAAAACCTGCATTACCCGTGAAATACATTAAATTAATAATTCCGTCAGGACAAACTGTTGATGATATTACACTTTCAAATATAACAAGTGAAAGCTTTTCAGTAACTTATCAAATTTATCCTGCTCAACACCCAATTCCAACTTGTTCCGGCTGTCCAACACCCGATTTTGTTATTCCGGATACAGTGATCTATAATTCTCCAAATAAATGGCCGGCAGAACCAGTGGTGTTTGATCACCAGGGCTATTTTGACGGTAATAATAATATTTTAACTCTGGCAATTTGCCCATTTGAGTACTACCCTATAACAGGTCAATTAGATTTCTTCACTTCCATTGAAATAAACATTACTTTGACATCAAATTATCCCAATGGAATTATCAACATCAACAGGCTTTCAAATAATCAACCCTTATATGACGTAATTCTATCAAATCTTGTTGAAAATACACAAGATATAAACTTGTACAAAACACTACCAAATTTTGTTACTAATATAATAAGTAGAGGTCCTTTAACATCCTATGAATACGCAATTATAACACCGGCTGCATACATAAATGCCTTTGATGATTTCATTGATTGGAAGAAAAAGAAAGGAATAGATATTGGCATTGTAACAATCGAAGATATTAAAAATAATTATACAGGTGATTTAATTTTTCCCGGTGATGAAATATATGATGATGCGGGTAAAGTCCGTCAGTATCTTTATGATGCCTATCAGGACGGTATGGTTTGGGCACTTCTAGCCGGTGATGCTTATGTAATGCCTATTCGATATGGATGGGCTATCAACAATACAACAGACTGGTATAAAATTATTCCAACTGATTTATATTTTGCTGATTTCACAGGTAATTGGAACGTTGACCATGATAATAGATGGGGAGAACCAAATAATGATGATCCGCATTATTCCCCCGAAATTTTTGTAGGTCGCTTATTATGCTCATCATCCCAGGATGTATCAAACTGGGTTCAAAAAGTATTGATTTATGAAAAGAATCCCGGTAATGGAAATTTATCTTATTTAACTGAGTCTTTTATGTTTCAGGCTGACCAGTTGCAACAAGATGATGAGGCAGGAAATGTGGCAGGTCATTTACCTATATTCAATCATACAATTTGGGAAGAAATACCGTCATTTTATAGCAATAATCCTACATTTCCAAAAGGAGCAGATATTATTGCCGAAATGAACTCTAATTATTACGGGCTGATGAGTTGGTTCGGTCATGGAGGAACAGGAGGACAAAATAGCGGTGTAACAACTTTAAGTGCAGGGATAAATTCACAACCTTACTGGAAACTTGATGCAGAAGATGCTTATGAATATTATGATGTAGAGCCGGAAATAAATGATGGTTTGGATAACCTTACAAATTACAATCATCCTTTTGTAATCTATTCAATTAGTTGCGTTATTACTCCATTCGATAGAACAAAATCTACAGGTAATCAAGGGGCACGAAACTGTGGGGAAAGTTTTACTGTTAATAACTTAGCTGGAGGAATTGCTTTTCTTGGCAACACAAGAGATGGAAAAGTCACTTTATCTTCCCAACTATATAATAAATTTGCAGACTTATTGACTTTAAGTCTAAACCAACCTTTCTATTCACATATTGGTGTGTCAGAATTAATTTCAAAGCAAAATTATTCATACCACTATTTACGATATTCCCATAATCTTATTGGTGGACCTGAAACTCAAATGTGGACTGCGCTCCCCCAATATTTTACTGTGAGTATCAACCCCTCATTCGTATTTATGAACGAAAATAATCACATTGAAGTAACGATTAATAATATCGCAGTAAACAAACAAGCTACTGTATGCTTATATAAAGAAAATGAGGTATTTGCATCTCAAATTATATTTGGCGATGCTAATAATCAGGCTATTGCTATCTTTGATAATATTACACCTATTTCATCCGGAGAAATATCAGTTACAGTTATTTCACATAATTATATTCCTTTTGAAACTCTTATTCCCATAGAAGATTGCATCCTATCAAATACACCCCTTATTATTGATTCAGATCAATTATGGGATATTGATTTGCTCATAAATAGCGACATTGTTGTTGAATCTGGGAATGTTTTAACTATAAGCAGTAATATTTCATTGTTTCCTATAGCAAAAATAGTAATTGAACCCGGTGCTAAACTAATTGTTGATGGAGGTACATTGACAAGCAGATGCAATGGATTCTGGCAAGGAATAGTTGTTCAAGGTGATCCTAACTTAAGCCAAATCCCTGAAACTAATCAGGGAGTTCTTGAAATAAAAAGTGGAGGAACAATCTCTAATGCTGAATTGGCTGTTACAGTAATGGGAACAACTTTATTCAAAGGTGGTGGAATTGTCAGGATTGATGATGCTGTATTCAGAAATAATGCAATGAGTGTTTGGATGTGGCAATATACAAATTATATATCTTCAACAAATACAACTATTCCAAATGTTAGTTATATCAAGAACAGCCTTTTCGAAATTAATGATGATCATTTATTGGGTACAATAACTCCGTTCTTTATCCATTTGTGGGAGGTTGACGGAATACAGATATTAGCTAATACATTTATAGATAATTCAACCATCACAGATATAGCTATGCGAACGGATGGAATTTTGGCCTATAATGCATCATTCTATGTAAATCCAATTTGTTTAGATATTTATACTCCCTGTAGCACCTATGCAAAGAATCATTTTGAAGGCCTCAATTATGGAATACGTGTTATGAACTCTAAACCGGATATTCCATTAACAGTGACAAGATCGGAATTTAAAGATGTATACCGTGGAATTTTTCTTAATGGTGTTAGTAATGCTACCATTACCTTTAACAGTTATGAAATACCTGACATATACAATTATTATTCTGATACTTACAATGACCCATATGTTGACATTCAACCCTATGGACTTTATCTTAATGGGTGTAATGCATATACAGTTGAAGAAAATGATTTTTATGCATTAACAGGTTTTGGAACACAGTCGGCAACCTATGGTGCTATAATAAACAATTCTCACGATCCTCCAAATGAAATTTATAAGAATGATTTCCATGATTTAGAGTGTGGGATTCTAGCATTGAATGACAATCGGTCATTACCAGATCCCGGTCTCGAATACAGTACAGGACTTCAGATCAAATGCAACAAAAATCAAAACAACTCACAAGATATTGATGTTAGATTTTCTGATCCAAATTCTATATTCAGGGGCATTGCAGAATATCAAGGTTATAATGATCCTTTGGATGATAAATCTCCTGCCGGTAACACCTTTTCTCATACCGGTATTGCTATTGATTCGGATTACGATAACAGGGATTGTAACTATTTTATTTATTATCATCACATGGATGATGGGACAGATCCGGCATGGATACCAAAATATTATTCAGACAATATAACTCTAGCTCCGACTCTATATAATTATATTTATGAACAAGTATGTTTATCAAATCCTGATGCATCAGCCTCTTCAGAAATTCCAATATCACAAATGTACTCAGATCTAAACAATGCAAAACAAAATAAAAACTCCTCATTGATCATTTTAGATATCTGGAAAGATGGAGGTAATACTGAGCAACTTGAATTTGAGGTAGAACTAGCCCTTCCACCTGAATCCTATCAGTTATATAATGACCTTTTACTCGAATCACCTTATTTATCAGATGATGTTTTAATTGCAGCAATACAGAATGAAGATGTTTTAACATCTCTAATGATAAAACTCATAATGATTGCAAATCCACATTCAACAAGGTCAGAAGATGTGATGGATGCTTTATATAATAGATTAAATCCTCTTCCTCAATCATGGATTGATGAAATACTGGCAGGAACCACATATGCTTCACAATTAGAACATCTTGAAGCAGCTGTTACCTATGATTATCATCAATATAAAATGATTATTGATGATCTAAAAACACGTTTTGTTAACGATACTATAAATGTCTGGGCTAAAGATAGTCTTAAGAACCTTTTATCCCAAGCGGATGAAATTAATTTAAGATATGAATTGGCATTCTTATACCTTAATGAAGGTCAATACCAGCAAATGAATAATGTAATTAATAATATCCCACTGGAATTTAATCTTGCCGAAGAACAAAATACAACTCATCAATATTATATTGATTATTTATCAATTTTAGAAGACATGAGAAATGACTCTTTAGATGTTACTCAACTTGATTCGATACAAATTGATACATTGCAAAGCATCGCAAATAATTGCAAGCATTACCCGGCTGTCTGGGCAAATAGTTTACTTGAACAATTAAACATGGATCCTGAATATTGGTATAGAGAACCAATACCTCCTGATCCATTAACATTAAGAAACTCTCCACAGTCAAAACCAACATCATTATCTGGAACAATTGAGTACCTTAAGGTTTATCCAAACCCTGCAAATGATTACTTCACTTTGGATTATCATGTACAACAAGTTTTTAGTGAGCTCAGAATTGATGTAATGGATGTTGCTGGTAGGATTATTCATTCTTTTCCTTTAAGAGAACAAAAAAGCCAGAAACTGATTGATATAAGGGAGTATAAGCCTGGATTGTATTTAATCAATCTTATTGGTGATGGAGTAATAATTGATACCGAGAAGCTTAATGTTAACAAACAATGATATTACGAAAATTAACACTATTTGTTCTTTTATTATTTGTGTTTATAAAACCAGTATTTTCACAAGTAGAATACTTTAATAAAATTAGCTCACAATATCTTGTCAGTGCTGCTTATGGTATAATTGAAAAGGATTCAAACTACTATATTGCTGGTGTTTTTTATGATACTGTACCGAGTTATCAACAACAATTATACATAGAAAAACATCCTATGTATGGTGGAAAGATAATAACAAAATCATATGGTGTACCGGGTGAAGTGTATACTATTGGATTTACTACTCCGATGATAAATACTTCAGACGATGGTTTTGCAATAATAGGAGGTATAATGGATTCAACTGGATTCTGGCATGCATACTTAATGAAACTTGATTCAAATTGTGATACAGCATGGTTAAAATATTTTTACGATACTATAAGCCCATACACTTCTGACTATTTGGCCTTTGAGAATATAAAAGAAACATATGATAAAGGATTTATTATTGTTGGAGAAATTTATGCCTCACATCAATATGATTCGGATGTTTTTCTTATAAAAACTGATAGCCTCGGTAATACAAAGTGGTATAAAACTTATGGATATATTGCAACTGTGGATAGAGCTTTCTCAGTTATACAAACACCTGATTCAGGATATGTAATTGGTGGAGATTCACGACATGCCGGTGTGGATTATGCGCAAGATGCATATTTAATAAAAACCGATAAAAATGGAAATGTTATCTGGGAAAAATTCTTAGGAGGACAATATTCTGATCAGCTTGCCTATGTTGCTTTAGCTTATGACAGTAATTATATTGTTGGTTACTCATATGCTTATGAAGAAAATCCTCCTGTAATTGCAAAAAGAGAAATAAGTGTTTTAAAGATCACACCATCTAAACAAATATTATGGGAGAAGAATTATCGAATTCATAGGGAAAACCTTGTACGTAATATTTTAGAACTTGATGACCATAGTATTATTATTGTTGGAATATCAAATGTAGTTGATACAATTGGCAATAATGGTGGAAGGAAAGCATTCATCATGAAATTAACAGAAAATGGTGACAGTTTGTGGCACAGAGATTATTCATACCTGCCACAAATACCGAAAGGACTAAATTTCCTCTATGATATTAAACCAACATCAGATGGAGGATTTATTGCATGTGGGAATTATATGAACTACTACACTCCAACAAATCAGTCAGCATGGCTTGTAAAAACCGATAGTCTGGGATGTGATACTCCGGGATGTGTAATTGTTGGAATGAAAGATCACCAACCAATATGGGCTGTGCAAGAAGTAAATATCTTTCCAAATCCTGCATCAGAAAACATTAGTATTGAGATAAACCAAGTTTTTAATGACCATTTATTTTTTGAGTTGTTTGATAGCTATGGCCGAATAATTAAGCAATATAAAATATCAAGTTCATCAATTAGAGTTTCTCTGGCGAGTATCAGGAATGGTATGTATTTTTATAGGGTGAGGAGTAAAGGGCAGGTGTTAGGTAAAGGGAAGTTGATAGTAATAAGGTAGAAGAAAATAGGCAGTAACAATGCCAGTTCTCAATCCACAGCAGTCAGCAGTAGGCAATATAAAAAAACTGCCTACTGAATAATTCACATTATCATATTATCACATAAACAAATCAACTAATTAACTACTCAACTTTGGAGATCCTAATCGAAGAAACCTCAACATCACCGCCCTGTGGGTAAATACTGAGCCAGTTATTATCAATCCTGAACCATTTATCCTGAACACTCACCCTGATGATATAATTCTGAATGACATCATCTTCTTCAAGAGCGAATGTTATCCCACCACTTTTAGTTGCATCCTTACCGTAATTAAGAAAGAGTTTTGACGGTTTATTGCTCAGGTTTTTAATTTTCAGGAAGATGTATGCACTTTTTCTTGCCCTGATATCAACAGGCTCGAATGCAAACTTCTTCTCTGACTTTGCCTGGATAAGCATGGTTTCCTTATTTACATCAACAATAGCATTATCAATTATATAACGTGTGATCTCATCGATTTTTTGCCTGGGATATTTCTCATCGGGGAGAATTAATAGTGCTTGTTTGTACTTGAAAATCGCCAGATCAAGAACCCTGGTCTCATAGAGCTTATCAGCATCAACAATAATTTTATCATATTTCACACGTAGCAATCTTGCCTCTTCTTTGAAAATTGATTTTATCTCTGATATTTTCCTTTTAGGATATTGCTCTGAAGTTTTGATATTTGAGGCATTTTCATATTCCTTCAGTGCATTTTTAAAATCCTTTACATTAGCGTATTCATCTGCTGTAGCAATAGCTTTATCGTATGCTTCCTGTCTGGCTTCCTGATCTGCAAGAAGAATATTATTTATTTCAATGATCTTATCTTTAACAAATTGTTCATCAGGTTTTATCTCAGCAGCTTTCTGGTATCTTTCCCTGGCATCTTCATATTCTTTTGCCTTGAACAAACTAGCTCCGGCACTAACTGCGTTATCAAAGGCATCATTAATACGTTTGATCTCCGTAAGTATATCATCAATCTCTGTGATCTGTGCTGCAGGATATCCTTCAGATGGCTTCACATCCAAAGCCTTCTGGTAATCAGCTTTTGCTTCAATATATTTTTTAGAATTAAATTTTTGATCTGCTGAAGATATGGCATTCTTGTACAAATCTTTTTTCTCTTTAAGATCTGCAAGTATCTGTTCAATTTCCTTAATTTTATTCTTTGGATATTCTTCTGCACTCAAGACCTCAGAAGCTTTTTTATATTCCCGTATCGCGTCCTCATGCTCTTTAGCATTAAAGTGTGCATCAGCATTCGCGATAAAATTATCATATTTCTCTTGTTTTGCTTTTATCTCAGCAAGTATTTTATCGATTTCAGCTACCCTCTCTCCAGGATACTTTTCATTGGATTTAATTTTCTGTGCTTCCTCATATGATTCCCTGGAACTCTTATAATTCCTTGCAATGAACTTTTGATCTGCATCAGTAATTGCTTTGGCATATGCTTCTTCCTGTGCTAGAATTCCGGCAAGTAATATAGCTATTTCATTAAGTTTATCTTTAGGATATTGTTCTTTTGGTTTTATTCCGGATGCTGTGTTATAAGATTCTTTTGCCTTGCTGTACTCTTTGCTATTAAATTGACTATCACCCGAAGCTATAGCAGCATCGTAAGATTCCTGCTTTGCCTTTTCATCTGCAAGAATATTTTCTATTTCCCTGATCTTATCAGCCGGATATGCTTCATTAGGCTTAACACTAAGAGCCTCCTGATAGGATTCTTTGGATTTCACCAGATCATTAGCTGCAAATTTTTCATCACCCAGGGCAATAGCTTTATCGTATGCTTCTTGTTTAGCTTTAATATCTGCAATGATATTATCTATTTCTTCTATCTTTTCATTGGGATAAGTTTCTTTTGGCTTGAAAGTTAATGCAGATTCATATTCCGGCCTGGATTTTTCGTAATCTTTTGCCACAAATAATTTGTCCGCATTAGCTATTGCATTGTCATAAGATTCCTGCTGTGATCTTTCTGCTGCAAGGATTTTTTCAATCTCTCTAAGTTTTTCTTTTGTATAGTTTTGATCAGGTTTAAATTCAGTAGCTTTTAAATAAAAATCTTTGGCCTGCAGGTACTCTTTTGACTTAAAACTTTTATCACCCATAGAAATAGCCTCCGAATAGGCTTCCTCTTTTGCTTTGATATCAGCAAGGATCTTATTTATTTCGCCTATCCTTTCACCCGGATATGCTTCCGCAGGCTTAATTTTCAGGGCTTGCTGATATGATTTTAAGGACTCATCAAAAATATTCGCATTAAACTTTTCGTCTGCATCAGTAATTGCTTTGGCATATGCTTCTTCCTGTGCAAGAATACCAGTAAGTAATATGGCTATTTCATTAAGTTTATCTTTAGGATATTTTTCATCGGGTTTTAATCCGGATGCTGTGTTATAAGAATCTTTTGCCTTGCTGTACTCTTTGCCATTAAATTGACTGTCACCCAAAGCTATAGCAGCATCGTAAGATTCCTGCTTTGACTTTTCATCTGCAAGCATATTATCTATTTCCTTGATCCTGTCAGCCGGGTATGCTTCATTAGGCTTAACATTAAGGGCTTCCTGATAGGCCTGTTTTGATTGACCATATTTCGTTGCGGTAAAATATCCATCAGCTTCAGCAATAAGCTTATCATAAGCTTGCTGTTGTATATTGAGTTTTGCCAGAATTGACTCTATTTTAGCAATTTTTTCCTTTGGATAGTTTTCTTCGGCTTTGATCTGTAATGCTTCTTCAAAGGAAGATTTGGATTTCCCATAATCTTCTGCTTCAAAAAGCCTGTCGGCATTAGCAATAGCGCGATCGAAAGAGTCGTTAACAGATTTTCTTTCAGCAAGTATCTTATCAATTTCAGATATTTTTCCTTTTGGATAATCCTCCTCAGCTTTTATTTCGCTTGCCTTTTGATAGTGTGTTCTTGCCTGAGCAAGATCATTCAATTCAAAACTACTATCAGCAAGCTTTATAGCCTCCGCATAGTTTTTATCTTTTGCCTTTTGAAATACTTGTTCAGCAAGAATATTATCTATCTCTGCAATTTTATTTTTCGGATACTCCTCATCAGGCTTATGACCCAAAGCTATATTGTACTGGCCTATAGCGTTTGTATAATCAGCCGAATTAAAATATGTATCAGCGTTTTCTATTGCTTCTTCATATGCTTTCTGCTGAGCTGATATCTTTGAAATAATTCCGTCAATTTCTGCAATTCTGTTTTTAGGATATTCTTCAGCAGGCCTTACTTTTATTGCTTCCTGATATTTAATCTTTGCATCATTATATTTATAATCATTGAACATAGCATCAGCGCCGGCTATTAATCCATCATAAATTTTTCGCTGTTCGCTTTGGCTATCAAGTTGTTCAAGAATAATATCAATATCGTTGATTCTGTTCTGAGGATATTTTTCATCAGGAAATATCTTCAGAGCCTCAAGGTAAACCAATCTGGCTTCTTTATACTTTTTAGCATTAAATGTATTATCTGCCTGTACTATCAGCTTGTCGTAGGATTCATGTTTGGCTTTTATTTCTGCCAAAATCTTCTTTAATTCATCTATCTTTCTTTTTGGAAGTGCCTCATCAGGTTTTATCAATGAGGCTTGTTCAAAATCACCAAGGGCTTTCTCATAATCCTTCAATTCAAGCCATTTCATAGCACTTTCGAATGCCACATCATACAAAACATTCTGTACCTTATTATCGGCTATGAACTTTCCTATCTCCCTAAGTCTTTCAGTAGGCCTGGTGGCGCCCGGCCTTAAACTCTGAGCCTTCTGGTATGAAACCCTGGCTCTTTCATATTCTTTTGCATCAAATAACTTATCAGCCACAGTAATGGTATTATTATATTCCCCCTGATTAAGCTTAGCCTCGGCAACCATTTTATCACACATTCTTATCCTGTTTGTAATATATTGATTATCGACAAACAATGATGCAGATTCTTTTGGAAAGAGTCCGGAGGCTTTGGAATATTCACTTAAAGCAACCTTAAAAAGCTTGTCGTCATAAGCTCTGTTGCCCTCAGTTTTAGCATTCTCAAATACCTGAAGTTTTTGTTTTGTTACGCCAAGGATAACTCTGTCATTTTCAACGATCCTCTGATGCAGGTTTTCACTACCGGTATAATTAAATGCAAACTTCCCTGATGACTTATCATATTTTATTGTTGAGCTTAAGCCTCCATAAATACTCATATCCATTTCGGGATAATTTGGAAACAAATATACCCTCAGATAAAAAGGATGGATTTTGTTAAATTCACTTTCCGGGAGCTGAGTAACGATTTCATATTTAAGTTTAACAAGCCCGGCCTTATTAACTTCAACCAGATATTTCTTATTAAATTCAAGCCTTATTTGAAAAGTCTCTGATGAATTAGTTTTTATTTCGTTGACCTTTTCACCTCCTGAAAAAATTACCAGGCTTACATCTTTAAGCTCATTATTACTACCTCTCAGTTTAACCTGACCGCTAAGCTTAACATATCCTGCATTCTGAGCAAGTATAGAAAGAGGTAAAAGTAAAAAGCTTATATTTAGAATCGTCTTTCTCAGTATCATAAATATTTATGTGCAATTAAAATTTTGCGATCTATTTAATTAGCTTCGCAGTGTACTCAGCCTTATTATTCTTATTATCAGTCACCAGGAGTTTGAAAATATTCTCTCCTTTTAAAATTCTATCATCAAAATGATAAACAAGTAAATTATTATTTCCGTTATATTCCATTAAAATCCACTTATCGTTAAGGGTTCCTCTGAACGATTTAATTCCGGATAATTCGTCATTAATCCTTATTTTAATGGTCCACTGGCCAGTAATCTTTTTGCCGGGATAAATATTAATGGCTTTGATCTTAGGTGGAATTGTGTCAAGCATAATTGTATAATCCCCAAAATACCTGGTCTTGCTTTTAACAAAACCATTCTCCCACTTTCCACCTATTGAATTTTTCTTATTTTTTTCTTTTATCTGAACCAGAACCACCTTATCGTGAAGCTCCTTTGGGACAAGAGTATCAGCCTTTATTGATATTTCAACATACTTATGTAAGGGTGTATAAATATTGTGTATATGATATATCTTCGACAGACAAGACTTACACCTTTTTTTGCTGTTATATTCAAATATTATATCCTCATACAAAGCATTTACAGGCACTTTCAAAACAACATCATCTCTAATAAAACTATTATCATTTTCACTGAGAAAGACATATCCCTTTTCATTTATCTTATGAAGGCCATTATTATTGTTAGCTGTGCTTTTTTCACTTTTCGCAACAAATTTGAGTTCTGAAGCATTTCCAAAGTGGTCAGTAACTACATATTTTATATTATAAATTTTATCAGTTTTAAACTCAAAAGTTCCATTTTTACTTGCCTGATCATAAATCATTAAATGGTTATTGGGTGAAATCCACGAACGCTGAATTCTTTTCTTAGACCTCATTAGAGCCGGGTAGTCAATCATAGTATTAATATATCTTCCCTGGCTAAATGACAGCTTTGTCATTTTATAGCTCCATATACATAAAGTGTCCACAAATAGTTCAATTGAAAAAACGCCATTTTTATTATTAGCACCATTAAGCCTGTCGAATGTCCGGATTCCAAAAGAAATACTTCCTGTCACAGTAATTGTATCATCCTCTGATAAATTATAAGTATAAGCAGATTTCTTAATATTGAAAGTGCGATCCTTATTTTCATAATTGATACTGCTAAGATCATCCATCACATAAAGTTTCAACAATGAAATTAGTGGAGGGATATTATCAGTAATGTCATATCCGCACTTAACTGGGTTGACAGGATACTGTGTGTTTTCTTCTCTTATTTCAAAATGAAGATGCGGACCACCTGAGCTCCCTGTATTTCCGGAAAAACCAATTACGTCTCCTTTTTGCACTTTTATCTGGCCGGGTTTAAGACTTACATCAAAGGAATATGATTCTCTCTCATACTGCAATTTCCTGACATAAACTTCTATCTCATCATTAAAATTCCTCAGGTGGCCATAAACACTTACATAGGAATTGGGGTGAGTAATATAAACTGCTTTACCGTATCCGAAGGGAGAAACTTTTATCCTGGAGACATAAGCATCAGCAACAGCAAAGACCTTCTTTCCCTGCACACCCTGTGTTTTAATATCAATACCTGTATGAAAATGATCGCTTCGGAGTTCACCAAATGTACCTGACAAATAAATCGGTATATCTACAGGAGAACGGAAATAGTCGGCCGGGAAGTTCTCCTGCCCATTAATACTTTGAGAGATAAGAACAGAGAATATTATTAGAATTTTGTATTGAATATCTTTAAACATATTATGCACTATCAATTATCTGCTCAACACTTTTGTATAATTTATCCATTGATGAAATAACAATATCAGCATCAGAAAAATTCCCACTTATATCATCTTCATTATAAAATATTGTCTTCATTCCAGCATCTTTTGCTCCCTTTATATCTTTTGCATAGCTATTACCTATCATAACACAATCAACGGGCATAACATCCATTTCTTTTGTTATGTTTAAAAAAAATCTTTTATCAGGCTTTTCATAATCCAGGTCTTTGGAAGAAAAGAAATTCTTGAAATATTTATCTGCATTAATTCTATTCAGAGCTTTGATCATTGCTTCTGTATCCGACATATCAGCATTGGTAGCAATGCAACAGGAATATTTTTTTGAAAGTTTCAACAAGGCTGTTTTCATTCCCGAAACATAATCAACCTTCTCCCAAAAGCACATTGGGCCTTCTTTATCATAATCCACCATAACGGTCCCACCCCAGTCGAATATCAGAAGTACCTTCATTTTGAACTTCACTATTTTAACTTTAAATACTCAAGGCACACTAAGTACTCTGTGTACTAATTGTAGGTTGGCAAGAATGAGAACTTCTCAGCATACTCCATCATTTGCGCAGTATAGTCATCAGGATACTCAATTTTAATATCTATTATCTTGTCACCTTCCAAAACCGGCACAAGTACTGGATTAATAAAACCACCGTATGGTGCCAAATTAAGTTTCCTAAAACGCCCCAAAACTTCTTGGTGAAGGACTGGATCAACGTTTATACCATATGCTTCGACAAGTTCTTTCCCTGCTTCAAAATCTCCTTCAGACTTAATTCTTTGCACTTCGGAAAGGAGCTCACCAAAGAGGCTTCTTAATTTATCATAATCATTGATCTGAACATAAGTTTTGTCATCACGTTTTTCCATTGTGATAACATTATCACTCTTACCTTTTTCATAGCACCATTTCGATATCAGCTGACGGTTTCTCATATGAGCCTGTTCAATATTTTTTCCTTCTTGTATGCGTGTAAGCTGCGTCATCAAGCCATTTCTAATATAGCCATTATATTCAGCTTTAGCAGCATCCATATCCGGTATCAGTCCAAGTTCAAGCATTTTGGGATCATTAAGATAATAGAGTGCAAAAAGGTCTGCCCGTGCTTCTTCCAGAGCAGAACCATAATTTTTTAATGCATCAGGACTAACATTGGGAAGTAACTGGCCTGAACCATGTCCGAGACATTCATGCAAATCGGTATGCAAATTACCGGCAAGATACCCATACTTCTTATTTAATTCTATCTCCTCTTCTGTCGCGGCAAATTCTTCCAGAAACCCATTACCTATGGCAGCCCTATCGTAAGCATAAGTTATATTTTCCATTGTCACCGATTTAGAACCATGATCTTTACGGATCCAGTCGGCATTAGGAAGATTAATTCCAATAGGTGTTGACGGATAGCAATCTCCACCAAGCTGTGCAACAGTGATTACTTTTGCAGTAACACCTTTAACTTTTTTCTTCTTAAACATTGAATCAGTTGGAGAATTATCTTCAAACCACTGCGCATTACTGCTGATTATTTCTGTTCTCCGACTTGCATCGATATCTTTAAAATTAATAACTGATTCCCACGTGGCTTTCATTCCCATAGGATCACCATATACTTCTGTAAATCCGTTAACAAAATCAACCCTGGAGGTCTGGTCTTTTAACCAAAAAATATTAAATTCATCAAATGTCCTTAAATTACCGGTCCGATAAAAATCCATAAGTTTTCCAATAGAATTTACCTGATGTTTATTCTCAGTAACCGGAATTGTTTTATCAAGCCAGAAAAGTATTTTCTCAATTGCAGGGCCATACATTCCGTCAAGTTTGTATACCTTTTCTATCACCTTTCCATTCTCTTTAATAACTTTGGAATTAAGTCCATATGATATGGGATTGAAATCACCTTCTACCATCATTTCAGAATAAAAATCTTCAACTTCCTTTTGGTTAACACCTTCATAGAAGTTGTTTGCTGAATTCACAATCATATCTATTGAATCATTAAGGCAAACTCTTTTTGCATCGATAGCAGGATCAAACATAAGGGGAGTTAGTTTTGCGATCAACATTTCTTTGGTTTCATTTTTCCCCAGTGGAAAGTTATCACTTTCAGTTTCATTGACCAGCCCGGCAAAATATTCTGATGAAAATTCAGGTAAAAATTTATCAGTTGAATAATGATGATGTATCCCATTAGAGAACCACACCCGTTTTGTATACACCATAAAATCCTGAAAGTCCTTTGATGACCTGTCTCCTTTATAATTCTTTGCAATTTCTTCGAGAGTTCTCCTGATACAAAGATTATGTTTATAATTCTGGTCGAAAATAATGTCTCTTCCAGCAAGGGCAGCCTGGCTTAAATAATAAATTAATTCTTTCTGTTTTAATGGCAGTTCTTCAAATTCAGAAACCTTGTATCTCATAATTTTAATATCTGCAAATTGTTCCAGCAGGTAATTAAAATCATCTTTAGGTTCTTCAGTGGCGGTTTTTTTCTCCTCCGAACTGCAAGATAGCAGTATTGTACTCATAATAATTAGGATTGTTTTTGAAAAGTATTTCATGTGTTATTTATTAATGTTTAATTGGTTTCAGGATTGTTCAGTTTATTAGGTGGTGTTTACTAAATACTGCCACTGCTGCTGCTACTGCCACTTTTCTTTAGGCTTTATAGAATGGCAATTTAATGATTTTTGCCCTGAGCAGTTTATTTCTAACTTTAATGAATATCTCGGTATCAGTTTTAGTGTATCCGGATTTAATATATCCCATTCCGATGCCAACTTTCAACATAGGTGACATCGTTCCTGATGTAACTTCGCCAATATTATTTCCATCAGCATCACATATCTCGTAGTGTTGACGGGGAATACCCTTGTCGATCAATTCAAATCCTTTTAATCTTCGGCTCACACCTTCTTGCTTTAATTTCAGGTTGTATTCTTTATCGATAAAATCTTTATGCTCAACAAATTTTGTTATCCATCCAAGTCCGGCTTCAATTGGGGCTGTTGCATCATCAATATCATTTCCATAGAGGCAGAAGCCCATTTCCAGTCGCAATGTGTCGCGTGCCCCAAGTCCGATTGGCTTAACGCCAAATTCCTGACCTGCATCAAATACTGCTTTCCATAATTTTGGCCCATCCTCATTTGCTACATATATTTCACATCCGCCAGCGCCAGTATATCCAGTTGTAGAGAATATTACATTTTTAATTCCTGCGAGATCAATCTTCTTAAATGTATAATATTCCATATCCAGTATATTCTCATCTGTAAGCTTTTGCATGGCTTTCAATGCTAGTGGGCCTTGCACCGCAAGCTGAGCAATTTCATCCGAGGCATTATAAAGTATAATATCAGGATCAATTCCCATATTTAAAGCTTGTTTAGTACACCACTCCCAATCCTTCTCAACATTAGAAGCATTAACAACCAGCAGATAAGTTTCAGCGTTAACACGGTATACCAGAAGATCATCTACGATACCTCCATTTCCATTAGGGAAACAAGAATACTGTACCTTTCCATCAGTCAAAACTGAAGCATCATTTGAGGTTACTCTCTGAATAAAGTCCAAGGCCTGAAATCCTTTAACCCAGAACTCACCCATATGTGAGACATCAAACACTCCTAAGGTTTTTCTAACTGTTTCATGTTCAATATTAACGCCTTCATATTGCACAGGCATATTATATCCTGCAAATGGCACCATCCTGGCACCCAGGGATTCGTGAATAGAAGTAAAGGCTGTATTCTTCATGTTTTGCTTTTTAAAAATTGCTAAAAATGACTATTAATGCCTGCAAAAATAGACAAAAACAAATTGAAGTATCAAGTAGTGTTAAAAAAAAGCAACAAATGGTTTATATTTTTGTTATACCTTTGAAAATATGTTTTTCGCTCAGCAAAGTACACCGCGTTGGGTAATAATGTCTATTGATATTATTATCACTATATGTTCAGTAATTCTGGCATATTTACTCAGATTCAACTTTAATATACCTCAACATGAATTGTCGGAGCTACCTTTGGTAACTGGGTATGTTGTGATTATAAGAGTAATAAGTTTTCTTATTGCAAAGACATATGCAGGCATTATCCGATATACAAGCACAGGGGATGCCCTGCGTGTTTTTTTTATAATAAGTTTGGGAAGTTTATTCTTTGCTCTAACTAATATCATTACATATTATTTCATACTTGGATACTTCTTCATACCTTTTTCTATTATTATTATTGATTATATTGCAACAACTTTTGCGATGACTGCCTTCAGGCTGTTAGTTAAGATCGCATATATGGAATTAACAAATATATCCCGTGAAAAACGAAATGTCTTAATAATTGGAGCAGGTGAATCTGGTATTATTGCAAAACAATCACTCGACCGGGATACAGGTACTAAACATAATATAGTTGGGTTTCTTGATGATAATAACAAAAAGGTTGGTAAAAAACTCGAAGGTATAAACATATATCATACTGACAAGCTAGCTTATCTTCTTTCAACAAATAGTATTTCACATGTGATTCTTTCCATTCAAAACCTCAGTCCTGCAAGAAAAAGAGATTTTATTGAAACCTGCCTTTTACACAACACTAAGGTCATGAATGTACCACCGGTAATAAAATGGATAAACGGTGAATTAAGTTTTAAGCAAATCAAAGACATTCAGATCGAGGATTTACTTGAGCGGGAAATCATTAATCTTGATGAGAAAAAAATAAGTAATGAAATAGCAGGCAAAAAAGTACTCATCACAGGTGCCTCAGGATCAATTGGAAGTGAGTTGGTCAGACAAATATCAAGGTTTTCTCCAAAAAAGATCATCCTGACTGATCAGGCAGAAACACCATTACATCATATGGAGCTTGAATGTCTGGAAAGATCATTACACAACATGATACAGATTGTTATTGCTGATGTACGCAATAAAAGAAGGATGAATACCATCTTTGAAACCTGTAAACCTGATATTGTTTATCATGCTGCTGCTTATAAGCATGTTCCAATGATGGAAAATAATCCTTCAGAGTCAATTCTAACAAATGTTAAAGGGACAAAAGTCTTAGCAGACTTATGTATAGAACATAATGTTACCAAATTTATCCAGATCTCAACCGATAAGGCTGTTAACCCAACAAATATCATGGGTGCATCGAAGCGTATTGCTGAGATATATATACAGTCTCTAAATCAAAAAGGAAAAACCAAATTTGTTACTACCAGGTTTGGAAATGTAATTGGCTCTAATGGTTCTGCAATACCACTATTCAGAAATCAGATTAAACGCGGAGGGCCCATTACAATTACTCATCCTAAAGTTACCAGATATTTCATGACAATTCCTGAAGCCTGCCAGTTAGTTCTTGAGGCAGGAGCAATAGGAAAAGGTGGGGAAATATTTATTTTTGATATGGGTAAATCAATTAAGATTGTTGATATCGCAAAAAAAATGATAAAACTTTCCGGCCTGACACTGGGAAGGGATATACAAATAATTTATACCGGCTTACGTCCAGGAGAAAAACTTTATGAGGAATTACTTAATGATGAGGAAAACACTCTACCAACACATCATCCACAAATAATGATCGCAAAAGTCAAATCTTATGATCACAATAAAATTGCACTTCAGGTTGATGATCTTGTTGAATTATTCGATGCCCAGGATAACTTCAGTATTGTCAGGAAGATGAAGGAGATATTGCCGGAATTTATCAGTCAGAATTCGGTTTATGAAGAACTTGACGGATAAAGATATAAAAGTTTGGAGTGTGGATTGTGGAGTTACGTTCGCAGGTTCAAAAGTTCACAGGTTCAAGACTTTTATAAATTGCCTCCAGATTTTGAATTGCCTCCAGATTCATCTGGAGGATAAAGGTTTCAAAAAAATAGTGGTTTTAACCAAATCAACATTTTGACTAAAGTCAATTTTACTATTTCATTCTCCAGTCAACTGGATAATCCAGTTGCAATTCACAACCAACAAATTCCATTTTCAGTCTATCTCCAAACAAGCGCAGGGATAAAATTGTTGAATCCAAAAAAATTTCCGTATTAGCGGAAATTTTCAAATAGTCAAATAGACAAATGCCGAAAAAAAAGTTTTCGGCATCCTTGAAAGCGAAGCTTTCAAGGATAGTCAATCAGTCCTTAATGCAACGTACTGAAAAACCGTCCGTCTTGTTGTAGCCGTCCCGGTGCACATCAGCGTTGGTGTAATGCAGGTATCGGTACCAGGCGTGGGAGCTATTGTTCTCCGTAGAAGACCAAAAGAGCGTGTTGCTGCCCAAATTGCTGAACGAGCCATTGCTGTAGCGGCGGCCAGCAGGCAAAGCAGTGAAACCACTATTGTTGGTTGCTCCTACATTTGGATAATCCCAATGAGTTGTTCCGATCTCTTTTAAATTGCCACCTGCATCTGTACCTCGCCAACCCCAACCATCCCATTCCGGATCAGGATATCCGTATTGGCTATCAACTTCACCTTCCAGGATTTTCCACTCTTCATCGCTTGGCAAATGCCAGCCACTTGGGCAAATTCCCTGCACACCACTGGGAACGCTATTACTGCTTGTAGCACCGGCCATTGCAGCAGGCCAGTTATACAAAACACCATAAGTACTGTAATTACTTGTTGCCTTAGCTGCAGATACACTTGTTCCCTGGTAACCATAAACATAATAATATGGAGTTGTAGATGAACCTGCACTTGAAGGACTTACTGAAGGCAAATAAGCCAGGTTTTCAGACATCCAGCATTGGTTGCCTATTTGGACTGCTGAATAAAGATTATTATCTCTTGTATCTATTAATGTTGAGGGGCATGGAATTGTACCTTGAAAATTAAACTCAATAATTGTATCCTGCAATGGAATAAAAGTGACAATATCTGTCATTGACTGATAATAACCTACCGCGCTCAATTGATCTCCGTAAGTATAGCTAAAACCAGTTATTGCATTGCCTGATTTTTGAACACAAACTGATCTCTCTTTACCAAGGTAATTTATTTCATATCCTGTGCCTGTTTTATCAGATATACTGTACATCTTGATCGAACTCGTTTTATTGTTATATGTTACACTTAAAATATAAAAGCCTGCCTTTTCTGTGATAAAGGAGAATGAATGAACACCTGATAAATAATTATTCGATAAACTTACAATTTCTTTACCACTTATATCATACACATAAATACTCATATCACCATATTCAGGAATATAGACATCAAAAACAGTACGTGACATAAATGGATTTGGATAGTTTGGCTGCAGAACCAGATTTTTTGAGCCAATCTGATGATCAGTCAGTCCAACAGTAAAATCCAGAACCAGAGTAGTATCTCCGCTGTATAGTGTAGTATCATTACCCTGCATGTCATTTGTTATTTTTATACTGTCAAGTTGCACGTTTAATGAACTAAGTGTAGCAGTATAACTGATAGTAATTGTTGCTTTTTGCCCAAAAGTGTTTAGAAAAAAAGCAATCATTAAAAAAGTAAAAATTAATCTTCTCATAATTGTGCTTTTTATGATGAATAATGGATTGTGTTTTGCATCAAATATATGTATAAATATTTAATGTACCAAGATATTTGCCGATAATTATTTGATTTATCAAATCACTACGAAAGAGCTCTATTCTTTCAACAATGATTGTTTTCCATAAATATATCACCTCTCCAAGGTTATTATTAGCAACGTAATGACGCCCGAAGGACAAATGACACGAATTGAATGACGCGAAGCAAATGACTACTGAATGACAACCTAATGACAATGAATGTCTTTTAAATCATTACTGCAATACCTCAGACACTAAGTCCGCAGCTTCCTGCAGTTTTATGGCAGAGTGAACATGCAGTCCTGATTCATCAATAAGTTTTTTACCTTCATCTGCATTGGTACCCTGCAATCTCACAATTATTGGAACATCTATTCCCTCAATATTTTTGTAAGCATCAACCACTCCTTGCGCTACCCTATCGCATCTCACAATTCCACCAAAAATATTCAGCAATATTGCTTTAACATTTGGATCTTTCAGGATTATCCTAAATCCCGCTTCAACCCGTTTTGCATCTGCTGAACCTCCAACATCAAGGAAGTTTGCCGGGTCACCTCCGGAAAGTTTAATAATATCCATAGTTGCCATAGCCAGACCGGCTCCATTAACCATACAGCCAACATTACCATTCAGTTTGACATAATTCAGATCAAACCTGCTGGCTTCAACTTCCATTTCATCTTCTTCTGTCAAATCACGCATGGCAGCAATATCAGCATGACGATACAATGAGTTATTATCAATAACAACTTTGGCATCGGCAGCAAATATTTTATTATCAGATGTTTTAAAAACAGGGTTGATCTCAAACAAAGAAGCATCAGCTCCAAGATATGCAGCATAAAGTGCGGCAACAAATTTCACCATAGCTTTATGTGCAGCACCGGATAAACCAAGATTGAATGCAACATTCCTACATTGGAATGCCTGCAGTCCAACAGCAGGATCAATAATCTCTGTATATATCTCATCAGGTGTTTCCTCGGCAACCTGCTCAATATTCATACCTCCACGAGGAGAATACATTATCATATTTTTACCATTCTGCCTGTCAAGTAAAATACTCATATAAAACTCTTCCGGCTCAGACTCGCCAGGATAAAAAATATTCTGCTCAACTAACACCTTCTTTACCAACTTACCTTCTGCTGAAGTTTGTGGTGTTATCAACATCATACCAATTATCTGATCAGCATAACTTTCAACATCCTCCAGAGATTTTGCAATCTTAACTCCTCCTCCTTTTCCTCTACCACCTGCATGTATCTGCGCTTTTACAGCCCATTTATCGGATCCTGTTGATGCCTGAATTGACTTTGCGATATTAACAGCTTCTTCCGGAGATGTTGCAACTTGTCCTTCCGGTACTGCAACCCCATATCTTTTTAAAATCGATTTTCCCTGGTATTCGTGTAGATTCATGATTTGATAATTGTTAATTAATTCTTAATGGTTAATGGATTAAGAGTTTGGAGTTGATTAATTTTAATTCGTAATCCGTAATTCATAATTCGTAATCCGTAATTCGTAATTCGTAATTCGTAATTAGATTTAAGTTGTCAAAATTATTATTTTTCCAAAGAGAAAAAAAGTTTTTTAGATTTTAATTTGCCATAAGCCTTGCAGAATGGAAATTTTATCATTTAAGCATTATCGCATTTAAGCATTTAATCATTGTTAAATACTAAGCAAGTTTTTTTATCTTTGCATGTAAGATATATAAAGTATGATAAGAGCCGAAAACATACACAAGTCCTTTGGGGACCTAAAAGTACTTAAAGGGATTAATATTGAGATAAAAAAATCAGAGTTAATATCTGTTGTTGGTTCGTCGGGTGCTGGAAAAACAACTCTCTTGCAGATTATCGGGACACTTGATAATGCTGATTCCGGAAACATCATAATCGATAATATTTCTGTAAACGAATTACCTGAAAAAAAACTATCAGAATTCAGGAACCGATCCATAGGTTTTGTTTTCCAGTTTCACCATCTGCTTCCTGAATTTACTGCCCTGGAAAATGTTTGCATCCCGGCATATATTGGTGGAAAATCAAGGAAAGAGTCTGAGTCAAAGGCAATGGAGATCCTTGGTTTCCTTAAAATTACCGAAAGGGCCGACCACAAACCTGCTGAATTATCGGGCGGTGAATTGCAAAGGGTGGCGGTTGCCAGGGCATTAATAAATGGCCCTGCTATCATCCTGGCAGATGAACCTTCAGGAAACCTTGATTCAGCTTCAGCAGTTGCATTGCATGAGTTATTTTTTGATTTGCGTGATAAATTCGGGCAGACTTTTATAATTGTAACACACAATGAAAAACTGGCTGATATGGCTGACAGGAAACTGACGATTAGGGATGGGACTATTGGTGATTAGTGATTGGTGATTGGTGATTAGTGATTGGTGATGAGTTTGGAGTTATAAGAAACCGGAACTTAATATTTTAAAATTCTAAATTATGAAAAAGTTAATGATCCTTTTTAGCATTGCAATTTTGATTGGTATTAGCATTCTTTACTCTAATAAGGCAAATTGTCAAAATATTATTGATCTTAGCATCTACCCACCTAATCCGACAAGTATGGATGATATCATTCTGATCTCCGAAAACTTATTTACAAGTGGTCCCTGTTGGCTTGATTCATCTTTCCTTACCATAAATGCATTTGATATAAAATATGATACCTATTTTTCAACAGGTATGTTAGCAGTAATGTGTACCAGCTATGATACTTTTCATCTGGGTCAATTAAGTGATGGAACATATCAACTTCATTACAATCTCCGTCATCCGAGTGCTAATCCTCAAATACAAGACTCAACAACTATTGTATTTACAGTGGGATCGGTCGGATTATCAGGTACAAAGAAAGATAAGACCGGTTTTATTTTTCCAAACCCTACAGATGGTAAGATAATTTTAAAATTATCTGAATATAGCGATGATGGAGAGTTAATATTCAGAATATTTTCAATACAGGGAAGATTGCTAGAAAAGATGGAATTGGATGCAACAAAACCTGAAATACAAATAGACCTGTCAGTACTACCTTCCGGTAATTATTTTTATGATTACCATCACAAGGGAAACCAAAACTACACATCCGGAAAGCTCGTTATTACTAAACATTGATATGGCCTGGGTTTGGGTTTACATTTTATTAATTTAATCTGCGTTTCCTGACTTCTGCACGAAGTTATTTTCTTATGAGAAAATTTATCAATGCCCAAATTACAGAAACGGATCTTTCCTCGATAGAGAATAAGAAATTCATCAATAAGGATATAGCTCCTACAAAACTCTCACAACGTACATGGGGTACTTATAACTTCACAGCATTGTGGGTTGGAATGAGTGTTTGCATCCCCACTTATATGCTAGCCGGTGGACTGATCGCAGGAGGAATGAATTGGTGGCAGGCACTATTAACAATAGGTTTTGGAAATATCATTGTATTAGTACCACTGATATTAAATGCTCATCCCGGGACAAAATACGGAATTCCATTTCCTGTCCTTGCCAGATCATCATTTGGAATTCTGGGGTCAAATATTCCGGCATTATCACGAGCACTGGTAGCTTGTGGTTGGTTTGGCATACAAACATGGATAGGTGGAGAGGCGGTTACTTCTCTTCTCAAGCTTGCCTTACCTGTATTATCAGAATTTTCCTGGACTCCAGCAGTGGGATTTATGTTTTTTTGGGGACTAAATGTTTTCTTTATTGTTAAAGGCATAGAGTCAATCAGGTGGTTAGAATCCTTCGCTGCCCCTTTTCTGTTATTGATCGGAATTGGTTTATTGATATGGGCCTATAATACTGCTGGTGGATTTGTACCAATGTTAAGTCAGCCAGGTAAATTTGATACAATAGGAGGATTCTGGAAATTTTTTATTCCATCTTTAACAGGCATGGTAGGTTTCTGGGCAACACTCTCATTGAATATCCCTGATTTCTCCCGCTATGCAAAAAGTCAAAAATCTCAGATTCTAGGTCAATCTTTAGGACTACCTCCTGCAATGATATTTTTTTCCTTTATTGGTGTCGCAGTTACATCTGCAACGGTTGTAATTTTTGGAGAGGCTATCTGGGATCCGGTAGCTCTTATTTCAAGATTTAACAATCCGTTTATTGTCAGCATATCTCTTATAGCACTAATATTTGCAACCTTAACTACAAATATTGCTGCCAATGTTGTTTCTCCTGCAAACGATTTCGCCAATTTATCTCCCAAACATTTTAATTTCGTCAAGGGAGGCCTAATAACTGCAATAACTGGGATATTAATAATGCCATGGAAACTACTTGACAGTTATGAGACTTTTATTTTCGGTTGGCTTGTTGGATATTCAAGCCTTTTAGGGCCGATTGCCGGTATATTAATATGCGATTATTTTATTATACGAAAGAGGAATCTATCAGTTAAAAGCCTGTACGATTTTAATGGTGTATATACTTATTTAAAAGGATTTAATATAAAAGCCATTTTCGCATTGCTGGCAGGAGTGATCATTGCCTTGGTAGGATTGGTTATTCCATCATTAAAAGTCCTGTATGATTATTCATGGTTTACAGGTTTTGCATTGTCATTTATTCTCTATTGGGTATTAATGAATAAGGATAAAAGTAAAATATTGCACAAAGATTAAGCTTCCCTATTTAAACAATTTGATTTTTTTCTATCTTAGCTTTTTATTCAGAAAATATAACAAATGGAAAAATACTTTGCAAAATTTCGAAAAAACACCATTGGAAACGACCTGACATTTAAAACTCCTTTTGGAAAGAAGAAGATGATCTATGCCGACTGGCTGGCAAGCGGGAGATTATATATGCCTATTGAAGAAAAACTAATAAACGATTTTGGCCCCTTTGTCGGGAATACTCATACTGAAACCAGTGAAACAGGAACATTAATGACAAAGTCATATCATCTTGCCCATAAAATGATAAAACAACATGTTAATGCAACAGATGATGATCTAATTATTACAGCAGGATTTGGCATGACAGCAGTAATAAATAAATTTCAAAGAATGTTGGGTTTGAAATCCTGCGGGAAGCTGAGAAATAAAGATTGCATCAATGAAGTTGAGCAACCTGTAGTGTTTATCACTCATATGGAACATCACTCAAATCACACCTCATGGTTCGAAACAATTGCAGAAGTTGTCCAGCTCAAACCCGGAAAAGGGTTGTTAGTTGACCCGGATGAGTTACGAGCACAGCTTGAGAAATATAAACACAGGAAGGTAAAAATAGGTTCATTTACTGCATGCTCAAATGTTACAGGAATAATAACTCCATATCATGAGATGGCAAAGATCATGCATGAATATGGCGGCGTGTGTCTTATTGATTTTGCTGCATCCGCACCTTACATCGAAATAAACATGCATCCTGACGATCCAATGGAAAAAATTGACGCTTTATTTTTTTCACCTCATAAATTTCTTGGCGGACCCGGAAGTTCAGGTGTTCTCATTTTTAATTCTAAACTATATAATAGCTATTCTCCCGATAACCCCGGAGGAGGCACTGTTGACTGGACTAATCCATGGGGAGAATACAAATATATCGACGATATCGAAGCTCGTGAAGATGGAGGCACACCGGGTTTTCTCCAGGCAATAAAAACTACACTTGCCATAGAACTAAAAAATCAGATGGGAGTGGAAAATATCAGAAAAAGAGAAGAACAACTTGTTAAAATTGCTTTTAGTGAACTTTCCAAAATACCTGGTTTAAAAATCCTTGCGGATAACGTTAAAGACAGACTTGGCGTTATCTCCTTTTATATTAGAGATATTCATTTCAATCTTATTGTTAAGATCCTTAATGACAGGTTTGGAGTTCAGGTGAGAGGAGGATGTGCATGTGCCGGCACATACGGGCATTTTCTCCTGGATGTTAGTCATGATCAATCGAAAGAGATCACTGACAGGATAACAATGGGAGACCTCTCAGAAAAACCCGGATGGGTGCGACTTTCGATACATCCAACAATGACTGATGAGGAACTGTTTTTCATAATTGATGCAGTTAGTCAAATTGCTAAAAACCATCATGACTGGGAAAAAGAATATGTTTATAATAAACATGATAATGAGTTCAAGCATGTGAATGATCCTGAAGACCAGACTGTAAAGGTTTTGGATTGGTTTAAATTGGACAATCCATAATGTAGAGTAGCAGTGGCGGGAGCAGGAGCAGCTTTATATTAATTATGTTTTGAATTCAGATCATAACACATATGGATAAAACAGTACCATCCAAAGCAAATGAAATTTCGAAGTGGCTGAAAATCTCGACTTTAAAATCTTAGAAACAACAAAAGGGATTCTTTTTTTTAACCCGGAGGGTTAACATGATTATAGCAAACAAACCCGGAATGATCATATATGACCCCGGCCGGGGTCACATGATTTTTTTTTGCATTTTTTCTATAAACATGTGATGCCTCCGGCATCAGTTGCTTTATCCCTGCTAAAAAGTAAGCGTATATGCTTCGTCTTCCGACTTCGGTCTTCCGGCCTTCTTGACTTTCTTCTTTCAGTTTATCTGTGTAATAAGACAATAATCATATTTTATGATTTGATGAAAAATTGTTATATTTGATATTATTAAATATCTATGAAGTGTTTCGGTTCAGCTAAATTTGGACAGATTGTACAAAAAAGTTAAAGTGTAGTTTTCTATATTTCAAAGATAATACATTTTTTGTTATATTGCTTTTTGTAAGATGTTATTTATTTGATTTGCTTTTCTTCTCAATTTTAATGTTTTGATTTTTGTGCTTTTTCTTTGTTCCAGAATTTTTATCTATATTGGCTTTGAATGACATTCGATAAAATTTGAAATACCCCCAAAACTTTCCAGAACAAAATCTTGTTTTAATATGCTCGGTTTATCTGATAAAATATCATTATATGAAGAAAATCCCCATTCACAGGGTTTATTTACAAATCCATGATTCACAGGATTAAGGTGAATATAATTTATCAAATAGATAAAATAGCTTTCTCTTGTTATATGTTTACGTTTAAAATTTTTCATAAACAAGCTTCCCATTCGGGAATACACTTTGTTATATGCTTGAGTATAAGAACTAAAGAGTTTTGCAAATTGTTTGCTAATGAATAATGACATTAATTTCTCCCTTTCTTTTGAATCTGTTTTTGCTTTATATTTTGTTGAAAATTTATTCTTTAATATAAGATCACTAATTTCTTTATCATCTTTGATGCTTACCAACAAGTGAAAATGGTTTGGCATTAAGCAATAAGCATATGTTTCTACCATGGAGTTGATATACATTTCGTACTTTTTAAGAAAGAATATATAGTTCTTATTTTCCCGAAAAAGTAGTTCAGTTCCGTTTGAATGGTTGTAGATATGATAGAAGTTTTCTGGGATTAAAAGTTCCATAATTTTAACTAAACTTTTCCAAAGTTTAAACTTTGGAAAAGTTTGGTGGTTTGACTAGCTTAGATATTAGTATCCTAAATTAGTAAATAGTAACCTTATATTTTAGAAAAATTTGATAATTCGTAACTAATCAGTGTCAAATATAAGAAATAATTCTCTTTCTTTCTTTCTTTTTTTTTTTGAAAAATTGCTTGTATTAACAATAAATTTAGAGTTATTAACAGCTTGGCTGGCTGTTTTTTTCTGTTCTTGGAAAATCAGTCGTTATTAACAAAAAACTTTGTCTTATCTTAATAAAAAACCTTGTAAATGCTTGATTTACTGTATATTTTATATTTACTTTGTATAGTAAATACAAAAAGTTGGATAAAGATAAAATCATATCGGAACTAATACAGAAAGTGGAATTGCTTACCCGGCGTGTCCAACAACTTGAGGTATTTGAGCAAGAAAACAAAAAACTCAGAAATGAAAATCAGGTACTAAAACAACGATTATCCAATTACGAACACCAAAAAAATAGCAACAATAGTTCCGTGCCACCTTCAAAAGATGAGAATCGTCCAAAGCGAAAAAGCCTGCGTGAGAAAAGTGGGCTTAAACCGGGAGGTCAAAAAGGACGAAAGGGAAATACGCTAAAAATGGTTGAAAAGCCCAATTTTACACAAAAACATATTCCTTTGTATTGCAATTGCTGTGGTGAAAGCCTTGAAAATGTTAAGGCAATATCTGCGGGTAAACGACAAGTATTTGATATACCAAAAATTGAAATCAAAGTTACCGAACATCAGGTTTATAGTAAGCAATGCAAATGCGGACAAATAAATCAAGGGGGATACCCACAAGAGGCCAATGCCCCGGTAAGTTATGGCAATAATATAGAAAGCCTGATAGGATACTTTCACACAAGACAATACATTCCATTTAAGAGAATGCAGGAAATTTTCAAAGATGTATTTGGAGCTTCAATAAGTGAAGGAGGCATACATTACATTTTAGATAAACTAGTTGTAAAAGCCCAACCTGCCTATAAATTGATAAAACAAAAATTACAATCCAACATAAAATATGCAATTGGCAGTGACGAAACAGGAGTGAAAGTAAATGGTGATAAACACTGGGCATGGACATGGCAAAATGAAGAAGCCACATTTATTACAATCACAGATAATAGGGGACAAAAGAGCATAACCGGTACATTTAAGGATGGTTTTGAAAACTCAGTTTTGGTTCACGATTGCTGGGCAAGCCATTTTAATACTCAAGCAGCATCGCACCAAATATGTATTGCACATTTGCTTAGGGATATGAATTATTTGAATGAACTATACGGCCATAAATGGAGTCAGGCATGTAAACTACTTTTTCAATTAGCTTTGAAACAAGAAAAACAAATGGATACTGTGGATTATTATATTCATAATCCGCGAAGAATTCAAATTGAAAAAAGACTTGATTTCTTGATAAATTATGAATTATCCCCTGATAAACAGGAGTTGGTTACTTTCCAAAACCGGTTGAAAAAATACCGGGGGTTTTTACTTACTTTTCTTTATCGGCCAGAGGTGCCTCCAGACAATAACGCTTCGGAGCGTGCAATTAGAAACATCAAAGTAAAGCAGAAAATATCAGGACAGTTCAAATCGCCAACAGGAGCTTTTGGGTTTGCAGTACTTCGCTCTGTTACAGATACCATTATTAAAAATAACCAGAATGTCTTGGGCTCTTTGAAAGTTATTGCTAACTTGCACACTGATTAGTTACTATTATTTTTCTTTTTCAATATAGCGAAAAGAGATACTTTCTTTATTAGCCAGATTCACAGCCGTCATAAATACAAGCCTGCCAACATTTTCCATAACTTCAGGGTCAAGGGTTTCCGGCCTGTCCTTACTGGTATGATAAGTCGGTACGCCTCTCATAGCATATAAAAAAACTGCAGGGATGCCTGCTTTATGAAAAGGATAATGATCTGAATTGGATGATGCCCAGCGCCTTTTAACAGGGACATGAACATACTGACTGGTCAGGGTATCAAATAACTCTGCAAACTCAGGAAATGAATTACCACCTACGACCATAATTGCATCATCACCTGATCCGACCATATCAAGGTTGATCATAGCTTTTATATTAGATAAAGGCATTTGCGGATTTTCCACAAAATAAGAGGATCCTATTAATCCCATCTCCTCCCCTGTAAAAGCAATAAACAAAACAGAACGTTTTGGGGCTTTCTCAAGCAAACAAAAGGCCTCAGCAACTTCCATTACAACAGTAGTACCTGATGCATTATCATTAGCACCACAAAATATATGATCATCGATGTTACCAAGATGATCAACATGTGCACCTATAACGATAAACTCATCTCTTAATTCATTGTCACTACCTTCAATATAACCCAGAATATTCATTGTTTGGCAATCTGTGATCAATTCAGAATTTACCTTAAGATGAATATTATGTTTTAAATTAAAGGAATTGCTCCTTTGCTTCTCCTTAATTTTATGTTTAAGTCCTTCAATATTCTCAGCTGTTCCTTTAAGTAAGTCATCTGCTACTTTTTTACTGATTGTGACAACAGGTATTGATTGATATGCAGATATTGTTCCAATGGGTTTTCCTACAACCAGCAGTGCTGAAGCACCGGCATTTTTAGCCATATCGGCTTTTCTGCTTATTCTGTATAAACTTCCAAAATCTGAATCCTCTACAGGGGGTGTACCTCCAAGTATCAATGCCACTTTATCTTTTACATCCAATTTTTTATAATCATCCCAATTATTCTCTTTAGAAGATATCCCATATCCTGCAAAAACAACATTCGTTCTAATATCGCATGAAGCACTCACTCCCGCCGGAAGAAAATCATACTCAAGTTGATATTTAATTTCAAGAGTATCCTTTCCAGATGGAGATTTTAGTAACAGCTCAAGTGAGAATTCATTTCCATCAAGGATCATGTTACGGTTAACATTAAATACCTGATAATATGATGAGTCTTTCATCAAATGCAAAAGTCCAATTTCTCTGAAATGACCTGCTACATAGGCAGCAGCTTTACCAAAGCCTCCATCACAAGTACCTCTTCCTTCACATTCTTTCCCTGCAAGATATTTCACATGATCGAGGCATTCAGCAGCGGTAATGCTCCGCATAGCTTTAATACATTGGGATTTTTGATCAGCCTTATCCTGGGCAATAACAAAAGATAAATTGTTTAAGAAAACAACAAGACTTAGTATAATAATAATTTTTTTCACCTACTTAAATTTTCTAAATTAATCATTTCTCTGTGCAAACCTATGGGTTAATCCGTAGGTTCATACGTTTTTCGTCATGCTATATTATGCATTAATAATTTTTTATCTCATACAAAAGCTTATCCACATCTTCCTCATTGTTATACATATGAAATGATGCCCTTACAAAATTCAATCCATCTTCAAAGACAGGACGGACACGTATCTTCTTTTTTCGTATTAAGTGAAAATATACTTCCATACAATCCTTTCCTTGAATGCTAAATGCAATTATTGAGGATCGATAATCTTTTTCAGCAGGAGACAGCATTTCTATTCCATTAATTTTTTCTAATCCGTCAACAAATCTCTCAGCTAACTTTTTGTTATGATGGTGAATCCTTTCTAGTCCTATTTCGTGAATAAACCCAATTGCATCTGATAATCCATAGAACAAAGCATTATTCCTTGTTCCATATTCGTAACGTTGGGCTGAATTCAGGAGCATTAATTCTCCCTTTGAAATATCATAAGTATCATAAGAACCACCGCCAACAGTTATAGGAGTACAGGTTTCAAGCATTTCCTTCCTGACATAAAGAACTCCCGTTCGTTTTGGCCCCACCAGCCATTTACAGCCTCCAAATGTATAAAAATCTACATTAGAGTCTTTAATTTCAATTGGAATATTTCCAACTGCCTGTGCCCCGTCAACAGCAAACCAAATATTATTATGTCTGGCTAATTGTCCGATTTCCTTTATTGGGAATATTTGACCTGTAGTAAATGTAATATGACTAACGAAAATTAATTTTGTTCGCCTGTTAATTAAAGCTTTTATCTTCTCAATATTTCCGGCAGCCTTCAATAAATCCGGTTCAAAAGTCTTGATTACAATACCTTCTGCTTTCATTCGGTTTAGAAGTGGAACTATTACGGCAGGATGTGCATGAGTTGATGTAATAACCTCATCACCTTTTTTTAAAGGAAGTCCGTTAATAATAATATTACAACCCTCTGTTGTTGAACCAGTAAGAGCAATCTCACTATTATCAATATCATTACTAAGAAGTTTTGCACACTTTTTCTTAACAGCTTCCCATTTTTCACCTTTAGTTCCCGGACCAGGATGCATTGCATCATGCTTCATCGCTTTTGATAGCTCATTCAACACTGAGTCAGGGAGAGCACCGTTTCCAGCAGTATTTAGATAGCAAAGATTTTCGGAGTATAAAAAATGCTCACGAATTTCCTTCCATAATTCATCTTCATCAATATCAGTAAATTTGAAATCTCCCATGTAAGGAAAACTCAAGCCTGTTCTACCTAATATCAAACTTCCGGCTGCAATGCCGGCTGCACTGATAAAATTTCTTCTTTTCATAAATAAATGAGCAATTCTTGCACTACTGGCAAATATAAGCAGATATTAATAATTCCATTTAGTTTGTTCAATTTAATTTTTGTTACTATTTTTATTACAAAATAAATATAATGCCTGAGATAACAAAATTATCATATTTTAAAACACGTGTGGATTGGCGTGAATGGCTTGAGGAAAATTATGCTATTGATAAAGAGATATGGCTGGTACAGTATAAAAAACACACAGGAAAAGCTTGTATTTCTTATGAGGATATAGTAGAAGAAGCTTTATGCTTTGGATGGATAGATGGAATTATCAAAAGAATAGATGATGAGAAATATACTCGGAGGCTCACAGTTTGTTGAACACTACCATTTAATAGGAAAGTAACAACTTAATTACAATAAATTACTTTGAATTACTATCTAATTACCATCTAATTACTATTGAACTACAACGGCATGAATAATTAACTACCACCCCGTCGAAATGCTCCCATCAACAATCCCCTGCTTGATAGCTTCGATTTCGAGTTTGATACTGTCGGGGATCTGATTTTCAAAATCGTGGTAAGGAGCTATCTCAACACCCTGGTTCGATAGTTTTCCGGTGTAGATACCTCCCCCATTGAAATTACTATCAACAAATGATTTTATCACCGCATATATTGAATTGCCGAGCTCTTTCATAGCACAGGATAGAAGAATATCAGACACTTCAGGGAATGAATAGTATTGATCTACATCTGTTGCCAGTCCTACCTTACCAAGCTCTTTAGTTTTCAGAAGAGCGCCACTTGCAGTAAGACTGCCAACTCCAAACATTACATCTGCACCCATTCCAATCACATTTTCTGCAAGATCTTTTCCGAGTTCTTCATTAAAAAAATCACCTGCATAATGTCCCGCAAAGCCAACATTCTTTCCATACATCTGGTTATAGTAAACGGCTCCGTGACCGTAGGGTTCAATAAATTGTCGGATCTGTGGTATATCCACGGCACCAACAAAACCCAGCATCGGGTTGGTGTTATCATGACTATCAGCCCACCACGCACTAAGAAAACCAAGTGGAAATGCAGCTTCATCAACATCAAATAAAACACTGATGGCATTACTCTGAGCATCTGATAATTCAGCATCAACAAAAACAAATTTAGAATTTGGATACAATTTTGCTGCTGCAATAACTGCATCATTCAACATAAAACCAATAGCTATTATCAGGTCAAAGCCCTGATCACCAAAAGCATCTATCCTTCCTTGATAATTATCGGTTGTAGTATCGATATTGTATTCAACATCAAGCCCAAAATCAGCTTTTGCCTGTTCCATACCAGTTTTACAACTTTGAAGAAAACTCAGGTCATCGAAAGTAAAACCTTGAGCCAACATTGCAACCTTAAGTTTTTGATCAGGTGCTTTCTCGTCTTCCTTTTTGCAGGAAATAGTAATAACTAATGCAATAATAATAATCAGGAGTGATAGTTGGCTAATATTTTTCATAAAGATTCAATAATTTTCATAAACATTTTAACCGGACAAATGTAGCATTTTTCTATTTACTACAAACCTTTCGACCTTTCGACCTTTTTGACCCTTTGAGTTACATGAAACCTGATTTATATCAACAATTATCAAATTAATATCAATAATGATTTTAACATTTTAACTCTGAAATACTTATTTTTGGTCGAACATTTAATTACTATTAAAAAAAATTGAGAGTTCACAACAAAGCAGAACAACAAACTAGCAATAATTATTTAAAGAGTTATGAAATTACCACAATCAGTTTATAACTGGACTTCAGTAATCGGAGGAGCCATTGCGCTTGTTAGCTTTTTTATGTTTATCTTTCTATTTGCCATTTCATTCTTTTTCGACGAAGGAAGTTCATACCTGGGATTATTTATTTACATTATTATTCCTATTTTTCTGTTTATCGGACTCATCTTGATTCCAATAGGAATGGTGGTAAAGATACGCAGGGACAAGAAAAAGGAAAAAGCCGGTGTCCTTAAGATGCCATACATTGACCTCAATAATACACGGCACAGGAATGCCTTTATCATTTTTATTATATCAACTACTATATTCCTGTTTTTAACTGCTATTGGCAGCTATGAAGCGTTTCATTATTCAGAATCTGTGGAATTTTGTGGCACCCTCTGTCATAAGGTTATGGAACCGGAATATGTTGCATATCAGAATTCGGCGCATGAAAGAGTTGCCTGTGTAGAATGTCATGTTGGTTCAGGTGCTGACTGGTATATGAGATCGAAATTATCCGGCCTCTACCAGATTTATTCTGTTGCTTTTGGTAAATATCCGACTCCTATTCCAACACCACTTGAAAATCTGAGGCCTGCCAGGGAAACATGTGAGAGATGTCACTGGCCGGAAAAGTTTTATGCCAGGCAGTTACGAGTTGAAAAATACTTCCTTGCTGATGAAAACAATACGGAATGGGATATAATACTGGAAGTAAAAACTAGTTCTGCATACAGTGCCCATGGAATACAGGAAGGAATACATTGGCATATCCATCCTGATGTAAAGATAGATTATATTCGTGATACCAGTGATAGCGAAAAAATTGCATGGGTTCAATACACCGATCTAAAAACAAACGAAACTACTGTATATCAATCTGAAGAAGAGCCCCTGGATCCTTCATTGATAACAACTATCACTAAGAAAACAATGGACTGTATTGATTGTCATAGCCGGCCTTCACACGCATACAAATCCCCTTCCCATTTTATAAACAATGCCTTCACTGCAGGTAAGTTACCAAAAGATTTACCTGAATTAAAATCCATTGCAATGGAGCTTCTGAATACAAGCTATCCTACTAAAGACACAGCCATGCTTTTCATCGAAAAGGGAATTAAAGAATTCTACAAATCCGGCTATCCTGATATTTTTAATAAAAAAAAGAGATTAATAGAAGAGGTTATATCAACTATTCAAACAGAATTTAATAAAAACATCTTCCCTGAAATGAAAGTTACATGGAAGGCATATCCTGACCATTCAAGTCATATTGAATCGAATGGTTGTTTTAGATGTCATGATGGATTACATGCAAGTAAAAATGGGAAAACCATATCCAAAGATTGCAATCTATGTCATACTATTCTTGGCCAAGGCTATCCGGATTCTTTACAACGGGTTATGATCAATGAATCTCTTGAGTTCAAACACCCGGTTGATATCGATGAAGCGTGGAAGGAAAACCTTTGCACTGAGTGCCACAAGGAATTATATTGATAAATTAATTCAGAAAGCAGTTAAAAAGTTGTTTTAATATAGAAGTCCGGAGTCCGAAGGGGGAAAATTACAACGAAAATATAGAGTCTCAGTTATGTGATGTGCTGTCCATTTTTTTGCCCCCGATAACTGATTAATCATACTTAATAGACAGACCAACGCCAACTTCTTTTAAATTTGCCACTTTCGATAAAGCAATTTTTGAATCTAAGTCTACACAATGACAGGGATGCAATTTTTTCGATTTCAACTTTTGAAAATAATCGACTGTACCTTTCAATTGTTCTTGAGAAGGTTGGAGTAAATGAAATCCACCAATAACGTCGACAACACTATTTTCGTCACAAACCTTTTTGGCATATTCTATAATATTACAAATCCCAGAGTGAGAACAAGCTGTAATAACTATCAAGCCTTTGCTTCCTTTATAGGCCAATGCTGTGTCATCTAACAGAAAGTCATCTTTTATTCCATCCTTGGAATGAACTTTTCCAATAGGTTCTTTATTCTCAAAATCGTTTGATCTTTCTATTTCACCAAGAAAAACTAATTTATCAGATAGCCAAAAAGGATCCTTTGTTAAATTTATCTCAAAGTGTTGATCAAGCTTACGTTTAGAAATTATGCAACCGATTTCATTTAAAGCATCAACAGTTTTTGTTTCAAATACATTTGGATGAGCTATTAAAGTTGGGTTTAAAAGGTACTGATTCGATTTTTGCTTCGGTGTATATTCTTAAAAGCGGATCAAGTCCCCATGTATGATCTAAGTGTCCATGAGAAAGAACAAGAAAATTGCTTTGCAGTAAATCTAAATTAAGCTTTTGAGCATTGATAATAAAGGCGTTGGAGTAACCAACATCAAATAATACTTGCATATTCCTATCTTGAATTAGATACGATACCCCGGGTTCCCCAAGGAAGTATCTATCTATTAATGTATTGTTGTCGATTAATACTGTTAGCTTCATAAATTTCACTTAAAAAAATGGGCAGCATTTCGTATAATGCCAGTTCGTCTATAAACTTTGTAAAGATAATAAATGTTTACTGATAACTGTATTCGCCGTAGAAGGCGTTAGCCGAAGCGTCCACGCTTCTGCTTAAATAAAAGATTAATCGTAATCGATTGGAGGTCTATAATTTAAAGTTAATTAGTTGAGTAGTTAATAGTTGATTAAGGAATTTTCAATATATTTGTAAGAAATAATCAGAAACTGATAAAAAAATTATTCATACCTATACTAATTTGTTATAGCTCAATTTAGAAAAAAATACAGCTCACTATCCTTTGTTGTTTGAGCCAAAAATATTAACTTTGTGAGCTTAAAACAATGAAAATGATTAAAAACAGAGAATCCGAGATAATTGAATTTATAAAAAAAGCGGGGGAATGTTCTTCTAAAAATGTTTTTGAAGGGATTTCATTATCAATTAGTTATGCCACACTAAAGCGGATTTTGACTAAGTTAATTTCAAACAATTATTTAGAAACAAAAGGAAAGGGAAAAGGAACAAAATATTTAATTTCATCTGTATACGAGTTAATCCAACCAATTGATATTCGGGAATATTATAAAAAAGAGATTGATGAGCGAGAAATAAAGGAAACCTTCAACTTTCAAATTATTACAAAAGTACTGAATATTCATAGTGTATTAACAGATAATGAGTTGGCAAGACTTTTGGCACTTCAAAAAAAGTACACTAAAAATATTGGACAACTTTCAGCGAATGAGTATAAAAAAGAGCTTGAAAGATTAGCAATTGATTTAAGTTGGAAATCTTCTCAAATAGAGGGAAATACATATTCTCTTTTGGAAACGGAACGATTATTAAAGGAAAAGGAAACCGCATCGGGAAAGACAAAAGAAGAAGCGATTATGCTTTTAAATCATAAAGACGCCCTTGATTTCATTATTGACCATCCAGATTATTTGTATACACTTTCAGTTTCAAAAATTGAAGACATACACAGTATATTAACAAAGGAGCTTGCAGTTGATAGAAACTTGAGGAAAAGACGTATTGGTATTTCCGGAACAAATTACCGACCTCTTGATAATGATTTTCAAATTTCAGAAGCATTAAAAAAAACTTGTGAACTGATTAATAAGAAAGAAAGTGTGTTTGAAAAGGCCTTATTAGCTTTGGTGCTTATTTCATATATTCAGCCATTTATGGACGGAAATAAAAGAACGGCAAGAATTATAAGTAATGCAATTCTAATGAATGAAAATTATTGCCCTCTATCATTCAGAACGGTTGATACTATTGATTACAAAAAAGCGATGTTGCTATTTTATGAGCAGAATAATATATCAAATTTTAAGGAGATATTTATGACTCAATTTGAATTTGCAGTAAATACATATTTTTAGTAATGAAAAAAACGAGCTGCAATCGGGTAAGCTGCCCCGCCACTAAAGACTGATGTGGAGAGCCCCCGGTTGGCGGAATTTGCAATTCCGCCACAAATAAATTGCAATTTATAATTACATTAATAAAAGTGAGTCAGATTAAATAAAACGAAATCGATTCCTCGTCGATCCTTTATATAACCTAACCATTTTAACTATTGGTTGTGATGTGCATTTTATATCAATAGTCCCGATTGAAGATGCGGTGCCAGTTATACTCACTTTTGCATCAATCAAGCCATCTAATGTGTCAATCTTTAATCCTTGTGAATGAGATAATGTTACGGAGGTTTTACTGCATTTTGAGAATAATAATTTACCACCTTCCACTTCAAAAAGTGTATTCACAAGACAATATTTTCTAACATTTTTAATGTAATTCTGGCTGTGCCAATATTTATATAACTCCTTGCTAACTCCCCCAAGGGCTAAAGAATGAGTTACCACATTCGTTAAATATGCAAAGGCACTATGTTTGTTTGAGAACCTTATTCTGACTTGTGAATCCTGAAGCGGGACACTATATCTTGCACTAAAATCAACACTTACTCCCGACTCACTTGTTAAAGTAAACACATATGGTTTACTGGTTCTGACTAATTTGTTGTGATCCAGTTCTGGGATATCTTCAAATATATTTCCAAAATAAATAAAATTGGGCTTATCTATTTGAAAAATATCACCAATTTTACAAGATAAACCAGAATCATTTCCGATGAAATTTGTTTTTGAAAATTTTATCATAGCGTTAATATTTAGTTATTTTCACTCTCCCAAAACCTCACCAATCTGTTCTTTCAACAAACTATAAATATATAAAATATTTCAATATAGTAATAAAATAAAATCATGATTTTTCAAAATAGCTGGACAAATGTTAGACCGTGATCTGGCAGAGTTTTATGGTGTAGAAACAAAAGTTCTGAAGCAGGCAGTTAAGCGTAATATTGACAGGTTTCCTGAAGATTTTTTGTTTGAGATGACCAAAGAAGAGTTAGATAATTGGAGGTCACAAATTGTGACCTCCAAATCTATCAAAATGGGATTACGATATTTTCCTTTTTGTTTTACAGAACAAGGAGTGACAATGTTATCCTGTATCCTAAACAGTCAGAGGGCAATACAATTAAACATACAAATTGTAAGAATATTTACAAAAATACGAGAATCATTAACAGATAATCTTGATATAAAACTTGAAATTGAAAAAATTAAAAATAAACTTAAAAATCATGATGAGAATATAGAAGAAATATTTACTTACCTTGATAAACTTATTGAGGAACAAGAAAATCCTCTACCAAGAAAAAGAATAGGTTTCAGGCTTCCGGGAAAGGGTAAGTAAACAATTCTTATGTCAGTAATCTGTATGAATCTCTTTAGAATATCGAACACCGATTGTAAACAAACTTACTCGGGGAATAAGGAAATAGCTAAACTTGCTGAACTGGATATAAGCTTAACCTCCTATGTCGCTCGTCATACCTGGGCTACAGTATTAAAACGAGAAAATGTTTCAACTTCGATAATAAGTGAGGGAATGAAACATTCATCTGAAACAACCACACAGATTTACCTGGATAGTTTTGGGGATGATGTTCTGGATGAAGCAAACAAAAGTATATTATAGTATATTCTATTTTATATCTTTTCTGCCTGTTGCTGCTGTTGCCACTGTATACTTTTAGGCCTTTGTCTCTTTAAATCTTTGAACCTTTATATCTTTAAAATGATGTGTTGGATGAGGCGAATAAGAGTATTTTGTAGTTTAATGAAAACACATTAAAGATTCATAGTCTGATTGAAATATCAATAATAGTTTTAGATATTAAGAATTATTCAATATATTTGTTTGGAATATTAAATAAATAGTATAAAAAAATACACAACATATGCATAACCTGTTGTTGTGTACTATTAAAATAAAATATGGCAAGAGGAAGACCTGTAAAAGAATTTAATGATTACATAATTAATGCGAAGCATAGACATTCTTCGCATCAGGATTATTTAGTTTGTCCTGCCACTGCTTTTTTAAAACATACGGTTGAGGCAAAGTCATCAATTGACTTAATAATTAGATCGCTTCCCAAAAAACAAAATGGTGATTATACGTCTGATAGCCGAGATACAATTCAACATCTAATCATTGCCACTTTACCCACAATTATTGGTCACTTTGAGACTTTCCAACGGTATTTATTTGCGGGTTTATTCGACAATTCCGTTTTACTAAACACCTTTGACCCAGAGAGATTCTCAAAGCATTTAGAAAAAGATTTTAATGTTGCGATAAATTTAAACAACCTAAGTTCGTATAGAGCTGTTGGGTCTGCTCCAATTGGAAGATTACTATCTGATAATCTACCTGGCTGGCAAGATCCTGAGAAAGTTAACCGATATTTCAAGCTATTCTTTCAAGATATCAATGTTTTTACAAATGATGATTGCCTCAAATTAAAAACCTTGTATCAATTGAGACATTCAATAGTTCATACAGGTGGAACTATAACGCTTCCAGATGCTCAAAAAGTCGAAACATTAAGAGGGAAAGGAGATACTCAGCTTGCGTTTGAAAACAATTTTATTTTTGAAGTTAGCCGCAAACTTCATCCAATTGTTAGAGATTCAATCAATAGACTGAAAGATGCATTTATTAATGATTTTTCACCAACAGTTACTCAGAACGACAGAGAAAAAATAGGTAAATTCTTTAATGTATCTTCTACAATAGCTGTATGGTTGAGATAAAAATAACTATGCATAACATCCTGAATATGCTAGCTTGTACAAAGAAAAGAATTTTTGCCCGAACTGGGGAGCAATCAATATAAAACCGAAAGTTAATTCAAAATTAGCAACCTGTCAGTGCAACCAAACGCACAAACCAGCACATACACTGATATTTAGGGGGCATTTAACAAAAAGTATTTTAACATGAAACACAAATACATACTTTGCACAGTAATACTTTGTATGATTACCAAAATAGCATTCCTACAAGATTTTCCTCCAACGGATAAGATGTTTGAAAAAACATTTTACATCCAGATCGATACATTAACCGGGTCTTGTTTCTCATTCAATCATGAAAACCAGGAATATATTATTACAGCAAGACACTTGTTTCCAAAGAATATAAAAAATAAAGCAAAAGTTGACATTTCAATTTTACTTGGACGAGTCCTAAAAAAAGTTACTGCCCAAATATTATTACATAAAAATACCAATGTAGATGTTGCTGTTCTAAGAATACCTTATCGAATTAGTAATGAAATGAATTATCCTCCAGGTAGTCCAATAATTGGTCAGAATGTATACTTCTTAGGATATCCGACATTAAAGGGGCGTCTGCTTATGACAGATGATAAAATCAGCAACTTCTTCCCCTTAGTGAAGAAAGCTATTATTTCTGGATTTGTGAAGATTGATTCATCATCCATTGTATTATTAGATGGTCAAAACACAAGTGGATTTTCAGGTGGCCCAGTGTATTTTTATAATTATTTCGAGAAAAAATACATGATCTCTTCCATTGTAACAGGTTATTATTTACAAGAAAATGAAATCACAATTGGCAAGGGGAAAGCTATTAAATTCGATGAAAATTCAGGAATAATAATATGTTTTGACATTAACAATGCCCTAGAAATTATTAAAGAGAACATAAAATAAACAATATAAGACATTATCATCATGAAAATCTCCCAAATCCTCGACAAAATTGACGAAAAACAGTTGTTCGTTCCAGCTTTCCGGAGGGAATAAGTATGGTAAAGGCTTATGTAGGAGATATTTTTAGGTCATTAATAAAAGAATATCAAACTGTTGCTAGGTTACATCGAAATAAACTGACTCATCAAAGCAGTCATTAATATTGTAATTTAAATATGAAAAAACTTTGTATCTACTCGGATGCCTCTATCGAAAATTTATTCAAAAGTAATATAAACCAAATCAAAGATCGTATTGAATCTGAATCTGAGGAATATATATTAAATGTTGGAGATAACCAGTATACCGAATATATAAAAAAGGAATTTACCTTAAACTTCCCTAAAATACTTTTTGATGATACATATGCTGAGAGTTACGAAGCCGATATACCTGGCAGTAAATTTCCTAGAGCTTTTTTTAAAACAGATTTAGATAAATATTATAAATTGAATGTTATTATGTATCATATTCCATATGAAGGGAGCATTCATCTGTTAAGATTCCGACCAAGAAGAGGACTTTTAAAAACAGGAAATCCAATAGTAATCGAAGAAGAAACAAACACAATTAGGCTAGAAGTTATTGATTTCTATCATGATCCTGAGAAGATTAAAGATGAATTAATTCGTTTCCAAGAATTTATTTTTTCTAACTATGAAAATTTGAAAATAGATGTTGACAATTATAATGATGGATTGGACAACACTATCCATTCCTTGTTTAACATAAGAAAGCAACAAATCCTTAAAAACAAAAAACTTCTTGCCTCACTTGGAGTCCCAATAGTGCAAAGAGAAGATACTCCATCGACTTTTTTGGTACCTAAACCAAATATAAGAAAAGAGATTATTGTTAAGCCAAAAGTAAACAAAAAGGGATTTCAACCAGAACCTACTCTTGATCTTGAGACCTACCAATATATCTTAAAAACGATTAATGATATTGGAAAAAATTTTGAACGCCTTCCTTCAACTTATAAAGATAAAAGAGAAGAAGACTTGCGAGATCACATTCTTATGACAATTGATCCAATTATTAAATATGGTAGTGCCAGTGGAGAAACTTTTAATAAAAGTGGTAAGACAGATATTCAATTACGACATGATAGTTCTGTTGTATTTGTTGCGGAATGTAAATTTTGGTCAGGGCAGAAAGATTACTTCAAGTCAATTGATCAATTGTTGAACTATTTAACATGGCGAGATTCTAAAACATCACTAATAATATTTGTTACTAATAAAGAAATTACACCAGTACTGAAAACAGTCTTTAATGTAACAGAACAACATCAAAATTATTTGAAACAAGTAGAAAAAAGTGATGAAGGTTGGTTTAACTTTATTTTTGCCTTGCCAACAGACATAAATAAAGAGATAATGTTGGCTGTGCAACTTTTTCATTTACCAAAATAATAATAATCTTCACTAGTAATAAATCTTTGGACAAGTTTATATTTGTTGAATATAAAAGATAATCCTATGGATGAAATAAGAAAGATTTGTGTTGGGTATATAGATGAAGTAATAAAACCTCTATTACCAAATGCCCAACTTGGTGATTGGATTGCAAATAAACAGGAGATTGCTTTGCATCTTCATAATTTTAAAATATTCAAAAATAGTCAGTTTGAATCCACCAACAATTCTGATTTTATTCATTTTACAAGTATATCAAATATAGTCTCAATTATTAATTCGAAGTCCCTTCTTTTATCAGATTTAAATTTATTTGACGACAACAATGAATTTAAATTGGCAAATAAAAGTCTTGATCTTTTTTGGGATAATCCGGAATATTACAATTTAAAGTCTCAATTTTTTGCCTTTTTATTTTGCCCTTATTCAGATTAGAATATAATGTCGGAAATCATGTGGGAGAAATATGGTCAAAGTGGTCAAGGTGTATGTGTGCAATTTTCAATAGATCAAAAGAATCTTCATCATAACTTTTTCCTTGGGAGAATCCAATATCATCCAGATTCTCCAATTGAAAAACTAATTCACCTAAAACAAAGACATGAAGCGTTCTTAGCAAGGAATGAATTTAAATTTAGCAATTATCCAGAAGCATTGGGAATAATATCAAGTTTTTATAAGAAAGACTACTACAGAAAAGAAAGTGAAATTAGATTATTGAAATTCATACAAAAGCCTTCAGAACATTTGCATTCTCCATATTGGGATGAAAAAGTTTTACTTAATTGGGATGGCAAGCGTGATGAAATAAAATACCGCTATATTTTGAACTTGGAAGATGAATCATGTGGTAATATCAGAATAAAATCAATATATTTCAATTATTTAATTCATGATCAAATTTTCCAGTACATAGATGAGTTGTTCTATAAGAAATTTAAGCGTAAGGTTGTTTTGCAGTTTTTGCAAGGATAAATCTAAGCCTTCTCCACAATCCCAATCTCATCCTCCGTCAACCCATAAAGCTCATAAACCATTTGGTCGATTTCTTTATCAAGCTGTTCTTTTTCAAGTTTTAATTCCTCTACCTTTTGCTTTTGCTCATTAAAGTATTGCATCCATTCAGCTTCTTCGGATAAACTTAATTGTACTTTGGCTTTTTTCAATTCTTTCAAAAACCCCTTAAAATCTAAAGATGGCCAGTTTTGTATTCTTGAGGAGAACAAGGAACCATCGTACTTATGTTCTAAGTGTTCCAGATATCTCTGTTTGACATCTTCAAATTTGACTAAGATCGCTTCATATTGTTTTGATTTATTTGCTATTTCGTCGTTGATAGTATTTGGGATAGGGATTTGCTCAAGGAATCTGTTGAGATAAGAATAATATCCTCCTTGCTTTTTTGTACTTATGGAGTGCATAAAAAACTCCACCACTTTTGAATTCAATATTGCAATGAGGTAATGCATATCAAACTTTTCTTGTAATAAACCAAAGACTCCTGCTCCACCACACAAATACGTTAATCCATTATGGTCAATAGCAAACCTGTTTTCTTTGCTAATACCAGGAGTCAATATCTTCTTGGATTTGAACAGGTCTAATCGCCCCTTTCGAACTAGTTTATACCAATCGGAATTCCCTTTAAGAGTTTTACGAGAATCTTTTCGTGTTTCTAAAATGCTCCTCTTTTCCAATAGGTAATTGTACGTCTTAGGAAATTTTGATTTAAGAGTTTCTTCATCTATTAACACAGTTTCATTTCCAGATAGTACATACGGATAAAGAATATAGTCAAAGGGCTTTTTGACAAAAGACCTTAAGATGTTCCTACCTCTAACAACAGGTAAAAATAATTCCCTTTCGAAACCTTTTGATTGCAATTCATCCTCTGTGAAAATCATTACACTGTCTGCGCCACTAGTCAATCCCGTACATGGATTTACGAAGTCTTTTAATCGGATGCAATTAGTTGTAATTTTTTCTAGTAAATGCTGTGAATCCTGACCTTTGAAAACCCAAACATCGTCCGTTAGATTATCTATTGGGATTTCATGTGAGGTTGAAAATGTTGAATTTTCTCGGTCTGGTAAAAAAAGTGAACTAGGGCCTGTTTCATTGATAATTCGATAGACAAAATTTTCAGGAGAAGCATTTCTAATAATCAAAATACCAGGGTAGGTGGTTACCTCTTCAAAAACAGGAAGTCCATTATAATCAATGAATTCCAATATTCTTTTTCCCAGTAAGAATTCACGTGTCTTTCTCCCATATTCAGCATTTACAAATTGAATTGATGTAATATAACTCAAAAGGCCATTTGGTCTTAGGAGTTCTATTCCCTTTTCAAAGAATATTAAGGAGATATCAATTCTTTTGTGTGCAGTAGTGAATTTCTGCTTATAGAAGTCTATCTCAGTATAATTTAGATTTTGAATTCTTACATATGGCGGATTCCCAATCACCACATCAAAACCACCCTTGCTCATTATTTCAGAGAACTCCTTATTCCAGTCAAATGCTTTATCGCCTGCAACTTCTGGATCATCTATTAAGGAGTTGCCACATTTAATGTTATTACTTAAGATTGATAATTTCCTTCCTTTCCTGGCTGTCCGCAACCATAATGAAAGTTTGGCTATCTCAACACTTTCTTCATTTATATCAACTCCGAATAAATTGTTTTCCAGAATAGCTATGTCGGTATCGAATAAGCGTAATGGTTCATTAAGCAACTCACTTATAATATCATCAATTTCTTTATGCTCCCTAATAAGAAATTCAAGTGCAGTGTTCAGGAATGCACCGCTTCCACAAGCAGGATCAAGGATCTTAAGTGTTAACATCCATTTCTTATAATCCTCAAGGTTCTTGTAAAGATTTTTGCCCTTTTGAGAAATTTTACCATTAGCTTTATGGTATGTTTCATCAATTTCACTATATACAATTTCTAACTCTTCCTTCTTTTCATAGCACAGCTTACCTACAGTGTTTTCAACTATGTACTTGGTAATATATTTCGGAGTGTAAAAAATCCCCTCTTTTTTTCGTTTTGTTTTCCGGGAATCTGTTTTCTCCCCTTGTAATTCACTTGTTATTTCTTCTATTTCACTGAGTGAATGCTCAAATATATGTCCGAGAATATTTACATCAACATCAGTGTTAAAATCGTAAGCAGAGAGTTTGAGGCTGTCATCCTTCAATATCTCATCATCAATCTTAATATTATCCAAAACCTCATCAGGAGCAAATAATCCTCCATTGTAAGCAGGTAATTCATAAGTTTTATAAGTATGCCCGGTATTTAAATGATCAAATAATAATTTAAACCTGTCGTATAATGGCTGGTACGCTTCCAGATCCTTTAACTGTACCCATTGCTCAATAATTTTTGAGATGGCATTTGGAGGTACTAAACCATTATCCTCAGCAAAGAAAATGAACAGTAGCCTGTCGAGAAACTTCTGTGTTTTTTTAAATAATAATAATTTGTCATGATCCGGATTATTCTTAATAAGATTCCGGAATATCTTATTCTTGAATGCAGAGTAATCTTTATAAAACTTATCAGAAATATTTTCCTCATGAAATTTCGTTTCTTCCTTAAGCTTTATTGGTATCTCATTAAAAAGATTCTCCTGTGCCAGGATAAGATATAATTCCTGAAACTCGTTCTCAGTAATATTAAACAGATCAAATTCTTCAAACTCTGTTGCATTATCAATGTAGAATCTGAGCTTATGGAAATTAGATGTGATTACATATTTGCAATTTGGTTGGTTAACCTTATAATTAAAAGCCTGCTCCTTTATACTTTCAAGACTTTTCGTTTTTGTGGATTTAAGCTCAATAACACCAATAGCCTTCCCATCCTTTAATATAGCACCATCAGCCTTTTTAGCATCAGTCTGGTTTTTATATTCAGTGGTCAGGTTGTAATTACTATCAGGATTTATGGTATATCCCAGTACCTGCACAAATATCTCACGCAAAAATCCCTCCTGGTAGTTCTCCTCTTTCAGTAGCTTAATATTTTCAACTCTTTCCATATCCCCATAAAACTCCTTAAACTTTTCATATGCCTGGCCAACAACACTAGCATCAAGAGTTTTAATATACTTCTGCACTACTGACTTCTGGAATATTCCCATTTCTGGTGTTTTAAATATTTACTTCAAATATATGAAATTGGTTTGGTTTGGCGGGTGTTTTTTTTGATAATTCCGGGATTAGCAGAATTTGTAATTGCATAAAAACAAGTGAGTCATTAAAAATGCTCGACATTTAAGTTAGTCAGAAGATTAACTGTTATTTCGAGCGCTTTACAAACTAGGCTGAGCTGAGTAATTAAATAAAACGAAATCGATTCCTCGTCGATCCTTTATATAACCTAACCATTTTAACTATTGGTTGTGATGTGCATTTTATATCAATAGTCCCGATTGAAGATGCGGTGCCAGTTATACTCACTTTTGCATCAATCAAGCCATCTAATGTGTCAATCTTTAATCCTTGTGAATGAGTACACAGATGAAGAAGTTAGAACAATTGCAGATATATGTGAGAGGGCTGAGGGTCGTAATTAAAATTTGGTTTTAATTCTAAAGGTTACTTTGATTATTTGTTAGCTTGTTTCTGCTGTTTTCTCTTATTCCCTGAATTCTTATAGGCGGAATAAAAACTACATGCGCTGCAATAAACGCCAGTGCGGGCAAAATTCTTTTCTCTGTACAGGCTGGCATATGCAACTTGTTATACACAGTGCAGGCTTACTCAATTATCAATTTCTTTCTTATTCTATTATTGTTAGAGATTAATTCAATAATGTAAATTCCTTTGTTGAGAATTGAAACGTCAATTGTACTAACCATTCTTGTCTTATGTATTATCCTTTGGCCAATTTGGTTGTAAATATTTATTTCTTTAATTAACACTCTATCTTGTTTTGAGATAAAAACTTCCTTATTAGTTGGATTTGGAAAGATTGCGATTTCATTAATTTTTTTTATATTCTCAACAAAGGTTGATTGTTTGACAATTACATGCACAGTATCGATAGCAAAATCACCATTCATGATATTCGTAACCTGGCAGGTAATATCTGTTGTCTGTGTAGGATACATTGGCGGAGGATCAAAATCTGTATGACCTGTTGACCAGTCTACAATCAGTACGTTAACACCATTTATTTCAACATTATCAATTCCCCAGTGATCCATATCAAAATTAGGCGCATCTTGTTGGTACCATCTGAATTGTGTATTTGGGGATAGCATGATTGGTGCAACATGTTCCTGGTAATGATACCATGTATAAAGCGGCCCGGTAATATTATTTGTTGGGGTCCAATAATTCATATCTGTCCATGTCATCCCGCCATTAGTTGACCATTGGAGGTGGACTCCAGCATTAGGTTGATCAGGGTCCTCACAATCCTGGTGCGTTGCCTGATCACCATACTTCATATCCCAATCGATAGTGTAATCAGAACCTATTCCGAGATTATGTGGAACCGTAGTCAACTGACGTGGGAAATTAGATGTCGAACCAATCCAGCACACTATTCCCCATGCAGGAAGTATAAGTGGAGGGCATGGATTATTAAACATTGGAGTAGTAGAAATTGGATCCCATCCGGGGCCAAGAGCTCCGGCATTAAAATCATCATAAAAAAGATTACTACAATTAGCAACAGCATACAAATCAATAGAATCACCTAACCAAATTTCCAGTGTATCAACAACATTATTATTTGACATAATTGATATTGTACACTGAGAGTAACTATAGGATATAGAAATAGTGGTTAGCAACAGGGTAATGATTATTTTTTTCATGGCAATATATATTAAGCAATAATAAAATCTTGCATTGTGTATAACTTACAACGTTTGTGGTATGTTTAGTTGCCGATTTCGGAGCCATCATCTATCAGGTTACGATGAACTTTCTGCGAGCTACACCCTTTGAATTTACTACTGTCTTGGCAATTAAATATACCACGTGTTATACAATGTAATTTTTCACAATAATATCAACTAAAGCAATTTATATGGATATTTTTTTTTGCGTTTTTGGAATGAAATGATTTTCTGATTTTGAATTATTCCGTTATTTATTTCTATTGCTTTTGAGATGGTTTTGTCCTTCTCCCAAACTTTCTCTCCTTTCATTACAATGGGTAAAAAAGGTAATAATGCTTTAGAAATCTCCCATGAAGCAGCATTCCAATAATAACTTGGGCTATGATCTACTGCATAATAATATTTGCCATCTACTTCAAATATTGGATCCTCAAAAGATGTGGGTTTGGCACACCAAAAACCCATTCCTTCATCACAACTTATGTCAATAATAAGAGTGCCTTTCATCAATTTATCTACATCACATGCTGGTACAAACATTTTTGGATGGTCGCTATCTTGAAGAACCCCGTTAACAATTATTTGCACATCTGCCAATATTTCTGTAAACGGACGGGTACTGCCGTCAGGTTCAACTACAAACATATTTCCTGATCCATCATTTTTCATTTGTTTGAATGTCATGCCTGGTATTTGATCTTTCACCTCATTTGATGGACGACCAGTCAAGACCGTTATATCCTGAAAGCCTTGGCCTTGCAATGCATATATTGCCCCACGGCTAACTGAACCAAAGCTGATTACCACTGCTTTTAAAGGTTTTCCATAAAATCCGCTGATTCCGGTCAGGCTTAGTGCATGATTTACTCCGGCATAACCTGCCAATTCATTATTCTTATAGAAAGTATGCATACTTTTATCACCTGTCCGGCTCCATGTAAACATTTCTTCCCAGGCAATAAGGGTTAATTTTCTATCTATTGAAACTTGTGTAATTTCTTTCTGTTGTACACAATGCGGCCAACCCCACACTACTGCACCTTCTCGTAACTCTGACAAATCTGTTACCAATGGCTTGGGTATTAGCACACAATCAAAATCATTCAGAATCTCGTCCCTGAAGGCTACCCTGCCTGATGAAAGTCTGGCTAAAGTATTGTCATCTATGCCAAATCTCATACCATAGCCTTCTTCAAAAGTGATTTGTTTTCGTAATTTCTCAGGAATACGCTTTAAATGTTCTGGATGAATGGGTACTCGCATTTCGTTTTCTTTTAGTGATTTTCCAATCACACCGAAAGTCAATAGTTGTGTCATATTGCTGGTTTTTTATTACTCGTCTATTTTTTATATTGTATAACGTTAAGTATATGTACCGGGGCTTTGGCTGTGGGACGGGTTTGTGTGGCACTGGTATATATATACTGTTGAACTAAATCCCACTGTTGTGGAATAGCTTATACATTCTTTACAAATATACGTAAAAGATACTGAAAGGGAGCATGAGGCTCCCCGTAATTTAATGTTTAATTAAATCTTTTCAGTATCATGAGAAAAAAAAGAACAAAAATCGTTGACAATGCCATCCAAACAGTGGACGGCTTTGAAAAGGTGTTTAAAGTTATTAACCA
>Ga0222666_1000075_pt1 | contig 75642 bp, 83 predicted proteins | sample AntAcemetagen655_FD_181710 | JGI IMG/M metagenome (GOLD analysis project Ga0222666, IMG submission 181710) | Saline water microbial communities from Ace Lake, Antarctica - #655 | ecosystem: Environmental > Aquatic > Non-marine Saline and Alkaline > Saline | place: Antarctica: Ace Lake...
AATATATCAGCCTGGAAATTCTGTAAATATTTGAGATTTGACTAAAAAATATTTTGAGGATACGATTTTTTGAAAATAATTTCGTAAATTTGACTAAATTTTAAGTTTGTGAATTAATCAGGTTAGAAAAGAAAAAAAATAAAAAATGCAAAAAAAACTTTTCTGAGTGGACTTAAAATTAGAATTTCAAAAGTTCCTCATATAATCTTTGAGTCGGAAGGCCCATTACATTAAAGTATGAACCTTCAATCCGGTATATTCCGATATAGCCAATCCATTCCTGTATTCCATAAGCCCCGGCCTTGTCAAAAGGTTTGTAAAATTCTATATAATATTTGATCTCATCTGAGGATAAATCTTTAAAATAAACATCTGTACTGCTATAAAAGGTGTTTAGTTTGTTTTCTGATTTAATGCAAACAGCAGTTATTACCTCATGCTTTTTCCCTGATAATTTACCAAGGGTGATCTCAGCATCTGAACTAGTAACAGGCTTGCTCAAAACCTCACTATCCAACCACACTATTGTATCAGCTGTTATCAGAATAGTATTCTTTAATTCTTCTGAAACAAAAGCATCGGCCTTCTTTCTGCAAATGTACAATGGTATTTGTTCAGCTCTCAAATCATCAGGATACGACTCAATAGTATCCCTGATCTGCACTTCAAAATCAAGACCCATGTCTCTGAGTAAGTTTTGCCTTCGGGGAGAAGCCGATGCTAAAATGAGTTTAGTATTTTTCAGTTTATCTTTTAATAACATAGCTAATTCAAATGAACTTTATAAAAAACATTGATAGTATTCCTGAAAGCATAATTACTTTAAGAAATGAACTAATATACTTATAATTAATTATAGTCTCTGCTTTAATAGTCAGGTATATCAAATAAATCAACGGTAGCTGAACTGCAAAAACAAAATACCAGGATAAAAGAATATATCCTTCATTAAATTGGAAATATTGTAAATAAACCAAAATTAATACCACTGCTGACATTAAAATGCTAACAACAAGCTTTGATACCTTAACACCAACCAAAACAGCCAATGTTTTACATCCATATTCTGCATCCCCTTCCCTATCTTCTATATCCTTAACAATCTCCCGTAATAATGACAATATAAAAGCCAATGAAGCATAAAAGAGAATAATCTTATTTATCGTCATAATAGTTTCAACATTTTCAACAGTATTTCCGTAGGCTGACCTATAAAAAAAGAACTCAAACAACCATACAATTACTACAACAAAGGCTAACAAAAACGATACGATGATATTTCCGAGTAAGAATTGCCTTTTATATCTCCACGAATATAACCATAATACAATAACGATACATAGAATAAGCCATCCCATGATCATTGAATCCGTTTGCCTTGCCAGGTAAAAACCGATAAAAATTCCGGCAATATTGAAAAGAGCATATAATATCAGTAAAAGAACTTTATTAAATCTATTAAAGACATTAAGCCCAGGTTTATTTATTTTATCAATCCTCTGATCATACAGATCATTAATAATATACCCACCAGATGTAACGAGCAAGGTCATCAAGACAAGCATAAAAAGTTTATTATTGCTGAATGCGGATGATAAGCCTGTGGCATACAAAAGTGGTTTAATCACACAAAAACTTGTCAGATATTGAACTAATATTATTATCAGAAGGTTAGGTAAGCGTATTAGCTTGAAAAAAGTCCTCATATTAATAAAAAAAGAAAGTCTACCACTTAAAGGCATCTCCGTTCATCCACTTTCCATGAAGTTTTAAAACTTGTTCCACAACGTCTCTTACGCAAGTTCTTCCTCCATCAAAAGAAGAAATATAATGAGATATAGATTTAACTTCTTCAACAGCATCTGCCGGACAAGTTGCAACACCAACCTGCCTCATGGTTTCAATGTCGGGAATATCATCACCCATGTATAAAATAGTCTTTGGATCAATATTGTGTTTAGAGATATACTCCTTAAAGAATGAATATTTATCAGATACGCCCAAAAACACATCATCTATATTTAAAGCACTAAAACGTACCTTAACACCCTCAAATGTACCCCCTGATATAATTACAATTCTGTATCCCAGTTTTTTGGCAAGCTGTAACGCATATCCATCCCTGACATTGGCGGTCCGTAACATCTGGCCAGTTGAAGAGATCAATATTGTACTATCAGTCAGAACTCCGTCATAATCAAATATAAAGGTGTTAATATCTTGTAGTAGCTCCTTGTAATTAGTCATGTTATATGATATATGTTATTTATTTTTAATAATTGCCTCACTTAGAAGCCTATAAATCTCTTTGTATTCCGGTATATTTTCCAGTAAAGCCATATGTTTTCTAATTGTCTCCTGATCTTTCCTCTGTGCAGGTCCTGTTTGGACATCACCAGGACTTAATGTGTAAATCTTTTCCGTAGTCTTTTTAATAAGTGGGAGTAAAATATCAAATCTAATTCCTTTCTTATTGAGAATATCCTCAGCAATAGTATATAAAAAATTTGGGAAGTTACATGCAAATACAGCAGCAAGGTGTAATAATTTTCGCTCTTCTGAATTTACTTCCCGAACATCATCTGATATTGATTTCGCAAGATTAATTAAGCTCTCAAGATTCTCCTGAGAATTAGCTTCTATGCAAAAAGGGATATCACTAAAATTAATAACATCCTTTTTACTAAAAGTTTGTAATGGATATAGCACTCCGAAATTTTCTGAATAAGCCTTTAAAACATCCATATGAATTGAACCGGCTGTATGGACAATGAGATTATTGTGCTGAGGGATTGTCTCAAGAACTGATGTGATAGCACTTTCAGTAATTGCCAATATGTAAAGATCTGCATCAGGAATGATATTATCCGTGTCAATAGTAAAAATACTGTTTACTTCATCAGATAATCGCTTTGCCTCTCGTACATTTCGGCCATATACCTGTGAAATTGTAAATCCAGCATTACTCAAAGCACGCGCTATATGGGTGGCTACATTACCTGTACCAATAATTACGATATTTTTAATATCATGAAATTTCATAATAACAGTTGCATTTTATAGCATTTAAGGTCAAAAATATTATTAATTATTGACATCCACAGAATATTTACTTATTTTTGTTTATTATTAACCAAATTCAAAGATTATGAAAACATTTACTTTTTTAGCAGTTTTTATCTTTGCTTTCAGTTTGAATGCTCAGATCAGTCTCAACAGTGATGATATTATTGGTTCAGGTAAAGTAATCGAACTGGCTACCGATTATACACCTGATGCATCAGTAACCCCAGGGCTTGCTGGGGCTAATCAAACATGGGATTTTTCAGCATTATCCGTTGATGATCTTGAAACACTTCTTACAATGAATCCTGACTGGACTCCTTATAGTTTTTTCTTCCCAAACGCTAATCTGGTTATGTATTCAACTGAAGATTCAGTATACATGTACATGCAAAACTCTACTGCTGCCTTAAGTATGCTTGGAATGTATGGAACATTCCTGGACTCTATCGAGATGCCGATAATTTATACACCTCCGCTTATTCTTGCTGAATTTCCTGTGCAATATCAAAATCATAAGGACAGTGATGCTTCATTTTCATTCTTTATGCCTATTTCAGGCATACCCAGTGTTGACTCAGCCAAGTTCAAAATGGATGTAATTACTACAACAGATATAGATGCATGGGGAACAATAACAATACCTCTTGGGTCTTTTGAAGCTTTAAGGTTTTATACTGTTGAGGAATCTACTGACAGTATTTGGTTTAAGATGGGTGGATTCTGGACTTTTTACATGATGGAAAAAGATATTTCCAATACTTATTCCTGGTGGTCAAATGATAATGCTACTGGCTACATATTAGTGGAGTTTGATTATTTTGCTGCAAACGATTCTGTTGGAGAGGTTACTTTTCTAAATTCTTCACCCACGAATTCGATAGCCAGCAAACAAACAAGTTCATTAATAAGTATTTATCCGAATCCATCAGATAATTACATTAATTTTGATTATGATGGTGGATCAGATGCCAAGATAGAGATTTTTGATATTACGGGTAAATTTCTATGCAGAGAAAATATAATAAGAAAGCAAGTCTTGCAACTGTCTCTGGAAAATTATCCCAGCGGTGTTTATTTCTATAAACTTGTTTCTAATACCGGAAATGTTATACGTTCAGGGAAATTCTGTAAGAAATAACACTTCAGGGTTGCGTGTTTCGGATTGCTTGTTGAAATTAAAAGATCCTATCTTATATATTTAAAGCTCTTACCAGGATACTGTGCTGCATCTCCAAGCATTTCTTCTATACGAAGCAGTTGGTTATATTTAGCAATTCTTTCAGAACGGCTTGCGGAGCCGGTTTTGATTTGTCCGGTATTTAAAGCAACAGCCAGGTCGGCAATAGAAGTATCTTCAGTTTCACCGGAGCGATGACTGATTATGGCAGTGTAGGCATTACGGTATGCCATATTAACAGCATCAATTGTTTCAGTGAGTGTCCCAATTTGATTTAGCTTGATAAGGATGGAGTTTCCAACTTTATTCTTAATCCCTTTTGAAAGGCGTTGAACATTTGTGACAAAAATATCATCACCTACAATCTGTATCTTCTCTCCCAGTTCACTTGTCATCAATGCCCATCCATCCCAGTCATCTTCAGCCATACCGTCCTCTAATGAAATTATCGGGTACTTATCCGCCCATTCTTTCCAGAAATCAACCATTTCTGAAGCTGTTAACTTATCCCCACTCGATTTATGGAGGTGGTAAACATTCTCCTCCGGAAGATAATATTCGGATGATGCAGGATCAAGTGCAAGGTAAATATCCTTACCGGGCTTATACCCGGCTTTTTCTATCGCCTTCAATATAAGCATAATAGCTTCTTCATTTGATTTAAGATTGGGAGCAAAACCTCCTTCATCTCCAACATTTGTTGAATAGCCTTTATCTTTCAGAACTGACTTAAGAGTATGAAATACTTCAGAGCCCATACGAATAGCATTTGAAAATGAATCAGCACCAACAGGCATTATCATAAATTCCTGAAAATCTATACTATTATCAGCATGAGATCCTCCATTAATAATATTCATCATTGGAATAGGCAGTGTATTAGCATTTACACCTCCTATATAACGAAACAACGCCTGGTTGGTCTCCATAGCGGCAGCATGAGCTATAGCAAGAGAGACACCCAATATAGCATTAGCTCCAATATTTGATTTATTTGGTGTTCCGTCTAACTCAATCATGCGGTTATCAATGTTGTTTTGATCAGTGATGAAATAACCATTCAGTTCTTCGTTCAAAAGACTATTGATATTTTGAACTGCATTTAACACTCCTTTTCCTCCATACACGCCCTTATCTCCATCACGGAGTTCTATTGCCTCATGAATTCCTGTTGATGCACCTGAAGGAACAGCTGCACGACCAATAACCCCGGAATCTGTCATGACATCAACTTCAATTGTTGGATTGCCCCTTGAATCCAGGATTTGACGGGCTGTTACATTTATTATTGTACTCATAATGTTTATTTTATTTCTGGTCTTTAGTATTAGTGATACTAATTAGATTTGAATTGTAAAGTTACAGATTTTTTTGCATAAAAAAAGGGATAAGAAAGTTTTTCTCATCCCATGAAATATCTCCAATTAAGCTTTTATTCCTTAGACTCTTTATCTTCTTCTTTCTTCTCTTCTGCTTTTGGTTCTTCTTTCTTCTCTTCTGCTTTTGGTTCTTCTTTCTTCTCTTCTACTATTGGTTCTTCTTTCTTCTCTTCTACTTTTGGTTCTTCTTTCTTCTCTTCTGCTTTTGGTTCTTCTTTCTTCTCTTCTACTATTGGTTCTTCTTTCTTCTCTTCTGCTTTTGGTTCTTCTTTCTTCTCTTCCTCTTTCTTTTCTGCAACTGCCTCTGCCACTGCTTCTGTTACAGCCACACGGCTGTGTGGCTCTGCTTCTTCTTCCTTCTTCTCTGCAACTGCTTCTGCCACTGCTTCTTCCTCTTTCTTCTCTGCAACTGCTTCTGCCACTGCCTCCTCTTCAACTACCTCGACAGCTTCTAGCACTTCAGCACCCGAAGTTTCTTCTTGTTTCTTTTTACCACTCCCTCTTCTTCTCCTGGTAGTTTTAGTTTTTCTTTCTTCTTTTTCTAATAGTAGGTTTTCGTTATAATCTACTAATTCTATCATACACATTTCAGCATTATCGCCAAGGCGAGTTCCTGTTTTTAAAATACGTGTATAACCACCGGGCCTGTCAGCAACTTTTTGTGCTATCTCTCTAAAAAGCTCTGAAACAGCAGTTTTGCTTTGCAGGTATTTAAAAACCATTCTTCTTGAGTGTGTTGAATCCTCTTTAGATCTGGTTATAAGGGGCTCAATATACGTTCTCAAAGCTTTTGCCTTAGCAAGAGTTGTAGTAATCCGTTTGTGAATTATCAGAGAAGTAGCCATATTGGCTAACATTGCTTTACGGTGAGAACTTGTTCTTCCTAAGTGATTAAATTTCCTCAAATGCCTCATTTCAATTATTCCTTATCAAGTTTATATTTTGAAGTATTCATTCCAAATTCTAAATTCTTTGATTTTACCAGCTCTTCCAATTCTGTAAGAGATTTCTTTCCAAAGTTTCTGAACTTTAAGAGATCATTTTTATTAAATGTAACCAGATCACCAAGGGTTTCAACATCAGCGGCCTTAAGGCAGTTCAATGCTCTGACAGACAGATCAAGGTCAACAAGTTTTGTTTTCAGTAGTTGCCTGGTATGCAGTGAGCTTTCATCAAACTCTTCTGTTACTGTTTTATCTTCTGCATCCATAGTGATCTTTTCGTCAGAAAAAAGCATAAAGTGATGGATCAGTATAGTAGCAGCTTCTTTAAGAGCTTCTTTCGGATGAATTGACCCGTCAGTATCTAATTCAATAACAAGCTTTTCATAGTCAGTTTTCTGTTCAACCCTATAATTTTCAGTGTAGTACTTTACATTTCTTATAGGTGTATGTATTGAATCAATTGCAATTGTTCCCAGGGGAGCATTTACATTTTTATTTTCTTCAGCCGGAATATATCCCCTACCTTTATCTATTGTAAGCTCAAGTGTTAATTTAACAGAAGGATTCATATGGCAAATTACCACATCAGGATTTAATACCTGGAAGACAGAGAGGAATTTATTTATATCTCCTGCCTTAAATACTTCCTGATCTCCTATAACAACAGTAACTTTTTCAGAGTTCTCTGTGTCGATCAGTCTTGTTAAACGGACCTGTTTTAGATTCAGTATTATTTCAGTTACATCTTCTACAATTCCTTTAAGAGTGGAAAACTCCTGTTCAACACCTTCAGCCTTTATCGAAGTAATAGCATACCCTTCAAGGGATGACAATAAAATTCTTCTTAAGGCATTTCCAATAGTAATACCAAAACCTGGTTCAAGAGGGCGAAATTCGAATATACCTTTATATTCGTCAGCTTCAATCATTATTACCTTATCCGGTTTTTGAAAAGCTAGTATTGCCATATTATATTTTGTATTAAGTTTTAAATAGAACTAATTTCAATTCCTATTTAGAATACAACTCGACTATAAGTTGCTCTTTAATATTCTCTGGTATTTCTTCCCTTTCAGGATAATTCAAGAATTTCCCGGTCAATTTTTCATCTTCCCATTCCAACCAGGAATATTTATCTGCTCTTGAAGCTAATGAATTCATTATTACCTCCAATGATTTCGATCTTTCCCTGACACCAATGAGGTCTCCTTCTTTGAGTGCATATGAAGGAATATTTACGACCTTGCCGTTAACAGTTATATGTTTATGTGAGACCAATTGCCTTGCTCCACTTCTTGTAGGGGCAATCCCTAGTCTGAAAACTACATTATCAAGGCGTGATTCTATTAGTTGCAGAAGTATCTCACCAGTAATACCTTTCTTGCTGGATGCTTTTAAAAAGACATTTTTAAACTGTCTTTCCAACATACCATATGTATATTTAGCCTTTTGTTTTTCCATCAACTGCATTCCATATTCAGATTGTTTTCTTCTCCTTCTGGAATTTCCATGCTGCCCGGGTGGATAGTTTTTCTTTTCATAGTACTTATCAGGCCCAAAAATCGGATCTCTGAATTTTCTTGCAATTTTAGTCTTAGGACCAATATATCTTGCCATTGCTGAATATTATTTTATTTAATATTAATGATCTATTTCATTCAATTTTTCAAATACCTTAAAGGCATTAAAAAAATTTATTACACTCTTCTTCTTTTGGGAGGTCTGCAACCATTGTGTGGCAATGGAGTTACATCCTGAATTTCTGTAACTTCAATACCTGAAACATGTAGCGACCGTATTGCAGATTCTCTGCCTGAGCCGGGTCCTTTAACAAATACTTTCACTCTTCTCAACCCAAGATCATATGCAACTTTTGCACAATCGGCTGCCGCAGTCTGAGCTGCATAAGGTGTATTCTTTTTTGAGCCCCTAAAACCCATTTTCCCCGCTGATGACCATGAAATAACCTGGCCTGCAGAATTTGTAAGAGTTATAATAATATTATTAAATGAAGCTTTGATATATGCATTACCCAATGCTTCAATTTTAACGACTTTCTTTTTAGAAGTTCTAGCAGATTTTGCCATTTCTGATATTATTTACTTTTTACTAATTTATTAATCAATTTAATATCCCAATTTTAACCTTTAGGTGCCTTCTTTTTGCCGGCTACTGTTTTCTTTCTCCCTTTTCTGGTACGGGCGTTATTTTTTGTTCCCTGTCCTCTTAAAGGTAATCCGATACGATGCCTGATTCCCCTATAGGAACCAATATCCATCAAGCGCTTGATGTTCATTTGTACTTCAGAACGGAGTTCACCTTCAACCTTATAATTATCGCTGATAATATTCCTAATTCTGGTTTGCTCATCATCAGTCCAATCCTGAACTTTCTTATTAACATCAACACTAGCTTCTGTGAGAATTGTAGCTGCCTTGCTTCTACCTATTCCGAAAATATAGGTTAAACCAATTTCTCCTCTTTTGTTGTTTGGTAAATCAATACCTGCAATTCTGGCCATAGATTTATTATTCTTGTTATCTTAAATATTTCTCTAATAATTATCGAATTAATTATCCTATCCCTGTCTTTGTTTATATCTGGGATTTTTTTTATTGATCACATATAATCGTCCTTTCCTGCGAACAATCTTACATTCCGGTGATCTCTTCTTTATAGACGCTCTGGTTTTCATTTTTGTGATTTTATTTTTTGATTAAAATCTTCTGTCTAATTGTATATCTATTTATATCTAAATGTAATTCTCCCTTTTGTTAAATCATAAGGTGACATTTCAAGCTTCACTTTATCACCGGGAAGTATCTTAATATAATGCATCCTCATTTTACCTGAAATATGAGCAGTGATTACATGTCCATTTTCCAGCTCAACACGAAACATTGCGTTCCCCAGTGATTCAATAACTGTACCATCCTGTTGTATTGATGCTTGCTTAGCCATTATATTACAATTAATTATTTATTAAGATATCTTCATGTTTAACACTTCTTCTATATCTTTAAAGCTGGATAAAATATCAGCCTGGTTTTTTCGGACTGCCACCGCATGTTCATAATGTGCGGAGTGTAAACTATCAGCAGTCCTGATTGTCCAGCCATCTTTTTCCTGAATAACTCTATGTGTGCCAAGGTTAATCATAGGCTCAATACAAATCACCAAACCTTCTTTCAATTTTGTTCCAGTGCCTCTTCTTCCATAATTTGGAATTTCAGGTTTTTCATGAAGTTGTTTTCCAAGTCCATGGCCAACAAGATCCCTCACAACAGAATATCCGGCCTCTTCAACATATTTCTGAACAGCATAACCAATATCTCCAACCCTACTACCAATAACAGCCTTTTCTATACCTTTATACAGAGATTCTTTTGTCCTTTTCATTAGTTGCAGAACCTCATCCCTAACATTTCCTACTGCAAAAGTATAAGCTGAATCTCCATAAAATCCGTTCAAAATTGTTCCGCAATCAATTGATGCTATATCTCCATCTTTAAGAATTCTGTTACCCGGTATTCCATGAACTACTTGCTCATTTATTGAAATGCACAATGTTGCAGGAAATCCGTTATATCCTTTAAAGCCTGGAACCGCACCACTATCCCTGATAAACTCCTCAGCGATGTGGTCAAGTTTATCTATCCTGACACCGGGTTTTATCTCTTTTGCTACCTCAGCTAAAGTTTTTCCAACAAGTAAAGAACTTTCTCTTATTAATTCAATTTCTTCGTCTGTCTTCAAATAAATCATATTCCAATAGCGTATTTAAACATTACGCTGACATACCCATTGAAGGTCGTCCTTTTATCCTTCCTGATTTCATCAATCCATCATAATGCCTCATCAACAGGTGACTTTCAATCTGTTGCAGAGTATCCAGTACAACTCCAACTAAAATCAAAAGCGATGTGCCCCCATAAAATTGTGCAAACTGAGAGTTAACCCCAATAAGACTCACAAAAGCAGGCATTATGGCAACAAGAGCCAAAAATAGCGATCCGGGGAATGTTATTCTGGACATCACTGTGTCAATAAATTCAGCAGTTTTTCGCCCCGGTTTCACTCCGGGAATAAAGCCACCATTCTTTTTCATATCCTCTGCCATTTGGTTCGGATTTACAGTGATGGCGGTATAAAAATATGTAAATAAAATAATTAGTATCGCAAATGTAAGATTATACCAAAAACCATTAATATTGGAAAATGCTGATGCAAATCCCGTTAGTGATTCGGATTCAGCAAAACCAACCAATGTTATTGGAAGAAACATTATAGCCTGGGCAAAGATTATAGGCATAACACCGGCAGCGTTAACCTTTAATGGGACATACTGCCTTACACCTCCGTATTGCTTATTACCAACGATTCTTTTTGCATATTGCACAGGTATTCTTCTTGTGCCCTGTACAAGTAAAATTGTTAGCAGTATTACAAACACCAGGAATGCAATTTCAATTAAGAAGATCACAAGTCCACCGCCTAAATCTTCAACTCTTGAAGTAAATTCAGCAACCAACGACATTGGAAGTCGCGCAATAATACCTATCATTATGATCAAAGAGATACCATTACCAATACCTTTATCGGTAATTCTTTCACCAAGCCACATTATAAACATTGATCCTGCCGTAAGCAGCACTATTGAGGATATTCCAAAAAATGAGAATATTGAATGTGACGTTAAGCTCGGATCGAAGGGATAAATTCCTTCAGCAGGTAATTGATTTACCAGGTTACTGATATATGCAGGTGATTGGAAAATCAAAATAATAACAGTAAGATACCTTGTGATCTGGTTGATTTTCTTTCTTCCACTTTCACCTTCTTTTTGAAGTTTCTGGAAGTAAGGTATTGCCATACCCAACAGCTGAACAACAATAGAAGCAGATATATAAGGCATGATTCCCAAAGCAAATATTGATGCATTTGAAAATGCTCCACCAGAGAACATGTTCAGTAAGCCAAGTAATCCTTCCGAACTTTGATTCTGGAGGTTTGCAAGCAAACCGGGATCTACGCCAGGCAGAACAACAAATGCCCCGAATCTGTATATCAATAAAATCCCCAATGTATATAAAATACGGTTTCTAAGATCTTCTATCTTAGATATATTTCTTATGGTTTCAATTAGCTTTTTCACAAATAATCAATTTATATTATATCAATCTGGAAGAATATCCTTTTAAAACATTTTCGTATTATTTGAATATAATACACTTTCATTTATTTAAATTAAACTATTGATACAGTACCACCCTTACTTTCAATAGCTTTAACTGCAGATTCTGAAAATGAATTTGCTTCTACTTCCAGTTTAGCAGTAAGATCACCTCTTCCAAGTATTTTTACCAGGTCGTTTTTATTTACAAGTCCGTTTGCGATAAGTACTTCCTTATTAAATACGCTAATATTTTTTGTTTCAGCAAGTTTTTGTAAAATATCAATATTGACACCTCTATATTCTTTTCTATTGATATTTTTAAAACCAAACTTTGGCACCCTTCTAAACAAAGGCATTTGTCCACCTTCAAATCCTGGCTTTTTACTATAGCCTGATCTTGACTGAGCGCCTTTATGTCCTCTTGTTGACGTACCACCTTTGCCAGACCCCTGACCTCTTCCAATACGTTTGCGATTTTTTGTTGAACCTTCAGCAGGCTTGAGATTACTTAAATCCATGATCTAAATATTTAAATTTCTTCAATAATCAATAAATGTTGAACTTTTTCTACCATTCCCATTATTTGAGGGGAGACTTCAAGTTCGATGCTTTGATGCATTTTCCTAAAACCAAGGGCACGTAATGTACGTTTTTGGCGCAGTGATCTTCCGATACCACTTTTTATTTGTTTGATTCTTATTTTTTTCATCATTAAGTGTTTTTAGCTAAATAAACTATCCGTTAAACACCTTATCGAGTTTAATTCCCCGAAGTTGTGCAATTGTATAAGGATCTCTAAGCTTAACGAGTGCATCGATAGTAGCTTTAACAACGCTGTGTGGGTTTGATGATCCTTTTGATTTTGCAAGGACATCTTTCACTCCAACACTTTCAAAAACGGCACGCATAGCTCCACCTGCAATAACCCCTGTTCCGGGTGCTGCGGGTTTAAGAAATACACGAGCTCCACTATATTTCCCAATCTGTTCGTGTGGCAATGTACCTTTTAGAATCGGAACTTTCACAAGATTCTTTTTAGCATCATCAATTCCTTTTGCAATAGCAGCAGTAACCTCTTTTGCTTTTCCTAATCCATAACCAACAACACCATTCTCATTTCCAACAACAACAATTGCTGAAAAGCTAAATGTCCTACCCCCTTTAGTTACCTTAGTAACTCTCTGGATGCTTACCAGCTTGTCCTTAAATTCTATTTCGCTGGATTTAATTCTTTTAACGTTTACGTTTGGCATAATTTACTAAAATTTAAGACCTCCTTCTCTAGCTGCTTCAGCTAAAGATTTAACTCTACCGTGATATAAATAACCATTTCTATCAAAAACCACTGCTTCGATTCCGTTTTCTTTTGCTTTTACAGCAATAGCTTTACCAACAATTTTGGCTTTTTCTATTTTTGAACCTTTTTGTGATGCGATTTCCTTTTCTTTTGATGACACTGCAAGTAAAGCTTTACAATTAATATCATCAATGAGCTGTACATATATTTCCCTATTGCTTCTGAATACAGTCAGGCGGGGCAGTTCAGCTGTACCACTGACAATCTTTCTGATCCTTTTTTTAATCCTGAATCTCCTGTATTCTTTTTTATTTTTTATCGCCATTATTCCTAAAATTAAGAATTTATTATAATTTTTATTCGGCAGCTGCTTTACCAGCTTTTTTCCTAAGTACTTCACCCAGGAACTTAATACCTTTGCCTTTGTAAGGTTCAGGTTTTCTCAACGAACGTATTTTTGCCGCAACCTGTCCGATTAATTGTTTATCATGAGATTGCAGGATAATCGTTGGATTTTTACCTCTCTCAGTAATTGTTTCGATTTTCACCTCTTCGGGCAATTCCATCACAATATTATGGGAATAACCGACGGATAACTCAAGTACCTGCCCCTTTGCCTGAGCTTTATATCCAACTCCAACAAGTTCCTGAACGATTTTATATCCTTCAGAAACACCAATAACCATATTTGCTATCAATGATCTGTAAAGGCCATGTTTCGCTTTATATTCTTTTTGCTCTGTATGTCGTTTCACAAAAATCTGACTACCTTCAATACTTACAGTGATATTGGGATCGACTGATTGTTGCAGTTCTCCTTTTTTCCCTTTAACAACAACAAGGTTTTTATCTGAGATAGTAACCTGAACTCCATCAGGAATTTCTATCGGTAAATTTCCTATTCTTGACATTTTTCTACTCCTATTAGCTAATATAACATATTACTTCACCACCAATTCTTTTGGTTCTGGCTTCCTTATCAGTAATAACGCCATGCGACGTTGATAAGATAGCAATTCCAAGTCCGTTCAAAACCCTTGGTAAGCTTTTTACACCTGAATACTTCCTTAACCCTGGCCTACTGGCTCTTTCAAGCTTATTGATAGCTGGAAGTTTAGTAACAGGATGATATTTTAATGCTATTTTTATTTTACCCGGTCTGGGGTCATCATCAAACTTATAATTTAATATATAACCTTTCTCAAAGAGAATCTTGGTTATTTCCTTCTTCATATTCGAAGCAGGAATTTCAACCACTCTGTGGTTGGTCATTATAGCATTTCTTATTCTTGTTAAATAATCTGCAATTGGATCTGTAACCATTTTATCCTAAGTATAAAAAATTATTTACTTCTTTTATTTACCAGCTAGCCTTTTTCACGCCTGGAATAAGGCCATTAAGAGCCATATTCCTGAAATCAATTCTTGAAATTCCGAACTGGCGCATATAGCCTTTAGGCCTGCCTGTTAATTTACATCTGTTATGTAATCTCACAGGTGAGGCATTTTTGGGCAGCTTCTGCAATCCGAGATAATCCCCGGCTGCTTTTAATTCACTTCTTTTGGCTGAGTAAGTATCGACAAGTCTTTGTCTTTTCCTTTCTCTCGCTTTCATTGATTCTTTAGCCATAGTATTTATTGATTTTTAAATGGTAAACCAAATTCTTTTAATAAGGCAAGGCATTCTTTATCAGTATTTGCTGTTGTTACGAATGTTATATCCATACCATTTATTTTATTAATCTTATCAATTTCAATTTCAGGAAAGATAATCTGTTCGATAACGCCCATTGAGTAATTACCTCTACCGTCAAAACCTTTATCATTAATTCCCCTGAAGTCTCTGATACGCGGAATAACCACAGCAACCAATCTATCAAGGAATTCATACATTTTCTCACCCCTTAAAGTTACTCTGACGCCTACCGGCATACCTTTTCTAAGTTTAAAGTTCGAAATATCCTTTTTCGATTTTGTAGGCACAGCTTTCTGACCTGAAATCAGAGTCATTTCGGTAATGCCAGTATCTATAAGTTTTTTATCTGCAACAGCATCTCCAAGTCCCTGATTAAGAGAGATTTTAGTAATCCTAGGTACTTGCATAGGAGTTTTATAATCGAACTGCTTAGTTAAGGCAGGTACGATTTCATCCTTATATTTAGTTTTTAATCTTGGTGTGTAACTCATTACTTAATAACCTCCCCTGATTTTTTTGAATATCGAACGGATTTATTGTTTTTCTCATCTATTTCCCTTCCAACTCTTGTTGGATTACCTGTGGAATCAATAACCATCAGGTTGGAGATATTAATCGGCGCTTCTTTTTTTACAATTCCACCTTGTGGATTCTCAGCATTTGGTTTTGTATGCTTTGAAATAAGATTAATTCCTTCCACGATAGCCCTCAAATCATCTCTCTGAACAAAGAGAACCTTACCCTGCTGGCCTTTTGAGTCGCCGGAAATAACCATGACGTTATCGCCCTTTTTAATATGTAACTTCTTTCTCATAATGCTAGATTATATTTTGATTCTCCATTAAAGCACTTCAGGTGCCAGGGAAACTATTTTCATAAATTGTTTTTCTCTAAGCTCTCTTGCAACAGGTCCAAAAATACGTGTACCGGCCATTTCACCAGCAGCATTAAACAGCACTACAGCATTATCATCAAAGCGTATATAAGAACCATCATTTCTTCTGATCTCTTTTTTTGTTCTAACAACTACAGCTTGCATTACTGTTCCTTTTTTCACACTACCTGAAGGTATTGCTTTTTTTACTGTAACAACTATCGTATCACCTATTGATGCATATCTTTTCTTCGTCCCACCCAGGACACGGATGCAAAGGACTTCCTTTGCTCCACTATTATCAGCAACTGCTAATCTTGACTCTTGTTGTATCATAATTATTTAGCTCTTTCAATGATTTCAACTAATCTCCAACATTTATTTTTACTCAAGGGTCTTGTTTCCATGATCTTTACGGTATCACCCTCATTACAATCATTTTTCTCATCATGAGCAATAAACTTGGTAGTTTTTTTTACAAACTTTCCATACATTGGATGTTTAACTTTCCTTTCAATCAGGACCACGATGGATTTATCCATTTTATCGCTAACAACGAGGCCAGTTCTTTCTTTTCTTAATTTTCTGGTTTCCATACTACGATTAAATTTATGTTAAAGCTTCGATCTGAGGTTCACCTTCAATCTCTCTTCTCCTGATTTCTGTTTCAAGTCTGGCAATGGTTTTTCTGTATATTTTAATTTTATTTGGATTTTCCAAAGGAGAAACTGCATGGTTAAGTTTCAGTTTAACCAGTTGTTTCCTTTCTTCCTCCAACCTCTCAATAAGATCAGCTGTTGCAAGTTCACTTATAACTGTTTGTTCCATTTTATTTAGTTTGTTTTTTCAACGTAATCCGGACTGGTAATGAATTTGGTAGCAATTGGAAGCTTCTGTGCAGCGAGTCTTAATGCTTCCTTTGCAATTGGAGCAGGAACACCCTCTGCTTCGAAAAGAATTCTACCCGGAGTAACTCTGGCAACAAAGTACTCAGGAGCTCCCTTTCCTTTACCCATACGAACCTCTGCAGGCTTTTTAGTAACAGGTTTATCAGGAAATATTCTGATCCATAACTGTCCTTCACGTTTCATATGACGGGTAACAGCCTGTCGGGCAGCCTCAATTTGCCTCCCATTTATCCACGCTGCTTCCAATGCCTTGATCCCAAAGGTTCCAAATGCGAGTGTATGTCCACGCTGGGAATTCCCCTTCATTTTTCCTTTTTGCTGCTTTCTGTATTTGGTTTTTCTTGGCTGTAACATTGAAATCTATATTATTAATTTTTATATTCTATCTTTATTTTCTGCTCCTTGGCCTTCCACCTCCCTGAAATCTACCACTTTGTTTACCACTTGGCTTACTGCTTACCGGTGAAAGATCACTCTTACCAAAAACCTCACCTTTACAAATCCATACTTTCAGGCCAATTATTCCATAAGTTGTACGAGCTTCAACAAAAGCATAGTCAATATCCGCTCTCAAAGTATGTAAAGGAATTCTTCCATCTTTATATTGTTCACTTCTTGCCATTTCAGCACCACCCAGTCTGCCGGAAATCAAAACCTTAACACCATCTGCTCCAATTCTCATTGAAGAAGCGATAGCTGTTTTAATAGCCCTACGATATGATATCCTGCCTTCAATTTGTTTTACAATAGTATTTGCAACAATTACAGCATCTAATTCAGGTCTTTTTATCTCCGAAATGTTGATCTGTATCTCCTTCTTAGTAATTTTCTTAAGCTCTTCTTTAAGTTTGTCAACTTCCTGGCCACCTTTCCCAATAATAATCCCCGGACGTGCAGTATGTATAGTAACTGTTACTAACTTTAATGTTCTTTCAATAATGATCTTTGAAATACTTGCTTTTGAAAGCCTGACATTCAAATATTTTCGTATTTTGTCATCCTCAACAAGCTTAAGTTCAAAGTTTTTACCACCATACCAATTAGAATCCCATCCGCGAATGATCCCTAATCTCAAACCTATTGGATTTGTTTTTTGTCCCATTGAAATTTATTAATTAATCCCTTGATTTTTTTAAAAAATAATTATTCCTTATTTCCTTCAATTTCCGCTATTTCCTCAACTTCATCAACATAGTCACCTTCATCGACAAGATAGTCACCGATAATAAGGGTAACATGATTTGAACGTTTTCTGATTCTGTGAGCACGTCCTTGCGGTGCAGGTCTTATCCTTTTCAATTGCCTGGCACTATCCACAAAAATTTCACTTACAAAAAGATTACTTTCTTCTATACGTGCATTTTCATTTTTGCTTTGCCAGTTTGCGATTGCAGAAAGAAGCAATTTATATAACCTCCCCGACGCCTCTTTAGGTGAATATTTCAAGATGTGCAATGCTGATTCAACACCGCTTCCCCGTATCATATCAGCTACCAACCTCATCTTGCGAGGAGAGGTGGGGCAATTATTAAGTTTTGCAAAATATGTATTCCTTTTTGCCTCTTTTAGTATTTCAGCTCTATTACGTTTTCTAACTCCCATGATCTGAATGTTTCTTAAGATTTACCTTTATCTTTTATACTTCCTGCGTGTCCTCTGAATATCCTTGTTGGTGCAAATTCTCCTAATTTATGACCAACCATATTTTCAGTTATATAAACCGGAATAAATTTATTCCCATTATGCACTGCAATGGTTTGGCCAACAAAATCCGGAGATATCATTGAACTTCTTGACCAGGTTTTTACAACAACTTTTTTCTTTGAATCCGTGAGTGCAAGAATTTTCTTTTCCAGTTTGAAATGAATATAAGGACCTTTTTTTAATGAACGACTCATCTTGATATTTTTAAACAGTTATCGATTATCAGTTAACAATTAACTTTATTTTTTTCTTCTTTCTATGATATATTTATTTGTATCTTTCTTTTTTGATCTTGTCTTGTATCCCTTAGCAGGCACACCATTTCTTGATCTTGGAAGTCCTCCTGAAGCTTTTCCTTCACCACCTCCCATAGGATGGTCAACAGGGTTCATAGCAACACCTCTTGTTCGTGGTCTTCGGCCTAACCATCTGTTTCTTCCGGCTTTTCCTGATACTTCAAGGCTGTGATCAACATTGGATACCATACCAATACTTACTTTGCATGTTTGTAATACCATTCTGGTTTCTCCGGATGGTAATTTTAAGATTGCAAATTTTCCTTCTCTCGACATAAACTGTGCATATGATCCCGCACTTCTTGCCATTTTCGCACCTTGACCTGGTCGAAGCTCAATGTTATGGATAATAGTTCCAAATGGAACTTCGCTTAAGTACATGGTATTGCCTATCTCAGGAGCAACATTTTTTCCTGAAACAATTTTTTGTCCAACTTTAAGACCATGAGGTGCAATAATATATCTTTTCTCTCCATCAGGATAAAAAATCAATGCAATCAAGGCACTACGATTTGGATCATATTCAATAGATTTTACCGTCCCTTCGATTCCTTCTTTATCCCTCTTGAAATCAATGATTCTGTACCTTTGCTTATGTCCGCCACCAAGGTATCGCATTGTCATTTTACCTTCATTATTCCTACCACCTGTCCTTTTCTTAGGAGCCAATAAAGACTTTTCCGGCTTTGCGGCAGTAATTTCGTCAAACGCACTAATTACCTTAAAGCGCTGACTTGATGTCGTTGGTTTATATTTCTTTAAAGCCATTTATCTTAAATGTTACTGTAAAAATCAATTATTTCACCTTCAGCTAATGTTACTATCGCTTTTTTATACGATTTTGTTCTTCCTGTGATACTCCCTGCTTTTGTAAAACGAGATTTTTTCTTTCCTGAATAATTCATTGTATTAACAGAGAATACCTCAACTTCATAAATCTCTTCGACAGCCTTTTTTATTTGAAGCTTATTTGCATTTTTATGGACAATAAACCCAAAGCGGTTTAACTTTGCCCCCAGGTCTGTCATTTTTTCAGTAATAATAGGTTTTATTATTATATTCATTTTATATAGTATTTTGTGCTGCTCTGAGTAAAAAATCTATGAATTTAACTTTCCAATTTCATTTACTGTACTTTCCAGGATAAGTAAGCTATTTGCATCCAGCAGATCATAAGTATTCAGATTACGCACATTAACAACTTTTGTTTTTTGCAGGTTCCTTGAAGCCAGATAAATATTCTTGTCTTGCTTGTTAGAAACCAAAAGTGTTTTTTTATTCGCCAGGTCAAAATTATTGAGCATGTCAAGATAATTTTTGGTTTTTGGTGTTTCAAAGTTAAAATCTTCTATAACCAAAATACTCTTTTCTTTTGCCTTGTAACTGAGGGCAGACAATCTTGCAAGCCTTTTTAATTTTTTATTAAGCTTGAAATTATAAATCCTGGGGTGCGGTCCAAAAGTCTTCCCCCCACCTCTGAAAATAGGATTTTTAATGTCTCCGGCCCGTGCACTCCCGGTACCTTTTTGCCTTTTGATTTTTCTGCGGCTTCCAGTAACAGCATTTCTTTCTTTAGAACTATGTGTTCCCTGTCTTTTGTTAGCCATATGCTGTTTAACATCAAGATAAATAGCATGATCATTAGGCTCTATTCCAAAAATAGCATCATCAAGTTTTACTTTTTTGGAAGTTTTATCACCATTAATATTATATACTTCTAGCTCCATCTTTCTACAATTAAATATGAACCATTTGGACCCGGTACTGAACCTTTAACAATTAATAAATTCTCTTCCGGTAATATTTTTAAAACCTTCAGGTTAATCATTTTTACTCTGTTTCCACCCATTCTTCCTGCCATTCTCATTCCTTTAAAAACCCTTGATGGATATGAGGAAGCACCGATTGAACCTGGAGCTCTTAGCCTGTTATGCTGGCCATGAGTTGCATCATTTACACCTTTAAAATTGTAACGCTTTACAACCCCCTGAAAACCTTTGCCTTTTGAAATACCGACAACGTCAATAAATTCACCTTCAATGAATATATCAACCTTAAGTACGTCTTTCAACTTTTTTTGATGACCAGCCTCAAACCTGGTAAACTCCCTTATAACTTTTTTCGGACTAATACCGGCTTTGCCAAAGTGACCTTTTAAAGCTTTTGTAGTATGCTTTTCCTTTTTATCCTCATAAGCTAACTGAATGGCTTCATATCCGTCATTCTCCTTAGTCTTGACCTGAGTAACTACACAAGGGCCTGCTTCAATGATAGTGCATGGAATATTCTTTCCATCATCATCAAAAATAGCAGTCATCCCTATTTTTTTTCCAATTATTCCTGACATTTTACAATAATTTTAAAACCAAATAATCAATTAGCGATCTTAATTAAACTTTTATTTCAACTTCAACACCACTGGGTAATTCAAGCTTCATCAAGGCATCAATAGTTTTTGATGTTGTACTATAGATATCTAAAAGTCTTTTATAAGAGCATAGCTGAAACTGTTCCCTTGATTTTTTATTTACAAATGTTGACTTTAACACTGTATAAATTTTCTTATTTGTTGGTAAGGGAATTGGGCCACTAACAACAGCTCCGGTTGATTTTACAGTTTTTACGATTTTTTCAGCTGATTTATCAACTAAATTATAATCGTATGATTTCAACTTAATTCTAATCCTTTGACTCACCTTTTTTATCTTTTATTTTTTATTTAAAGACCTTTATCCATTATATTTTAACACTATATCCTCTGATAGAATAAATAACATTTTCTTCAATATCTTTTGGAACTTTATCATAATGAGAAAATTCCAGGCTTGATGTTGCCCTGCCTGATGTTATTGTCCTGAGTGCAGTGATATATCCAAACATTTCCACAATCGGAACCCATGCTTTAATTGCCTGATTGCCAATATGAGACGACACATCAATTAAATTAGCTCTACGCTTGTTCAGGTCACTCATTACATTTCCCATATATTCATCAGGAGTTAGCAATTCAAGTATCATTATTGGCTCAAGTAAAACAGGTTTAGCCATTTTGCAAACCTCTCTAAATGCCAGTCCGGCAGCAACCTCAAAAGAAAGTGGATCGGAATCGACGCTATGATATGATCCATCAAGCAAGCTAACTTTCAAACTATTCATCGGAAATCCCAATAATACTCCGTTTTGCATAGCAGAATTAAAACCTTTTTCAACAGCAGAGATATATTCTTTTGAAAGACTTCCTCCTTTTATTTCATTGATAAACTGCAAGCCTTTAATACCTTTATCAGCAGGAGATAGTTCCACAAGTATATCAGCGAATCGTCCTCTTCCTCCGCTCTGCTTTTTATATATTTCTCTATGTTCAACAACTGCGCTAATTGCTTCTTTATATGCAACCTGAGGTTTACCTTTACTGATCTCAATATTAAACTCTCTTTTTATTCTATCGGAAAGTATGTCAAGGTGCAATTCACCCATTCCACTAATCACTGTCTGACCTGTTTCCGGATCAATTCTTACATCAAAGGTAGGATCCTCTTCAGCAAGTTTGTGGAGGGAAATAGATAATTTATCAATATCCTCCTGTGTTCTGGGCTCAACGGCAATACTAATCACAGGATCAGGGAAAACCATAGATTCAAGAACAATGGGGTGCTTAGGGTCACAAAGAGTATCCCCGGTACGGATTAATTTAAAACCAACTGCAGCACCAATATCTCCGGCCTGTATCTTTGGCATTGGATTTTGCTTGTTGGCATGAATTTGCATTATTTTAGAAATGCGTTCTTTTTTGTTTGTATTAGCATTTAGCACAAATTCTCCAGAATCCAGTGAGCCTGAATAAACCCTAAAAAATGCAACACGTCCAACAAAAGGGTCTGTTGCAATTTTAAAAGCAAGGGCACTGAAATGATCTTCTTCATCCGAATGTCTTAATTCCTTTTTGTTGTTGAAAGGGTTGATACCTTCAACAGGAGGGATATCTGTCGGACAAGGAAGAAAAGTAGTTATAGCATCGAGTAGCATCTGGACACCTTTATTCTTATATGATGAACCACAGATTACAGGAGTAATTCTTAATTCAAGAGTTGCTTTCCTTATAGCCTGAATAATTTCCTGTTCGGTAACTGATTCAGGATTTTCGAGAAATTTTTCGAGTATCTCTTCACTCTCTTCAGCAACACTTTCTAACAATTTTGATCTGTATTCATGAACCATATCTTTAATGTCATCAGGAATATCAGTTTCAAAATATGTCATCCCCTTGGATTCCTCATCCCAGGCATATGCTTTATTAGATATCAGATCCACTATTCCAACAAATTCCTCTTCTGCACCTATTGGAATCTGAAGAGGCACAGGTGTCGTTCCAAATTTTTCCTCAATCTGCTTCACAACCCTGAAAAAGTCAGCACCCGACCTATCCATTTTATTGATATAGGATATACGGGGGACTTTATATCTGTTGGCTTGTTTCCATACTGTTTCAGACTGTGGTTCAACTCCTCCAACGGCACAGAACAGCGCAACGGCTCCATCAAGCACCCGTAGCGACCTTTCCACCTCTACGGTAAAATCAACATGTCCGGGTGTATCAATAATATTTATTTTGTAAGGAACATCTTCATATTTCCAAAACACAGTAGTTGCAGCTGAAGTAATGGTAATACCTCTTTCCTGTTCCTGGATCATCCAGTCCATGGTTGCTGCGCCATCATGTACTTCACCAATCTTATAGTTAATGCCGGTATAATACAATATACGCTCAGTTGTTGTGGTTTTACCCGCATCAATATGAGCCATAATGCCAATATTTCTTGTATATTTTAATCTCTCCGACATATTGTATATTGCATGTTTTAGCACTTAGAATCTAAAGTGTGAAAATGCTTTGTTAGCTTCCGCCATCCTGTGTGTATCTTCTTTCTTTTTGTAGGCGCTTCCTTCTTCCTTATAGGCTGACAGAATCTCACCTGCAAGTTTTTGCCCCATAGTTTTTTCATGACGCTTACGGGCAAATTTCACGAGTGACTTCATGCCTATTGACATCTTCCTTTCAGCTCTGATCTCTGAAGGAATCTGGAATGTTGCTCCACCAATTCTTCTACTTCTCACTTCAACAGCAGGAGTGACATTTGCTAAAGCTTTTTTCCATACTTCCAGACCATCCTCTTTTGTTTTTTCAGAAACTATTTCAATCGCCTCGTAAAAAACCCTTAATGCAAGTTCTTTTTTCCCTTTTAACATGATGTTGTTAACAAACTTTGTAACCAGAACATCATTAAATTTAGGATCAGGAAGTAATTGTCTCTTTTTAGGTCTTGATTTCCTCATATTATCTGTAAATGTTATATCCTAATATTCCTTAAATGAGCTTTTATTTTTTTGGTCTTTTAGTACCATATTTTGATCTGCGTTGCATTCTTCCTTCAACACCGGAAGTATCAAGCGCCCCTCTGATGATATGATATCTTACACCAGGAAGATCTTTTACTCTACCACCCCTGATCATTACAATAGAGTGTTCCTGAAGATTATGACCTTCGCCGGGTATGTAAGCATTAACCTCTTTCCCATTAGTTAATCTAACCCTTGCTATTTTTCGCATAGCGGAATTCGGTTTCTTTGGAGTTGTAGTATAAACCCTTACACATACACCCCTGCGTTGAGGACAAGAGTCGAGTGCAGGAGCTTTACTTTTATAAACTAATTTTTTACGGCCTTTGCGAACAAGCTGCTGTATTGTTGGCATATTTAAATAATTTTAATAATAATCTTCAAAATTTGAGGCTGCAAAATTAATACTTATTTTGTAAGCTGCAACCGCATATTGATAATTTTTAATTCAATATCTAAATTTTTAAATTTTTCTGAAAAAAATTAATCTTAAAAACACTTGCTAAAATTATCGGCTAAAAAATTGTGTGGTATTTTCCTGTGCGGAAGACAGACGAAAACCCAACAATCAAACAGGTAGATCTTGATTATCTTTTGAACCTTGATATTGTTAGCCGAAACCTATAAATGTCTTAATTTTTTCAGGTTTCCCAAAGCTGTTAAGCTTTTAACTCAATTTCCCAATTTGGGACTGCAAAAATACTACTTAATTTTATAAAACAAAGCATTTGGGTGATTTTTTAAAAAAAAAGTTAATTAGGGTTAGATATCTCGTCGTTCGGCTTCGCCTCACTTCCCTCGATATGACAAAATAAGAATGTCATTTCGAACGTAACGAAGTAAAGTGAAGAATCTATTAGTATTAACCGGACAAAAGTGATCAAATAAATAACTATTGAATAAGGACTAAACATCTTTGAATAAATTTAGTCTTCCCATCAACAGTTAAATCTAAAATATATGCTCCTTTCTTTAATTTAGAAATATCAATCTTCTCATTAAATTTTCCATAAACTTCTTCTTTCCCATTATCAACTAATTTCCCCTGCAAATTATAAATTTCCCAATAAATATTTTTATAATTCCCATCCTGAACTTTCCCTTCTAACCTGAATTATTCATATCAACAATTTAATTACAACTGAATTACCATTGAATGACTTGAAATGCAAGCCTCCTTTGTAAAACTTATTCCTTATCTTGTTGTTTAAATCCTATGTGTTTTCGGTTTTTCTGTTCAAATTCTTTTTGCTTGGCTTCTTCAAATTGCTTCAGGTATTCAAGAATAAGTTGTATCTTTTCATTTTGTTCAAGGTCACTTTTCTCTAATTGTTCTAACTTTTTTAAAATCTCTTTATGAGCAAACAACATCTCTTGCATTCTAACAAAAATCTCTATAATCCGGTTACCCATTAATATAGCCCTTTCAGAGTTAAGGACATTTGCTACCTGTAGAACTCCATATTGCGTAAATACATTAGGTAAAAATGATGAATGCTTAAGTTTTTTAAGGTGGTCGCAATTTGCGACCACTTCATCTTTTTCCTCTTTTGTAAGTTCAAACATAAAATGTTTCGGGAAGCGTTTTACATTTCTTTTCACCTGTTCATTAAGCCTTTTTGTAGGAACGCCATATAACTCAGCTAAATCACTATCGATCATTAATCTTTGACCTCTTATTAATAGGATTTTATTAATTATTGCTTCATCTGGCGACATTATATTTAATCTGCTTTCTTTACTCATTTTTTAACATTTTAAATCCTGTGATACCTTTCACTAAGCAACTTAGTATATCTTTTTAACAAAAGGTAATTGATAATCAAACAAAATATTACTTTTGACAGCTGGAAGACGGAAGACTGCACTTCGACAAGCTCAGTTCCCACTTATTGGAGATCCTGATTATGTAATGTTGTTCTTTACAGGATTCCATCATTCCATTATTCCAGATATAATAACAACATATAACTAAAGTGAAAGAGATTCTATCAGACCTAAACGAAGAACAAAGAAAAGCTGTTGAATGTATCAACGGGCCATCTATGGTAATTGCCGGAGCCGGATCCGGTAAAACAAGAGTCCTGACATACCGTGTAGCACAGTTATTAAATAAAGGCATTGATCCTTTTAATATTCTTTCGCTCACCTTTACCAACAAAGCTGCCAGGGAAATGAAAGAGAGAATACTAAAACTCGTTGGTAGCGCTGATGCAAAAAATGTTTGGATGGGGACTTTTCATTCTATTTTTGCCAGAATACTTAGGATAGAATCTGAGAAACTGGGATTCCCCTCCAACTTCTCAATATATGATACCGAAGATTCAAAAAGACTATTGAGGAAAGTTGTAAAAGAAATGGATCTGGATCCGAAGATATATGCTCCGGGATACATACTCGCAAGAATTTCTTCATCAAAAACAAATCTTATCTCTGCCCCGGAATATCTGAATAATGCAGAGTTCAGAGAACATGACAGGTCTGCAGGAAAACCAATGCTTGGGGAAATTTATAGCTCATATCAAAATCGCCTGACAAAATCTGCTGCTATGGATTTTGACGACCTGCTGTATTATACAAATATCTTATTAAGGGATCATCCAACAGTATTGTATAAATATCAGAAGAAATTCAGATATATCCTTGTTGATGAATATCAGGATACAAATTATTCTCAATACTTGATAATTAAAAAACTATCAGCAGATAATGAAAATATCTGTGTTGTGGGGGATGATGCTCAAAGCATTTATGCCTTCAGGGGAGCTAATATTAAAAATATACTCAATTTTAAATATGACTACCCTGACCTTAGAATTTTTAAACTTGAACAAAATTATCGCTCAACACAAAACATAATTAAAGCTGCGAATAGTGTTATCGCAAATAATAAAGATCAAATATTCAAGGAAATCTGGACGGAAAACGAAAGTGGTAAGAAGATAAGTCTTTTTAAAGCTACAACAGACAACGAAGAAGGTAGTTTGATTGCTAATTCAATATTTGAATTTAAGATGAATTATCAATTAGCAAATGACGCCTTTGCAATTTTATACCGGACCAATGCACAATCACGGGCACTTGAAGAAGCTCTTAGAAAACTAAATATTCCATACCATATATATGGTGGCCTATCATTTTACAAAAGAAAGGAAATTAAAGACCTGATCGCATATTTCAGGCTAGTAATAAATAAGGCAGATGAAGATGCACTTAGCAGGATTATTAATACACCTGCCAGAGGAATTGGAAAAACTACTCTCGAAAAGATCATCGTTAAAGCAGCTGAGCTTAATAAAAGTTTATGGGAAATACTTGAAAATCATGAACATTTTCAACTCAATTTTAACCAGGGTACGGCTAACAAATTATCTGCATTTGTTATAATGATCAAAAGTTTTTCAACACAACTGAAAAATAAAAATGCCTATGAGCTTGGAAAGCACATTGCATCTTCCTCTGGACTTTTAAAAGATCTGTATGATGATAATACTCCAGAGGGTATCAGCAGGTTTGAGAATATTGAAGAATTGCTGAATGCCATGAAAGATTTCTCTGAACGTGAAGATTCAGAAACATATAATCAGCAGGAAACTGACATTCGTACACTGGAGAAATTCATTCAGGATATTGCTCTGCTTACCGATGCCGACACAGAAGATAAAAAGAAGGATACTAACAGGGTGAGCCTGATGACAATTCATGCCGCGAAGGGACTGGAATTTCCTTTTGTTTACGTCACCGGCCTTGAAGAAAATCTCTTTCCTTCAATACAATCCCTTAATTCCCGCTTTGATCTGGAGGAAGAAAGGCGATTGTTTTATGTTGCAATTACCAGAGCTAAAGAAAACCTGACTCTGTCATATGCAGAAAATCGATACCGTTGGGGTAATCTTACTCTTTGCGAACCAAGCCGCTTTATTGATGAGATAGAAGCAAGATTTCTTGAAACACCTAAAAAAGCTCCAACACATAAAACAGATAAGGGCTCATTCCTGTCAAAGGATGATCCCCGTAAAACCTTTATTTCCCATAAAAATAAAAAGCTAAAAAAAATAAATCCTGCTCCCGGATATTCAAAAACGCAGGACCCGGCCTTCCATTCTGAAGAATTAGATGAACTTCAGACAGGTATGGAAGTTGAACATCAAAGATTTGGAAAAGGAAAAGTAATAAATCTTGAAGGTAATGGATCTAACAAAAAAGCTACAGTATTCTTTAAAAGCACAGGACAGAAACAGCTTTTATTAAAATTCGCAAAATTAAAAATCATTAATAAAAAATAATTTATATCTTTGCACAGATTTTCCTAATATCAATATATTCATTTTATACTAAACCTCACAAAAGCTGCAATTAGCAATTCAATAAATTATTTCTCCAAAGGGCTTAGTTTTAGACTTCATAAACATAATTTGAGAAATACTTGTAATTACCTGATATATAAAAAGAAACATAAAAGCCGTACATTTTGTTTTAGTGTTATTTAGTGTTTTAGTGAATTAGTGGCATTTTTTTCTCGCCACAAAAACACTAAAGCTCAAAATCCCACCAAAAATGACCAATTTTACAACATAAAAATTTAAGAATCCTGAGTTTTGAATTAATTAAATTTTCATTTATGGAATATAATACTTTGCGTAATAAACTTATTATTTCTGAATATGGCAGAAATATTCAGAAAATGATCGAATATGCTATTACGATTGAGGACAAAGAAAAAAGGACAAAAACCGCAAAATTTATTGTGAATGTGATGGCTCAGATGAGCTCACAAAATCGTGAAATCGGGGAACTCAAACGCAAACTCTGGGATCATTTATATATTATTTCCGATAATAAACTTAATATTGACTCTCCCTTTCCACCACCTGAAATAGAAAAAATAGAACCGGGTGAAAATACAATGTTTAAGGGTAGCAGGGATATACAATACCGTCATTATGGCAAAAACGTTGAGCTCATTATTGAAAAAGCAATTCAATACAAAGATGGCCCTGAAAAAGAGGCACTTATTAAAACAATTGCTAATCACCTTAAAAAGTCATACCTTAACTGGAACAGAGAATCAGTAACTGACGAACAGATTTTTCAAAATCTTGAGACACTTTCCGGAAATAAACTAAATGTTGATACTGAAACAAAATTATTTCATACAGCTGATATCCTTGCAAGAAATAAAAAGAAAAAGTTTAATGGAAGGCAAAACACTCCAAGCACAGCACGTGGAAGAGGCAGAAAAAAGCAATAATTGGGTTTCATGCTTCGACTTCGCTCAGCATAACACACTTATTATTAAATAGCAAAATGTCACTATGAGCACTTGTCTATGAGTCAGCTTTCAGGTTCAACTCGATACAGTATTAATTAATCAATATAGAATTGAATAACCACAATAAGCGAAATTATGAGTTCATTTGAAATTTGCGGAGGAAATAAACTTTCAGGCGAAATTATTCCACAGGGTGCTAAAAATGAAATACTTCAGATTATTTGCGCCACATTACTTACTCCTGAAAAAATCACAGTCAACAATATCCCCGATATAAGGGATGTAAATAAACTTATAGAATTAGTTAGCACTCTCGGTGTGAAAGTTGAAAAACTCTCTAAAGAATCCTACACTTTTCAGGCTGATGAAATTGATCTTGAATATCTACGAACAAAAGATTTTAAAAATAAAGGTGCAAGCCTGAGAGGATCAATAATGATACTTGGCCCACTTCTTACCAGGTTTAAAAAAGCTTATATTCCAAATCCTGGTGGTGATAAGATTGGGAGAAGAAGACTTGATACACATTTTACCGGCTTACAAAATCTGGGAGCTAAATTTCAATATGATGAAACCGATAGTCTGTATAAGATTGAAGCTTCAAATTTATCAGGATGCTATATGCTGTTAGACGAAGCCTCCGTTACTGGAACGGCTAATATTGTCATGGCTGCTGTTATGGCAAAAGGCAAAACTCAGGTTTTCAATGCAGCATGTGAGCCTTATCTTTCACAACTTTGTTCCATGCTAAGCAGTATGGGAGCAAAAATTGAAGGTATTGGATCAAACTTTTTAACTATTGAAGGAGTTGAATATCTTAAAGGTTGTACACATACTGTACTTCCCGACATGATCGAAATAGGTAGTTTTATTGGCCTTGCTGCCATGACTCAATCTGAAATTACTATCAAAAATGTTAATTATAAAGCCCTGGGAATAATTCCTGAAATATTTAAAAGATTAGGAATAAAGCTTGAAAAAAGAGATAATGATATTTATATCCCGGAACAAGACCATTATGAAATTAACACTTTTATGGATGGTTCAATCATGACAATTTCTGATGCTCCCTGGCCAGGCTTCACTCCTGACCTTATAAGCATTGCTCTTGTAGTGGCAACCCAGGCAAAAGGCAGCGTTCTGATACATCAGAAAATGTTTGAAAGCAGGCTGTTTTTTGTTGATAAACTCATAGATATGGGAGCTCAAATCATTTTGTGCGACCCACACCGTGCAACTGTTATCGGACTGAATCGCCAATATCCCCTTAGAGGTATATCAATGACTTCACCTGATATTCGAGCAGGTGTTGCGTTGCTCATAGCTGCCCTCTCAGCTAAAGGGAAAAGCACTATTAATAATATTGAACAAATTGACAGAGGTTATCAGAATATTGATACCCGCCTGAATGCGATTGGAGCAAACATTAAAAGAATAAATTAATTATTCAGATATACAGATATACAATAGAAGTTATTTAGTGCTTTATTAAAAAATATGAATACTTATTTTAGAAAAATTATCCTGTTTAGCCTGTTGGCATTTTTTACTTTTCCTGGTATGGAAGTGTTTGCTCAAACAGATGAGGAAATAAAAGTTGGATATGAAATTGGAAACAGGGCACCGAACATTATAATTAACAATACAAAAGACAAAGCAATTAAGTTATCCTCACTCAAAGGATACATTGTTCTTATTGACTTTTGGGCTTCATGGTGCAGACCATGCCGCATAGAAAACCCCAATGTTGTGGAAGCATATAATTCATTTCGCAAAAGAAAATTTGAGAGTGCTAAAGGCTTTAAAATTTTCAGTGTTTCACTTGATCAAAAGAAGGAATCCTGGGTACAGGCCATTAAAGCTGACAAGCTTGACTGGAACCTTCATGGGAGCGACCTTACAGGATGGAAATCAGCGGCAGCAAAATCATACCATGTTAGCAGTATACCATCCAACTTCCTTCTTGATCACAGAGGGATCATTATCGCGAAAAACCTTAGAGGCATCGATCTGCATTATCAACTGGAGAAGCTTGCAGAAAACTAATTCAAGAAATGCCACCAAGTCTCTAAGACACCAAGGTTACACAAAGAATCTAAAAATTGATTTAATATGTTGTGATGCTTAATGCTTTTGTGTCTTAGTGGCAAAAAAAATGACAAAATGTCCTAAAATACAGTATGGCAATAATTTTGATAAAAAAGGTAGCATACAATAAATTGTATAAGCTTAATTTTATAATTCAACAAAATAAAGAACGCAGAATAGGAATATGGTAAAAGAAAAAACTAATCCGGAGAATACAAATCAGGATCCTTCAGTAGCAAAGGAAATAATTATCGAAGATGGAATAAGTAAAAATGAAGATTCAGGAAGTTCCAAAAAGAAAACAAAAAAGAGTAAGAGCGTTAAGAATAAACAAGATGCAAAACTTCTTGAGCTTAAGACAGAACTAAATAATTGTGAAGATAGATACCTGAGGTTATATTCTGATTTCGACAACTACAGAAAAAGAACAGCAAAGGAGAGAATAGAACTTGGCAAAACAGCTTCAGCAGAAATAATCGCTTCATTACTAACTATTCTTGACGATTTTGAAAGAGCACAAAAAGCAATGAGTGAAGCAGATAACATTGAAGCTGTCAAGGAAGGCGTTGACTTAATCTATAATAAATTATCCGACATATTGAAAAAAAAGGGACTGGAAGAGATTCATTGCCTTGGTGAAGATTTCAATACTGATTTTCATGAAGCTATAACAAATATTCCAGCAGAATCAGAAGATATGAAAGGAAAAATATTAGATCAGACTGAGAAGGGCTATCTGCTGAACGGAACAATATTACGATATGCCAAAGTTATTATCGGAAGCTAAAAGACTCAAATATATAAATATATAAAGATATAAAGATATAAAGATATAAAGATATAAAGGTGTAAAGGTGTAAAGGTGTGAGAAGCTAAGGTTTGTATAATTATATATTTGAATAATTGTATAAAGGTAGATTTCGACTTAAATTAAAATTTAATAATGGCTAAAAGAGATTATTACGAAGTTTTAGGAGTTTCAAAAAATTCTGATCAGACTGAAATAAAAAAAGCCTACAGAAAAATGGCTTTGAAGTTCCACCCTGACAAAAACCCTGATAATAAGGAAGCTGAAGAAAAATTTAAGGAAGCAGCTGAAGCATATGAAGTGTTGAGCAATCCTGATAAAAGGCAACGTTATGATCAGTTTGGACATGCCGGTCTAGGGAGCGCTGCTGGTGCTTCCGGCTTTGGTGGTGGAATGAGTATGGATGATATCTTCAGCCAGTTTGGTGATATATTCGGAAGTGCTTTTGGTGGTTTTGGGGGTACCAGGCAAAGATCAAGAACTGTTAACAGAGGCTCAAACCTTAGAGTAAAAGTTAAGCTAACACTCGAAGAGATATCAACAGGTGCTGAGAAAAAGATCAAATTAAATAAATATGTCTCCTGTTCAAGCTGTAACGGAACAGGTGCAAAAGGAGGTTCTTCATACAACACTTGCCCAACATGTCATGGTTCAGGGCAGGTTACCAGGGTTACCAATACCTTTCTGGGACAGATGCAAACAGCTTCGACATGCCCGGCCTGTGGTGGTGAAGGTCAGTTAATCACCCAAAAATGCACAAGTTGTCATGGAAATGGTATTATTAAAGATGAAGATATAGTGAGTATCAGTATTCCTGCGGGAGTAGCCGAAGGGATGCAGCTTTCAGTTAGCGGAAAAGGAAATGCCGCTGCAAGAGGTGGTATCCCGGGAGATCTCATTGTAGTTATTGAAGAAATACCACACGAAAATCTTGAAAGAGATAATTACAATCTTATTTATGAACACTACTTGAATTTTGCCGACGCAGCACTGGGAACATCTATCTCAGTCCCTATCCTCGAAGGTAAAGCTAAGATCAAAATTCCGGCAGGAACACAAGCTGGTAAAGTATTTCGACTTAAAGGTAAAGGCTTGCCATCAATTAATTCATATGGTCGGGGCGACCTCCTGGTAAATATTAATGTCTGGACACCAAAACAGCTAAACAAAGAAGAAACAGAATTGCTGACAAAACTCAGAGACTCAGAAAATTTCGAACCAAAACCTTCAGCGCATGAAAAAGGAATGTTTAACCGAATGAAGGAATATTTTCACTAGAAACAATTACGAATTACGTGCTTCGACTTCGCTCAGCATGACATGGATTAAAAAGAACTGATGACTGATAATTGATAAATAAAATCCCAATGGATCTATTAACCGCCACAGATATTACCAAGAATTATGCTAACCATACTGCTCTTGATAATTTGAGTATTGCTGTTCCTGAACAAAGTATTTTTGGACTGCTGGGCCCTAACGGTGCCGGCAAAACAACACTTATCAGAATTATTAACCAGATAATTGCACCTGACAAGGGTCAACTATTTTTCTATAAGGAAAAAATGACTTCATTGTTTACTAAAGATATTGGGTACCTTCCCGAAGAAAGAGGATTGTATAAAAAGATGAAGGTTGGTGAACAAGCATTATATCTTGCCCAACTTAAAGGCCTTAGCAGATATGATGCCTTGCAGAAATTGAAATTCTGGTTTGAAAAGTTTGAGATCATAGGGTGGTGGAACAAGAAAGTTGAGGAATTGTCGAAAGGAATGCAACAAAAAATTCAGTTCATTGTGACAATTATTCATAACCCTAAACTCCTGATCTTCGATGAACCATTCAGTGGGTTTGATCCTATTAATGTCAATATTCTGAAAGAAGAGATACTCAAACTGAGAGAAAATGGTGCTACAATTATTTTCTCAACCCATAATATGGCATCTGTTGAAGAACTTTGTGATGATATAGTTTTAATAGATAATGCTAAAATAATCCTGGAAGGTAATGTTAGAGAAATTAAAAACACTTACAAATCAAACACTTTTGAAGTAGAATATGAGGGGATCATTGGAGAAGCAGAAACTATTCTTCCAAAAGAAATAAAAATACTTTCCACAACGCAAGATCATAATATCACTAAAGTTAAAATACAGGCAACTTCATCGGGTCATCCAAATAACATTTTGTCAGCAATAATTCCTCACGCCAAAATAATTTCTTTTAATGAGATATTACCAACAATGAATGAGATATTTATCTCAAAGGTTAATGAGAACTTTAATATTGGTAATAATTAATGTTAGGACAAAACACTTACCCATGAACAAAATATCCCTTATCATAAAAAGAGAATTTCTGACCAGAGTAAAGAAGAAGTCTTTTATAGTAATGACTATCCTCGGGCCACTGCTTATGGCAGGCCTTTTCATTGTACCTATATATATTACTCAACTCTCTGATGAAGAAAAAATTATAGAGGTACTTGATGAAACAGGAATGTTTTATAATAAATTCGAGAATTCCGAAAACCTGAAGTTTGAACATATTTATACAGATATTAATACTGCCAGGGAAAATTTTTCCGAAACAAAATATTATGCACTATTATATATCCCTAAGACTGAGCTTAAAGTTCCTTCCGATGCCTTTCTTTATTCCGATAAAAATCCAAATATACATCTCAAAAGCTATATCAAAGATGTTATCATAAAAGAAGTGGAAAGCCTCAAGCTAGCTGCATCAGGTATCGACAAGGATGTTCTTAAATCAATAAAATCTACTGTAAACCTTAAGACATTTAAAATAACTGAAGAAGGTGAGCTTAAAAAGAGTTCAGCTGAGATCAATATGGCTCTCGGACTTTTTTCAGGAATACTTATTTATTTTTTCATATTTCTTTTCGGTGCACAAGTGATGCGCGGTGTAATTGAAGAAAAAACCAGCCGCATAGTTGAAGTTATTATCTCATCAGTAAGGCCCTTCCAGCTTATGATGGGAAAAATTGTTGGTGTTGCCCTGGTTGGGCTTACTCAATTACTATTATGGATCATTCTGACTTTTGCTATCATAACTCTTGTTAAAACTGCTTTCCCTGAAACTTTCAAAAGCTCCACCACTGAACAAAGTATTATTCATGCAAATATTCCTGGTCAGGAAATTCAAAACAAACAAGCACCCACAGATGAAGTCGCAAAAATCACTAGTACTGATGAAGTTAACCAAGTACTGGATGCAATAAATTCTATCAATTTTGGAGTAATGATTTTTTCATTCATATTCTTCTTTCTTGGGGGATATCTGCTTTATGCGGCCTTATTTGCTGCAATTGGCTCTGCCGTTGACAATGAAACCGATACACAGCAGTTTATGTTGCCAATAACAATACCGCTGATATTTTCAATTATAATGGCACAGTTTGTTACATCAAATCCTGATGGACCGGTTGCTTTTTGGCTTTCAATTATTCCACTGACTTCTCCTATTATTATGATGATAAGAATTCCTTTCGGAGTTCCGTATTTTGACCTTACCCTTTCTATTGTACTTTTGATACTAGGATTTCTGGGAGCAACATGGTTTGCCGCAAAAATTTATCGTACCGGAATATTGATGTACGGGAAGAAGATTAGTTATAAGGAGCTTTGGAAGTGGCTAAAATATAGGAACTAGCTTGATGAAAGATATAAAGATTCAAAGATATAAAGATACAAAGCAAGAAAAAGTTAATCAGGCCTTCCCTATTTTTCATTTCATTGTTATTTACTTAAAGTTTTTAGAGTCGCTCCTAGTATTTTTAAAATTTCACTTAAATCGTCAAGCAGGCTTTCTGCCATATCACTTTGCAAATAATCACTGTCTTTCATTAACCTTATCCAGTAATTAGTTTCTCTGGCTTCTTTATAGGAAATAAAAACCTTGGCCCTAAATTCTTTTTTTGAAATACTGCCAATAGCTTCTTCTAAATTTGATCCAATAGAAGTGCCACTCCTTAGCAATTGTTTAGATAAAGTATATTCCTTCTTCTCTTCACATAAATACTTATAAACCTTTACTATTCTTAATGCAAAGTCATAAGTCTTTCCCTGTAATATATTTTCTTTCATTTTAAAATTATTAAATCATTATTAGTTACGATTTCCAGTTTAGTATTAAAATTTTTAAAAAAGTAACTATTTCACCATCGATTAATCTTGGAACATATAGACTTTTATATCTTTTAAATCTTTACACCTTTATATCTTTGAATCTTTACACCTTTACATCTTTGAATCTTTACACCTTTACATCTTTGAATCTTCACACCTTTATATCTTTATATCTTTATATCTTTACACCTTTATATCTTTGAATCTTTATATCTTTACACCTTTACATCTTTGAATCTTTACACCTTTATATCTTTGAATCTTTGTATCTTTGTATCTTTGTATCTTTAAAAACCCCGGTAATTGGAAAAACGTTTAATATCTTAATAGAAACATGGCAAAGATCTTAGTTATCGACGACGAGAAAAGCATATGCAATTCACTACGTGATATACTTGAATACGAAAAGTATAAAGTAGATGAGGCTGCAGATGGCATAGCAGGAATTGAGCTGATACAAAAGAATAAATATGATGTCATACTTTGTGATATCAAGATGCCTGAAATGGATGGTATAGAAGTCCTTGAAAAAGCCATGCAGATAACAGATACTCCTGTAATAATGATATCAGGACACGGAACAATTGACACCGCTGTAGAAGCAATAAAAAAAGGTGCATACGACTATATCTCAAAACCCCTTGATCTCAATCGACTGCTTATTACAGTACGGAATGCGCTTGACAAAACCAGCCTGATCAAAGAAACGATAGTACTAAAGAAACAGGTCAGCAAAACTTATGAGATGATTGGTGAATCAGCAGCTATTATCAGTATAAAAGAGATGATAGAAAAAGTTGCACCAACAAATGCAAGAGTACTGATAACCGGAGACAATGGAACAGGTAAGGAGCTTGTAGCAAGATGGCTTCATGAAAAAAGTCAGAGATCAGAAGCCCCTTTCGTTGAAGTAAATTGTGCCGCAATACCATCTGAACTGATAGAAAGCAAACTTTTTGGCCATGAAAAAGGCTCATTTACCTCAGCAGTAAAACAACGAAAAGGCGATTTTGAACAAGCCAATGGCGGAACGCTGTTTCTTGATGAGATAGGTGATATGAGCCTCTCAGCACAGTCGAAGGTGTTGAGAGCCCTACAAGAAAATAAGATAATGAGAGTTGGAGGAGAAAAGGAAATTTCGGTAGACGTGAGGATAATAGCTGCAACAAATAAAAATCTCAAGGATGAGATCAAGAAAAACAATTTCCGTGAAGATCTTTATCATCGTCTGAGTGTAATACTGATACATGTGCCTCTCTTAAAAGAAAGAAAAGAAGACATTCCCCTGCTGGCAAATTTTATGATCGAAAACATTTGTGCAGAACAAGGTAAACCAATTATCAGTTTTACAGATGATGCCATAAAAGAATTACAGAAGATAAGCTGGACTGGTAACATACGTGAGTTACGTAATGTGATTGAACGCCTTGCGATCCTTTGTGAGAATGAGATCAGTGGAGATGATGTAAAAAAGTATGCCCAGCCCTTATCGAATTAAGACAAGAGTTTCAGATTTCAGGTTTCGTGTTAGGTGTATTGAGTTTAAATTTACTCGCCGCTTACTATTAACTGCCTAGTGCAACTGCAGCTGCCACCATTCTTCCATTATCACATTACCACATTATCACATTATCACATTTTATTTGTATCTTTGTAGCCGATAATTAGTAATAAGGAACAATTCTTGCAATACTTAATCGCAATCCGGGGCTGACTGGTTTTGACAGCAAGGAAGTGGAATTGTAAGCATGCCGAGCCTTGTGAATACGCTCGTAAAAATTATTCACAACAGCCATTAAACGGCGACAATTATAATTACTCGTTAGCAGCTTAAGCAAAAGCTTAAGTTCCTGACTGCTTCCCGGGAAACTTCTCTCAACAGTGTCCCGTCAGAAGCATCGCAAAAGTTGAGATAGCCAGGGCAAGGTCTCGGTGTTCTGGTAAAAATTAAGAGAATAAGGAATTGCTTGGATAGTCTTTTGCCAGGTAATTTTCGAAAAGCAAAGAAAGAATAAGCATGTAGAAAGCACTTTGGCTGCTTGTTTGGACGAGGGTTCGACTCCCTCCAGCTCCACCCAGACACTAAATTATTAATCCTAACACTCTTTATATGAATGTGTTAGGATTTTTTGCTTGAGTTCTGTAACAACAATTGTAACAATCTTTTGTCATGAAACTAGATATTTTCTCTGGAACTTTGACATTTTTACAAAGATAAGCATTTTATTGCAAAAATCATAGCAATTACTTAGTATATTTGATCAATAGAGACCATTGAATGCAGAAAACTTTCTTTTAAGTATTAGTTATATTGGCGATATCAATTAATGAAAATATTGTAAAATTGTCTCTTGTAGGTTTTGGATGTCGAATTCTAAGGGGAGTGTTTGACAATTTGGAATGGAGTGAGCTTAATTCGGTTGCAAGGAAACTTAATTCAAAGCTGGAATTGGCAATTTTTGATCCTTCATTTTATACAATACTCCAGAAAAAAGGAATAAAATCATATTATGATTTATCGAATTCCTTTAAAATATACGGATTAAGTAATTCCTACCAAAGTCTTATTCAAATACAGGTGTATCGAAGGAGAAGACGTACTTTCAGTTTTAATGATCTGCATAATAGCCAGACACTATTTCCAACGTTTAACTCCAACAATGATGAGATCAGTTTCCCTCAAAGTAACAGGTCAATTATCATTGTTAAAAAGGATATAGGAGCAGTATCCCATTATAAGTTTGAAGCACCGGGGTTTACTCTCGACAAATTACTTTTAGAAACTGCAACCATAAATATTGGCAAGGATTTCAATTATGAGATTCTATATCAAATACGCTATGATGACAAGATTCTTATGCCAAAATCAGGCAAACCGCTTATACGGGAACAATTTTCCTTAGTTATCCAATAACCTCCTAAATCCTGAATGGATTTATAACCTATTAGCTTGTTCCTATATCAATCCGGAACAGGAGGAACAGAAAATGTTTGACCCTCAAAGGAAACTTCTCCTAAGCAAGGACTATGACGATTCTTTGTTGGCTTGTCATAAAACAGGAATTTCCCTGTTGACAAATACATTTCTTCAGTTTTTCCGGCTCTGATTGATCTGGATCCATCGGGAGCACCTGTTGCAGTGTTTCCGGTCTTTATCGTCACCTCATAAGGATTCGGATTGATTACTTTAATTCTTACACCCATAGTTTCTGTTTTTAAAGTTAATTAAATAATAAATTTTCATAAGTCTTATTTAATTCATGCCAAAATTATTTAAGGATTTACCTAATTAGGCAAATATAATCAAATAATATATTAAGATCAACTACATCCCACATTAATAACCAAATATAGTTATTACTCTGTTTACATTATCATCGCCATAGATGGAGGTTTATTGATTAAAATAAAAAAAATCCCGTTTAAGCGGAAATTTCTAATTTAGACAATTTGTGAGGTCAGAATAAGGTAAAGAGGGGCTAATATAATACTTAATAATGTAAAATAAGGAATTATTATGGAATTAAAAAAAATCACAAGAGTTGCCATCTTTATTGACTATGATAATTTTTTCATATCCTATATGGATAAATTTCATAAAGACAAAATTTGGGGCGATAGAAAAAATTTAATGTGGGACGAGGCAGGAAGTTTGCCGGTATGGGATAAGCTAAATGAAAATTTGATGAAATATTACCAGGAAAATTTCATTAAAAATGATTTTGAAGTATTAGAGCATATAGGTACTTATCTTTGCGTTGGGATAAGTGAAATGTATGGTAAAGAAGAAGCCAGAAGAAAAGATAATTTCAGGGAAATTGATAGAAAAAATGGATTTATTGTAAAATACGGGCATCGATTAATGGGATACAAGAGCAAGAAGGATGGTAAATATCATTTAGGGAAAGAAAAAGGAGTAGATGCTGAAATAATATGTCAGATGTTAATGGGTGCATTTTAAAATCATTATGATACTTGTATATTATTAAGTGACGATGGAGATTATGTTCCTGCAATTGAAAGAATACAAGATTATTTTGGGAAAAAAGTTATACAGGCAGGTTTTAAAAATGTAATGTCGAGAAACAGGGCATATGCGCATATTCCGTTTGAATGTGCTGATTATATGTTGGAAAAATATTCATAAATACCGGATTAAAGTTTTTCTCCCCAGTAAATAGTAAACAACCATATTAACCAATATTGAAACAGATAAGTATATTACACCAGGCTGTAATTTCATGCCAATTATCTGTGACTCTAACTTCATATTCAATAACAAAAGCGCAACTATAAATACATCCAACATCGACCATTTACCCAGCAGGTTCAATACTTTTAACATCTTATCGCTAACCTTTTTACCAAACAGATAAAAAAAGGAGACTGCTATTTTTAGTATTGGAAATAGTACAGTAAAAAAGGAAATTACTGTCCCCAAAAATGTCTCGCCATTATTAAACAAAGTTCTGATAGCAGAAATTAATGTTACGTCAGTTTCCCAGAATCTCAATTTTGAAGTTGTATAGAAAGGGACAATCAGACCAAAAATAAAAAACGTTGTAGAGATCAATAATAAAAACACTAATATATACCTGAGGTGATTTGTTTTCAATTTTAAACCTGGAAGATTTATCTTCCTCTTTCTGGCCAGATATAAAACAAGTACTAAAACAATCAGACATGCTGTTAATATTATAAAAAGTCTCCAGTTAAAATAGTTATAAGAGGTGGATATTAGTCCAAAAAATCTTTGACTCTCATAATGAACAGGAAATATATACCTACAGGTAATTAGCAGCAAAACTAAAATGCATAACAGAATACTAATTAGGGAAATAATATTGCGATAATATTTTTTGCTACTTTCATTCATAATGTTTCTAACTAAACACCTTAGGCATAAAATTCTTCTGTACAATATCCGCAATAATTTGTGCAACTTCTTTTTTAGTAAAACCAAGATGCTTTGTTCCAAATTCATACAGGAACACTATTTCTTTATTAAAAATCTCCTTATCTGCCAAGGTAATATCCACAAGGTACCCAAGCATGTTGTGTTTTTCTGAGGGATTTATCTCAATAATATTATCAGCAGCTTTGTGAAAAATTTCAATAATGTTCTCCTCCTGAAAAAATTGGTTTATAAAACGTTTAGGAAATATTGTAAATCCGGATAAAACCTTAACAATTTGCTCATACTCATCTTTGTTAATCTCTGCGTCAACATTTGCCATTATTAAACCTCCGGCTGCAAGAAAATACTTGCGGTGCATATCTATTTCTGAGCTACTGACAACCATAAGAATGTCAATTAACTTTTCCATCTCTTCCTCAAGGTTTTTATCTTTCCTGGATTTACCTGACTTGCTTATAAGCTTTGATTTGGAAAATAGTTCAAGTGATTTAATCCTGATTGGATTAATAGGATGAGAAAGCAGATTACGGCCCTGACTTTGGTTGAAGAACTCCAATATTCCATCGTTCGATTCCAGATAGGATTTATAATCAAAATTAATTCGTTTGGTATCCAAACCCGAGGCAAGCTTAAAGAACACAGATAAAATAACCTCCAGGTTTGAACAAGCTATATATCCGAATCTGTCGGCAGTTAATTCTGATAGTTTATCCCATAAACCAAGTTTATGTTTTACGATTATTGGTGTATGGTCAGGATCAGGAAATACAAATTGGATCAGCTTCATTATCTCAGCGTTCTTGCTATATAGATGCCCGATCTCGTGTCCGATAATAAACTTTAATTCATCATCATTTAGCTTATCAATCAGGCCTGAATTGATATTTATTAAATGATTTTCATCATCCTCAAGACGACTGATGGCAAAAGCATTGAGCTCAGCATTATTTGTCACATAGAAGTCGACTTTATCTTTAAAGTTAAGTTTCTTTGTAACCTCATCAAATATATTGTAAAGGCTTGGGGCCATGTTGGCAGAAACCTTGAAGCTATGCCCTTCAAGGATAAACTTCCAGTTGTTCTCTATTTTTTCGATCTTTGCTTCCCTTATGATCTCCTTTATGATGTCGCCTTCAAGAAATTCATATATTTCTTTCCCTAATGACTCTTCCATCTCAAGGCGTAAATTTGAATAATCCATATTAATTTGATTTCTATTATTAAAAAAATGATTTAAAAACCGGGTAATAAATTTCAGGTAAACTGAAGTTTATTCAACTTTCTCAACAGTATCTTTTGGTTCTTCTTCCATCGATTCAAAAAAACCTTCCAGTTTATCAAGGACATTATTCATTCGGTCTTTCCATTCCTCAATAAAATCGTTTGTTCTGTCTTTAGTCCTGTAGCCAATGTATTTCCCCTGCAGCTTCATGATCTTGCTTTTTTCATCCTGTGTCATTTCCTCTTCGAATTTTTCATACTGGAGATTAAGATATTCAAAGTTCTTGTCAGACTCTTCCCAGTCGGTTTCTGAGTAATCCTTATACTTTTTACCTATCTCAGTCACGAACTTTTCGTATCTCTCAATTAATTTCTTTTTGTTGAGTGGTGGGATCTGGTTACAGCTAAAAAATGCAAAAAGCAATAAGATTGTGGTAATTTTTTTCATATGGTGTTTATTTTGGTGTCTTATTATTCTTTTATACCCCCTCTCCTGTCTCCCCCTGCAAACAGGGGGAGATGTCTGACGAAGGAAGACAGTGGGGGTAAGAATCATTTCAGTTTTCTCTTAAGCTCTTCTCTCTCTTTAGCAAATCCCTCGTCATATTTATCAAGTATCCTTTTAAAATCTTTATCTTCCCAGAATTGTTTCCAGCACTCCTCTTCATAAACAAAACACAGCCAGAACCTGTTATCAGCAAGTGTTTTATCCAAAAAATCAAAAGCTGTTTCTTTATCTCCATATCCGGCACAAGCACGTGCAACAGTATAAAGTTTTCCTCCTCGCTTTATATATTGTTTAAAAAGATCAATACTTTCTTCAAAAAGTCTTTTATCATCCTTAAGCTGTGCAAGTTTGACCAGGGCTATACCCCAATTATAAAATGCGGTATATGATTTTGGATCAATTACAGTAGCCATTTTGTGTTTTGTAATAGCCTCTTTGTAATACTTTTCATCATTTGTTAAGTCTCCCAAATCTACCAATGCTATTCCCCACCATTCATATAACGAATTTGAATCCGGATTTAGCCCTAATGCATTATTAAATTTTTTAAAACATAATTCAAAAAGTTCTTCATCCTTCTTTAATCTTGCAAGTTCACCAAGTGCCTTTGCCCAGGCAGCATAAGCAGTAAAATGCTGAGGAAACAGTTGTATTGCTTTTCCGAATTTCTCAAAGCTCCGAATAAAAAATTCTTCATCATTTTTTAACTCAGCTAAATGTGCTAAAAGCGTTCCCCATTCATAATAGATAGAATCATTATCCGGATCAATTCCAGCAGCTATTCCATATAATTCGTCACTATGTTCTAACGCAAATTCAACCGAGCTACCCATCCCATAAGCTCTTGTTGCCCAGGCAAACAGTCTCGGAAAATCGTCATCAATCTGATAATTAACCTGCATGTACTCATTTGCTGCTTCCCTGTTTTCATCTTTAATCTGATACTGTATACCATCATAATAATGTTGTAACTCATCCAAATAGGTTTCGGCTTCTTCTCTTTTCTCTTCATCAATTATACTAACAATATTAGTTTTAGCTTCTTCGATCCTAACAAGTATCTCTTTCGATTTTTCTTCAAGGAAATCCATTTAAATGTATTTTAATTCAACTTACTAAGGCCATCATCAAATTTAGCAACCATCTTCTTAAACTCTTCGTCATTGAGATATTGTTCCCAGAATTTTGATTTTATAACTTTTTCCATAACGGATGAATCTTTTTCAAGTTTCTTCTTCAGGCACTTAAATGCATCTTCTTTTCTTTCAAAATTTGCATACATACATGAAAGGTCATATATATCTCCTCCTAAATCAACATATTTTTTAAACATTTCTATACACTGTGCGGTATAGCTATCATCCTTATTTAATTTCGCAATATTTCCTAAGGATACTCCCAAGTTATAATAAATCATTTTGTTATCCGGATCAATAATTGATGCGGCTTTTGATTTTGAAATACTTTCTTTGTGTAATTCAGCATCTTTTCTTACAAGAGCTAAGCTATTTATAGCATCACCCCATTCAAGGTACTCATCTACCAAACCAGGTTCTAGTTTAATTATTTCTTCAAACACCATGAAAAGATCCTCATAGTATTTTTCATTACCAGTCATTTTTATCAGAACAATCAATCCAAGCTTCCACATTTTATATGCATATAAATAAACAGGATTGATCTCTACAGTTTTTTTAAGCCATTTAAAAGCCTGAAGGTATAAGATCTCATCTTTTTTCGATTCAGCAAGGAATTGTAAGGCAGCACCCAGTTTAAAACTGACAGTATCATCATCAGGTTCAAGCTTAGCTGCTTTTTCAAACCATTCAACACTTTTCTCTAATGATGATTCAATCTTATAAGATATACCATAATCAAAATATGCTCCTGCAATTATAAAAGGATAATCCTTGTCAAGTGATTTTATTTCACTCGCATTCCTTAATTCATTAATAGCCCCTTCAAGGTTATCATCCAGATATTGTTTTATCCCTTTAAGATAATGATTATATGACAATCCTTGAAGCTGTGTATCTTTTAGTGTATCTTCATCTTTGATTTTCTTACTTCTTTCGTCAATCTCATCAATCTTCTTAAGTATCTCATTTGCCTTTTCTTCGAGGAATGGTTTTATAGGATCTTTTTGCATTGGGTGTAATTTACTCAGGAAAAAATGAATGGTAAATATACAATAGTTTGGTAATATTCAAATCCTTTAAATATTAAATCACTCATTCCTCATCTTCTGATACAAAGTCGCTATCAGCACACCAAGGAATATCCATGAAATGAATATCTGAATATCAAGGATGATAAAAATACTTAAATATTGAGGACTCTTTTCGTCTTGTAACATCTTCTCAAATAATGGGCTGTAGTCCTGTACAAGTCCTGCGTGGAAAGTATTAACCAAAACATGGCCGTATGTTATCTGTATGTAATCAGCTGTCGTATCGGTTGCCATAGTATTCTCTGCAACATCACCTATTGAAATACAGTCATCCTTCAAATAGCTCCAATAAAGAAGTGAGAAAAATAACTGAGTTACAATATATAAGATAAAAAAACCTCGCAGGCTTATTTTGGCACTTACAAGAGTATAAATGAATTTTAAAGGTTTTGTTAAAAAAGATAACACAACGATAGCCAATAAGGCATATGGAACGATCCTTTGTCCCGAAAACCAGCAATTCACCCATATTGCCAATATTAGGATAAATATCAGGTAAAGCCAACCAAAATGCCTAAAGTACTTTTCGAAACTTTTATATAGAATGTTTACTTTAAAAAAGTTATTATTTTTTGACATAATTTTTGAAATTTTTTGAATAATATTAAAATGTCCATACCATGATTTTGCTCTACGAACTCAATTAAGGCCATTTCAGCGGCACTGAATTGTTCTTTTTCTTTAAGTATATGCCGTGTATCATTAAAAATCTGACTTAATACATTCTTCATTGCTTTGGGATTTGAATGACATAATCTTTCAACATGAGATTTTATATCATCAAATCTCATGATAACACTTTTAGAGAGCATATTTTCGTCAATTCCTAGAAACTCGGTTTCGAGTTTTGCCTCAGCAATTGCCTGGAGATAAATAGCTTTTAAGGCCATCATCATATGGAATCCATTGAGTATTTCAACTGCTTCATTAGCCAGAACGGCAGATAACATATACATTCTTTTATCGTAATAAGCTTGCGATCTTCTAATTAAGTTTTCAGCAATATGGAAAATGAATGGTGAGACTGAATGGCTTTGATTAGATGGGTCATCAGTTCTTTCTGATGTTATTTCCGATCCATCAACTGAATGATCATAAACGTCATTAACATCACTGATAACCATACTCAAATGCCATAATCCATCCAAAGGTTTTGTGATTCCCCTTATAACAGGTTTTTTATTTTTATTTTTATTATCAATTCCATTTCGATTATCAGCTCGGATCTTTTTCTTTAATTCAGGTTCTCTATCTATTTTATCCTCTGAGCTTAGCCTGCTTAGAAACCAAATCTCTGATTCGGAAAACCTGCCCCATAATTCATCAAGAATTATCCATTTCTTATTATCTTTGTAATACTTTAAGCCTCTTAAAACATCTAATAATTCAACTTCTTTATCAGTAATAATTATTTCACTCAGACAATTTTTGGATTTATCATCGTAATCTTCAAATTGCAGATCATAATCTCTGACAATTAATTTAATTTTATTTGTAATTTCTTTGTCATTGCTGATAACCGACAGGTCTGAACAACTGATAACAGGTATTACCCTGTAACCAAGCGAATACAAAGAGTAAGCACTAATATATGCCTGGTTAAATTCCTCGTCAACTGTCATGCTAAGGTTTTTTATTCTGCTGCATTGCAGACAAGGGTAATTTGACCTGACCTTAATTCTATAATAAAAATGCTGTTTTATGCAATTTCTGAGGTTGGAGGCGTCGAACAGATTACTTTTACCTCTAATCAGAAGATCAAATGCACGACTATCGAAAAAGTTGAAGGAATGAAAAAAAGGTGTTATTATTATCGGCTCAGGTTCATTACAATCAACATATTTTTTGCATTTCTTATTTTCAATACATTGCAGTTCATGTTTAGGTAGATCATTGAACCAATCAGGCTTGTCAAAACCCATGAAAACTAATTTAACTTCCGGATATTGCACTATTAATTCATACAATAGTTGCTTATCATCACCTTTTTCAAATGAATAATAATCAACTATTAATATCAGGTTTGCCAGTTCCGGTAATTCGAGTGTTGGCAGGAAGTATAGAAGCTCCTGAAAATGTCTGAACCTTTTAGCTTTACCATCCTCTTCTCTTATCAATTGAAACAATGAATTCTCAATATATTCCTTCCCAGTGTACTTCACATATCTTTCAAACGCATTTGTTGTATTGCAGTTTAGCGAGAAAAAAACCAACGATTGTGTCTGGAATAACATTTAATTTTATTTAGGTTTATAGATCTTCTTCAAAAAGTATCTCATATATTTCATTATCAATCTCATTCATCAGCAGCCTTTTTTGTTCCTTTTCAATTGTGGCAAACCTGAATCCGTTTTTGATCAACCGGAGGACTTCCCATTTTGTTAACCCTCCTGCCATTTTTACTGCTAAAAGAAACTCCATGGTTAAATTTGAACCAAAAAAAAGGATTGTCGGTATTAATAGTTATATCAAGGTTTTTATTGAAATAATTTCGTAAAGGGTAATATTCATCTTTTTCGAATTTTTGATGATCATTTTTATCCTTGATATCCAATAGCTTGAATTGATTGTAGTATTTACTGGATCGGTTTCCCCTCTCTAATCCGGCCAGGTCAAAACTTACAACTTTTGTGTTGTTCTCAAAGAATGATATAAAATGATCTTTTATGATTTTGTGATCTTTTGACAATTTTAATCCGTTACGATACTTAAGTGCCATCTCCACATTTTTTTCAAATGCCTGGATTGATTTATGGCGCTTTGCTGTCAGGATAATTGAAATATGAACTTTATTATTAGCTATATCAAACTCACAAGCATCTTCTATTTCTAAGTCTTTAGTTACATCAGGTTTAATTGGTGTATCCATCCCTCCTAAGATCATATACTTAAGATATCTTGATATTGATGATCCCAGTGCAGCTTTGTTATTGTAAATTAAAAGTTTCATTAATGAGCTTACAATTTATAATATTTTCTAATATAGACGAATTGCCTGACAATCTCAGGATTATTTTTACTGATCTTAAGAACCTTGTATCTTAACTGATCTGAATTTAATCCAAGTAATTTTGCAGCATGCGATTTCTGACCAAAGGTTTTCTGTAGCACAGTGTCTATCTCTTCCAGCTCGATCTCGGATATTCTTGATTTAAAATCTTTATTCTCTTTATAATTTTGGTTGTTTGAAATAAGCAATTCAGACTTAAGATGTTTATTTTGCAATACATTATCACCCTCAAAACGTGCTTTCGTACATGCATCCCATATTACTGATTGCAGCTCACGTATATTCCCTGGCCAGCGGTATTGCATAAAAAGCTTTATCACATCATCATCTATCGATTGCAATCTTGTTTTCTCCTTTTTCCTGAAATGGTCGAAAAAATAATATGTCAGTAATTTTATATCCTCTACACGTTCCCTCAAAGGTGGTATGATTATCTGAACGCGGTTGATCCTCTGATAAAGGTCTTCCCTGAATCTTTTCTCTTTAACAAGTTCATTGAGGTCGTAATTTGTTGCAAGTACAAGCTGAATATCAAGTTTCTTACTCCTGGAGCTTCCAACTGGCGTGATAACCTTTTCATCGAGGAAGCGCAGTAATTTTGCCTGTGTCCTTGCATCGTAATCACCTATTTCATCAAGGAAGAGTATTCCGTGGTTGGCTTCTTCAAACAGTCCTTTTTTTTCTGATGTTGCTCCGGTAAAGGCACCTTTTTTATGCCCGAACAATTCACTTTCGATAAGTGATTCCGATAGCTCGAGAACAGAGAACTCCCTGTAAGGTGTGTTATGCCGTTTCGAATGTTTCCTGAAATATTTTACCGCAAGGTTTTTTCCTGTCCCTGTTTCTCCGGTGAACAAGATACTGATATCCTCGCTGTATTGTGCCAGATCGATAAGTCTTTTCTTCAGGTCCGATATCGGTTTTGAATTCCCGATGATATCAGTTTCGTCATATTGATTTTCCAGAAATCTATATTGTTGTTTAAGTTTCCTGATCTTCTCAGCATTTCTTCCATAGGTCTCAAGCCTTGTCTTCCATTCAGTCCAGTTAAGTTCTTTTTTATTTAGCAGATCAGATGCTCCGGCTTTTATTGCCTCAACCGTTGCTTTTGTAGAGGCATAGTTCGTCAGAACCACTATTTGAATATCCGGAAAACGATCTTTAATATAAGGGATCATTTTAAGGCCATCCAGCCTCTCAGGATTTTGCTCGTCAAAAACGAGGTCAAGAAGTATCAGATCAATGGAATCGTCAAGCTTCTCCTTTATTTCATTGATATTAAAAGCTTTTGCAATATTGAAGTTCTTAAGGACAGTTTCAACTGACCTTGAGAAATTTTTGTCATCATCAGCTATGAGGAGGTTAATTGCCATCTTCAATAATTCCAAATTTTACTGCAACAGAATTCAAGATATCATTTATTTCATTACACGGAGCAAGTAAATTGCCTGTATCAATCCTTTCTTCTATAAGTAACTCAGGAGTTTCAAATTGAGGAATAACCTTATTAAACTCATCTATAAGTTTCCAAATTTGCTGTATCTCCTTTTCAAAACCCGAAACTACAATAAATTTAGCATATTTATTAATACGCCGGACAAATTGAAGCCATGACTCTTTCCCAGGTTCAATAAATGTATCGAAATATTCCTTATCTGTAATTTCTTTCAATGATAGTAATGACAAACCATTCTTAAAATAATAAAGGCATAAATCAAGGTTTTTAAACAGGGATTTTTCGCCGTGACCTTTAAAGAAGAGATCAACAATATTTTTGAATTCCTTGATTGATAAAGCGGTTTCCATATCATCCTGTTCACCTGCCAAAGCTTTTAACAGATTATCCTTTAAATTGATAAAGTCTATCAGATTTATGGAACTATTATTGTCAATTCCAAGGGGGACAATGGATGCAAGTTTTATATTTTTGTTATATAAATTATCAATTAAGCTTTCAATTTCTTCATTATCATAAAGCAGAAATAATTTATTGAAATTTGGAGGAAAAATATCAGAAAATGTAAGATTTGTATCAATTACAAACCTTAAAAACCTTTCAATTGCATTATAAACTACTCTATCGCCAATGTAATAATTGCCACACATGATATATAAGGGGCTTAATTTCTTTATCAGAGTTAAATTGTTTTCTTTTTATAGATCTTAACAATTTCCATTAATCCATCATTGAAGTTATTTTTTACAAAAACATTATTCTTGGGGATTTTAATTTCACAGTTACACTCCTTTTTACTTATATCCAGGAATATTTTCTTGTTTTTTGACCTAAAGAATTTAACTCCTGAAAGAAAACATGACTTTACAAGTTGTTCAAAGCTTATTCCAGTTTCTTTTGATGTTTTGATCAGTAAATCTTTATGCCCTAGTATATATGCAAGTTTTGTCTGGGCTTCAGGATAAGAGAGGTCCCCTGATGGCAAGGTCCCGTAGTACAAGGGTATACGGCCCGATTCATATTCAAAGTCGTAACAATCATGAGGGACCTGAGAGCTCATAATGATAAATTTATAATTCTCGGGATGCTCATTATTATATTTCTCAATATTCTCGAATAAAGAAATAGCACAATACTTGGTTTGTTTGACATATTCCTCCTCTCCGAATTTCTCTTTATATTTTAATGCATAGTCATAGGTGCTTTTGGTTTTAGAGCTGCCGAAAATATTAATATTACCGGCACCATAACCAAGTAGTATTATGCCTGAATAGTTGTTTATCACTTCAGTAGCGATTAAATTGTAAAATTCGTTTGTTAAAAAAGGTGAAAGTGCAATATCCAGAATATTCCATTCAAACTGTGTGTCGGACTCAGCCAATCCAGTTTCTCCTATTTTTGATATCATTGTCATCCAGTCACTGGGATTGAACAGTGAAGAATCTTTGGGATTGATTTCAATTACCGGTTCGAATGAATCAAAATATTTATCACCTAATGTTTTCAAATACTCATAAGTGTAATTCTGATTTGCTTTTAAACCTGTTTCGGACATTCCTGAGTCGATGGTTCCTCCGGTTTTTATAAAGTAAAGCTTCTTAAGCTTATTATCTTTGGTAATTGGATAAACCCCGTTTTCAAAAACTTTTATTTCATCAGCTTCAAACTTTGCAAACGAATTACCATCAAAGGCATCAAATGACCATTTTCTTACCTTGTTAAGATTCTTGTTAAAAATTTGAATACCATCATTAAATACCTGGAAAATATTCGGGGGTTCAATTTTATTGAGTAATTTAACACTGGTGAGCATATTACCAATTGCATCAGATGGAGAGAAGGTTCCTTCCAGCGGAAGTTGGGAACCTGTTAATGCGATATTAGTTTTAAGGTTGGCTAAACCATAGCGCAATATCGCAAATGCCCATGCCATTGTATCTGTCCCGTGTGTTATAAGAACCCCGTATTCAACATTTATCCTCCCAAACCTTTTTAACAATCTGATAACTCTTTCATATATTATTTCCCAATTCGGAGTCATCTTATTTTCCGACATACCTGCATTAAGTGATTCAGCTTTTCTCAGAAAATCATCAGGATGGCAATCTTCATCAAATCCTGCTTTAAGCAGGTCTTCATCTTCTGTTGTTGATGATATCATCAGTACAGGTATATGTGGATACTCTTCTTTTATTGATTTAAGAAGATTAAAGCTTTTAATTTCTTCTCCGGCCTTGTATTCAAAAACAAGATCCAGAATAATTATGTCAATATTACCATAGGAATTGATGGCCTTATAACCATCTTCGAGATTTGATTTCCAAAAGAACTTAAAATAAAAATCATCTCCTTTCTGTTTGGCTACTAATTGGAAATGGCCTTCCATTAAGGTTTTGAAGTCCATGTATTTATCATCAATAACCAGGATATTTATTTCCGTCATATCTTGAATGATTTGTTAATGAGATGCAGTGGTCAGAGTGGAACTCCGGAACATATTTTGTAATAATACCGACGATTCAATCCTTTCTGTTGGAAATGAAAGGGCATTCAGAAAGGAATCCAGTTGTTTTGGGAGGTAAAAACAATTGTCAGGGAGGTCGTCCAAAGTGTAATTATCAAGCAGAGTATAAGTAGTAAAGAAATATATAAGCTTCTTCTGATCACCTTCCAATATAACTCCATACTGTGGGCCTAAGGAAAGGTATTTGTCATCTTTAATGCCAAATACATCAATAATAAAACAATCAAATTCACTGGTTACATCGGCAAACGAATCAATCTCATCCATTTTAACAGCTGTTGACCTAAGAGAATGAATAAACTTAATATAGCGTTGGATAGCTTTCTCAAGTTTAATATCGTTGATGATTATTCCTATATTCATTTTGTAATATCATCTTTCTTGTCAAGTGAGTCAGATAATTTCTTTAGCCATTCAGGTAATTCTTTTAAATCCTCTTTTTCAAAACTATCTAGAAGGATTTCGTTGTTAGTAATTATGCTTCTATATTTTAATGGATCAAATTTGTTAATTAGATCATTATCCTTTTCCTCTTTTGATTTATCCTTCAAAAGTTTAATAATATCTTCTTTAAGGCCATTCTCAGGTGGTTCCTTATCTTTATCTCCTTCCCATTTTACCTTCATATCATATAAATATGATATATATTCTTCGTCTTTTTTTATTTCAAGAAAATACTCTTTTCTCTTATCTATTTCAACTTCCAATAAACCTTGTAAGTCAATTGCCAAGGGAAGCCAGAGGTTGATCAGGTTCTTTTTTTGATGTTCCAAATCCCTCAAATACCAATAATATTCCCAAACCTTATCAATATTTTCAATATGGATTTCTTCTTCTTTAGGATAAAAAAGTCCGCTTTTATTATTAATGCCATAGTAAACAAAATCTTCACCTTTTGAAAATTCCTCAATTTTACGATTACCTTTAAAACTATCAGGGAAGATAATTTTGGATTTTTTAATATAATAATTTTCCTGTGAGTTACCCTTTGAGTTATAGTGTGTCAGTACTATAACTTCCTTTGGATTGTGATGATTTAATTGCTCTTTTAGATGATCTATAAAATCAATCTCATTAAACTTTGATAAAATAACAATTTTAGAAGGTTCGTCATTACTTAGAGTACAAGGACAGGAAATTTTCCCCCACCTCCAGTTTACAAATATGATCTGTTTGTTTGTTTCCATATTAACCTTTTAAGATCCAAAAATTACACGCGTAATGTTATATTTAACATCAAAATTATCATTATAGGATATTCCACTTTCAATTGCATTAATAAATGACTCTACCGGTTTGAAAAGAGTTTTCTTTGTATATTCATCCTCAAGATCATCTATCCATGAGTTTCTTCCTCTACCGCTAACAATAATGAAAATAAAGTTATCCTTGGATATTAATTCTTGAGGTAATTCATTTCTAATAAAGCGATTCATAAACCCTTTCTCGGTTTCTTTGTATCCCAAAGTTTCAATATAGGACAAATGTATAACCAGCGTATTTGGTGAACCATTTTCAGATATTATTCCTATCAGCTCATTTTTAAAAAGACCTTGAGTGCCTTGATTATTCTTATTCGTTGATGTAGTTAAGTTCTTCTCCTCATAAACAAATAAATTTAAATGTTTCTCAAAAATTGCAATTTTTTCCAGATCAACCGGCATTCTATTTTTCAACCTGTTGTCAAAAATTAAAACTTTAGTAGCAACGACTTCAGTGAATTCCATTGCTAAAAACTTCTCGTTAATAACATCATCAAACTGTAAATCTTTTTTTACTAAATCGTCAATATCTCTTGATCTAACTTTATTAAAAAATTTAGTCCAAAATATTCCATGACTTCTTAAATTGCAGCAAGAAGATTCATCACTACCACCATGAGATAATGGCAAAACTATATCAGAATCATTGAGCGATTTAAAAGAAAATTCGACTTTATTATCTGATTCCGATAATTCTAAAACAGAGCTATCTTGATCAATTTTAAGTGCTATCTTGTGTCTATTATCACTATCGTATGGGATCCAATATTTCAACCAAATAGAATAAAGTTCCTGCAATCTAAGATCCCTTAAAACAGATATATTCTTATTTTCTTTTTTAACTTGATCCGGCAAGTCCTTATCTAATTTTTTAATTAATTCTTTTAGATTGGGATCCTTATCTTTATAAATTAATCTGATAGCACCTACTTGTCTGGCTTCCATAATTAATTTATCTTGATTAGCTGCATCAGGTTTAATTAACACGAATTTAAAACGGGAAATATTCCCCCCCTTCAAATCATTTTCATTTTTAACTATGAAATAATCATCACTTCTCCACAAGTAAAATTGTCTCTTAAGGAATCCGGTTTGATGATCATTAATTTCGAATGAATCCTTGTAAGTGTTAAAGATTTCATCATAATTCTTACCTTCAATTCTACATTGAACTGCACTAAGAGGTTGATCATTTGCGGTTTCGTATTCAGTATCTTTTTCTCCTATATTTGTTGTAAAATGAATCCATGGATAATAATCTTCATTCCTTATACCCGAATCTTCCTGGACAGTATCAAATTTATTGTTAAAAAGCATTGCCGCACAAGCTTTATCCTGAGAGTTCCCGCCCATACGAGGAACACCATTTTCATCAAGTATTGATTTTTTAGTTGCTTCAGTAACCTTTTCCCATAAGGTTTTGTTATTTTCACTTAGCCTTGTTTTGTGTCCCAGCCATATGTTTATTTTAAAAAGCTCATCTAATTTATTTTTATCTCTTTTGTATGAACGAAGATTTAGCGCCTCGTGTTCGATTGATATCCAAAAATCTATGCCATTTTCCCTGATATTTTTTAATTCCTTCTCGTCTTTGTAGTGTTTAATATTACGAATTGTATTTTCGAAAATTGTAAAGAGTGCATGTTCGCCAACAACTCCTCCAGGCAAAAAAGCTGTATATTCTTCAGAATTAAGGATTTCTCTGAATTTTGAAAAACATTTGCCTAACCTTATGAACGCATATTTACCGTATTCACTTTCTTTAATATACAGTTCATTTGACCAATTACAGTTTGCTATTTTATCTTCAGCAACTATATCAATATCTGTTGATTTTTCTTCTGCTATACCAGAATTATTATAAAATATATCAATTAATTTATTATCAAGTATGTTAATTATCTTTTGTCCATAATCAGATAGAATATCATTTCTTTCTTTATTCTCGATAGTTATCGCTTTATATTCATCATTCTTTTGTAGTTTTCTTATGTAATCTACTAACAAATAATAATCTTCCTTCTGGTATTCTATTTTTAGATTCTTTGAGTTAGCAAGCCGCTCCTCAACATTTATCAATGACAAATCGATTGTAACAAATCGTCCCGCAATCCAATCATTTTTATGATATACTGCAAGATTAATATTAAGTTTTGTAATTCCTTCAGATTTAGCAATTGTCCCAAGATAAAGAGGATTATTCGCAAAATCTTCCCATAATACTTGGTACCATGTTTTTGATTCACCACCAAAAGCTGAATCCCTTGTAACACCACTCCAAAAGGCACCCTTATCTCTTAGAAATCTGAAAAAGGGAAATAAAGCGTAATCAATTGGTGTCGGAAATTTGGGAGAGAATTTCACTTCATCCGGTGAAAAAACTTCACTTACAAATTGGAATAACTGCGAAGAATTTAAAGGATTATCAGTGAATTGTAAAATATCAAATAAAGAAAAGTACTCATTATTGTAAATGCTATCCTCTTTCCCGAGAGTTGTATAATAATTCATAGCTTTTAGACCATCATTCTCTTGAGAAATAGAGATTTCCACAGGTTGTAAACATGTCAAAACATCAGGTATTTTGAACCGTTTATCCATCATTTTAAACCTTAACTCAAACCACCACTTAAGGGCAGAAAGGCTGTGCGCACTGATGTTGTGTGCGTATGAATCTATTAGAATGGATATTATTGCAGTTTTTAATTGCTGCTTAAGAATCGCTTCTAACTGATAATAATTAATAATCCTAATTGCAAGCTTATTTGTTATCTGTTCACAAATCTCAATTAATTCTTTTAAACTATCTGTATCATTAATTATATTCTTATCAATTAAGATAAATGCTCCTCCAAGGCCTAAAATTCTTTCATTATCAAAATCGGAAACCGTATTTGAAAAGATAAATAATAAATCCAACTTATTATTAATGTAAAATGCATGTGATAATGCTGCAGGTGCAAGTTTATTTAACAAATTATATATTCCAGAATTCTCAGGAAGAACATTGTTGGTAAAAGAATCTTCAATACTAGATTTAATATACGATACTTTTTCTTTGAACAATGAATCTTTGATCGATTCTATTTTTAGAATTGGTTGTGATTTTTTTTGTAAATCTTTAATTACAATGTCACAATCAGTTAATAGATTTTTCTGCAATAGTTTGGATACTGAATATGTATATAAATTGTTTTTTTCATCATGATAACAAAGTATTTCTTCTTCATCTATATTAGCATCTAAGGTTATCCTTATATTTAGGTTGTAATTAAAGTTCTCTTTTATTATTCTCTTTTGATTTTGATAGTCAACAATAGTTTTTGTAAAATGAACACCTATCTCTTCATTAATTTTTGACTGAAATGAATATTGTCTGTCTATTTTTGAAATTTGTGTATAACAGTTAGCGTATTCATAGGAATCAAGATCATCCCAATTATCGTAATCATTTAATGTAAAAAAAATTGGAATAAAATATTTCAATGGAGAATCATCTGGCATCTCTGCAACAAAGAGATTTAATAATTCTTCATAATGTGAAGAGATGGTTGAAAGTTTCCTTATAGTTGAATAGAGAAACCTGCGATTTATCATATTTAGACTATTTATTAGATCTAATAAATATCTATCAGTACCTTGTGATTCTGTCATAAGCTAAAGTCATAAATGATTTATTCTTAACTTCTTGAGAGACTTCTAACGCAATTGCTATAGCGTATAAAGAGCTGGCTCCTAAAGAATTTATCTCTGTATCATTTTTAAAATAATCGAAGACGATATTTAGATTAATATTATTCGTGTAGACTTTCTTATCAGTAATTTTATCAGCAATATCAACATGTCGTAATTTAACATTAGGACCATATAAACCAAAAACTATTTGTTCTTTTTCAAGGTGAGGGTGATACGAAATGCAGTTAGTCTTTAAACTCTTTTTAAATTGTTTAAAAATGCTGTAAGTTGTTGTTCCATTACCTAATCCAATAATAGCATAGTCAGGATAATCATACTGGTTTATATATTCATATGCAATTCTTGAGAAAACATGTGTGATAAAGTCTGATTTCTCTTCACTATGATTAGACGGAAAAAATCCATTACTATCAATAATATCAATTAATTTATCAATACATTTACCTATATAACCATCAACCTTTAATACGTTTGCTTTGTTTTCAATCATAGGCTTTATTCTACTTTGCGGCAAAATTCTAGGAACAATTATCGTTGAATCATATCCTAATTTATTTGCAGCAATAGCTAATGCTATACCTGCACTTCCAGAAGTAACATCAATAATATGGCTTGAAAATGGTTTAATAATTTGAAGTTCCTCTGCTATGAACAGATATGGAATCCAATATCTTGCATAATGACTATTTCCCATCGGATTTAAGCATTCCATTTTTATTCTAAGAGTATTATTGTTAGGCAAATAGACTGTATAGCAAGGGGTCTCTCCAATAAACTTATATGTGTTTTTATAAAGTTTAGATCGAATATCAGTTAGATTTACAGAAAGATCAAAGATTTCACCAATATTTTTTTTTCCTTCCATAAATTTAATAAAATTTGGGAACTTTCCCAGATTTCTATAAATTTTATTAAATAATAGGGCTTTCATTTTTATGTACTTATATTCCAGACATATAACCGCCATCAATTATTAAATTCGATCCGGTAATAAATGAGGCATATTCAGAAGCAAGAAAAGCTACTGCATATGCTATTTCTTCTGGATTTCCAAGACGTTTTAATGCAGTTTCTTTAATAATTATGTTTTCAAATTCATTAATAGTTATTTCTTCTTTAGATGCTATTATTCTTGTTATTTTATTTAATTCATTTGTTTTTGTAGGCCCAGGTAAAACATTGTTTACTGTTATTCCAAATTCGCCTAATTCTTTGCTAAGAATTTTTGTGTAATTTGCAATCATTGCTTTTACCGATGATAAACCCAAATCTAAAATTGGTTCTTTTACTGAAGTGCCAAGAATGTTAATAATTCTTCCAGATCTTTTTATTTTCATATATTTTACCACAGCTGCAATTAGTATGAAGCTTGAAATGAAATGTTGATGAAAAGAAGAGGTTATTTCTTCGATCTTGATTTCAGATATGATTTCTGGTAATGGACCGCTTGAATTATTAATTAGAATATCAATGCTACAACTTTCTAATTCATTATTTGCAATTCTTTCAATTTCTTTATAATCGCTTAAGTCTGCTACAATGTATTTATGCTTATTAATTTTAATAGAGTTTAATTCATTGATTAAATTGACCAAAGGATCTTCATTTCTAGCTAATATTATTACTGAACAACCACATTTCGCGAATTGAATTGCTATAGCTCTCCCTATTCCGTGAGATCCTCCACAAACAAGAGCTCTTTTATTACTTAAATCAATATTCATAAATTAATTAAGATTTTCGACTTTCTGATCTATAATAACTTTAAATTCAAAAGGCATCATTACATCTCCATCGGTAAAACTAATAACGCCTAAAGCACCATTATAATTTTTAAGATTCCTAATGTATTGAGCAACTTTACCAGGATTGTCACCCATAACATTAATTCCAGTTGTAATAAGCTTTAATGCATCATAACCAACAGCTACAGGGATTGTAACTTGCTTTTCAAATTTTTCATAATATTTTTGAGCAAAATCAAATGCACCACTCATTAATGAATCATTTGGGTTATAATATGCAACAGGCACTATAACTCCATCTGCAGCTTTTCCTGCAATATTTAGACAATCAGGTTCCAAAAAGCTTATGTTTGACAGGACAAGTGATTTAGAGCCAGATTCTCTTAATTGTCTAATAAAGGAACCCATTTCTTTTTGATTGCCACCCAAATAAATCGCATTTGCATTAACATTATTAAGCTTTGCTATTATCTCTCTAAAATTTATCCTTCCATAATCATAAGACTCTGAAAATATTATTTTGCCTCCAAGCTCAGAATATTTTTTTTCGAACATCTCTTTGAGTCCTATACCATACTCACTATTGACATAAATTATTGATGATTCCGAGATTCCTCGGTTTTTAAAAAGAAATTTAGCTGACTCAATGGATTCAACTACACTTGAAGGGTAATTCCTTGCAAAAAGAGGACTAATATTATTTAGCTTAGGTGATGATGCACCTGGAGATAATAGAAATACGTTATGTTGTTCAGTGAGGGGCACTAAAGCTAGTGTAACAGGACTGCTTACATCTCCAATAATATATTTTACCTTATCAATATTTATGAGCTTTTGTGCTCCACTTAAAGCGGTGCTTGGCTCAGCTTTAGAATCAATGAAATTTAATTTAAACCTGATATTTTTATCATTCAGTTCATTAAATGCCATCTCCATCCCAACTTTCATAGGTTCACCATAACTTGCAAGGTCTCCAGTCATTGGAAGTATCACTCCAATATTAATTACATCTTCTTTCTCATTTTTGCATGAATGAATGAATAACAATGGAAACAATAATGATATTAACAATCCGAATAATAAATTTCGCTTTTTCATAATAATTATCTTTTAATTAAACACTAAAATATCTCTTTTCAATTTCATCAATTTCAAGTTCATGAGTTTGTACCAGGCCATCCTGTATCAGCAACATCTTGTCGCTGTTCTCATGTGCAAAATGAACATTCTGTTCTATAAGCAGTATGCTTAAATTCATGGCCTCTTTAATTTTATTCAAAATATTATACAGCATATTGATATTTGCGGGCGATAATCCGGCAGATGGCTCATCAAGGATGAGAAATGCCGGTTTTCTTAACAATACCATAGCAAGCGCAAGCTGTGCTCTTTCCCCACCACTCAATAATGAGGCTTGCAATCTGGCTCTGCCATTATAATTGTTATTAAAAATTTCAAAATGCTCTTTTATTTCGTCAAAGTTTTTATGGTATTCGGCTTTTTTTAACCCTGCACCTGCAAATAAAAGATTTTCCCCTATGCTTAAATGCGGGAATATGCGTCCTCCCTGCATGTAATAACCTATGCCTTTATTTATGATCTCAACAGTGGACTTGTCGTTTATTGCAATCCCATCAAAATAAACATTCCCTGTTTGATAAGGCAACATATTTAGAATTGCTTTAGCCATAGTGGATTTCCCTGCACCGTTCTGCCCAACAATAGCAACTACTTCATTCTTGCCAATACTCAGGTTTATACCTTTTAAAACAGGATTCCCCTTATTATATCCACCATATATGTTTTTTAATCGCAGCAACTTAATTTATTTCAAGTATCAAAGGTAACTAAATGTTTATCTATTATGCAGTTTATTTGTTGCCACTAAAGCACAAAAACTCAAAATCCCACCAAAAGGTTTTTACATGGATAATAATTTATTGATATTTTGTGCTTTGGTGTTTTTGTAGCATCTTTTTTTTTTAAATGAATTTTGCATTATAATCCCAAATATGTTTGCCTTACTTCCTTGTTGCCAATTACATCTTCAGGTGTGCCGAATGCTGTTATTTTACCATGGCTCATAAATGAGCAAAAATCAGCAAGCTCAAGCACCACCTTCATATTATGTTCTATCAAAAAAACTGACATCCTTTTATTTTCAACAAGAAAACGTATTATGTTCATAATCTGTTTTATAGTCTCCGGATTTACACCTGCCGTTGGTTCATCGAGTAAAACCAGTTTGTAATCTCCCATCAGCAAACGTGTTAATCCCAGTATCCTTTGCTGCCCGTAAGATAATGACCCGGCGAGCTCATTCCTCTTTTCCCATAATGGATTTGGATTGCCAAGGAGGTCAGTGAAAATTTTGTTTGCCTTTTCTGCTCTGGCAATTTCAAATTTCTTTGTCCTTTTAAATTGTATAAGGGAGACGAATGGTGCTTCCCCGTAATTATCACTGTCAGCTATCATCATATTGTCCATCACGCTCATATCAGGGAAAATATGGCTGTCCTGGAACATCCTTCCAACACCCTTAAGTGTTATTTTCTCAGGATTCAAACCAAGCAGCGAAGCAAATGAGCCATCATTCCTGAAAAGCACCTCACCTGAATCTGCTTTCATAAATCCGGAAATTATATTGAAAAGGCTTGTCTTGCCTGCGCCATTGCCACCAATCAGTGCTGTTATCTTGCCATCGGGCACCAAAAGGTCAAGATCCTCGATTATGCGGTACCTCTCATCTTCTACCTCACCGCGGAGGTTTATAATGTTTCTTGCAAAACTTTTGTTAACCGAATTAATATGTAAAATGAAGTCATCCATTTGTTTACTGTAATTTAAATTCCCCGGCAATTCCCTGTGGTCTGAAGTACATTAACACAACCAATGTTAATCCATAAACTATTTGCCGCATGTTTGCTGCAATGCTGTCAGGGAAGCCAACAAATCGTAATAACTCAGGTACCAGGATCACAAAAACTGCTCCTATAACCGGTCCCCTGATATTACCTGTTCCACCTATCAAAACAGCTGCGAGTATGAATATTGCTTCATCAAGGTTAAAACTTGTTGGATCGATATAAGTAACATAGGTTGCATATATCATACCTGCAATACCAATAAATCCGCTCGAAATAACAAATGTCCATATCTTGAACTTTGTGACATTCCTTCCCAGCGATAATACAGCGATCTCATCATCCCGTATTCCTTTCAGAACCCTGCCAAAAGGAGAATGTATCAGGCGGTAAAAAATAAAAACGACAAGCAAGGCTAATATAGCCGACAGGATCAGAAATGGGTAAAGTCCTGATATATCAACCATTCCAAACAACTTTAGTGCAGGTATTCCGGGTATACCGTATGGACCACGTGTAACAGCAACCCAATTGTACAGAATTGTATATATGATAAGCTGAAATCCAAGCGTGGCCAGGATAAAGTAATCACCTTTAAGACGCAGCGAAGGATACGCTATCAACAAGCTGATCAATGCAGTTCCAATAATTACAAATAGAATAACCGCGATCAGTGGCAGATGAAAGACAGTTAAAGCAAGTACAGTAAGGTAAGCTCCTATGCCATAAAATGCAGCCTGTCCGAGAGAGAGAAGGTTCGTAAGCCCTACAAGGAGATTGGTACATACAGTAAGTATGATATAGATGTTAATAATGATCAATATGTGAATAACATAATTCATGCTTAAACAGCTCTTTGTTTTTCTCCAAGCAATCCTTGCGGACGTAAAAGGAGAAAAAGAATCAATAAAACAAATGTTATAGCGTCCTGCCAACGGGCAGAAAATACCCATACCGTGAGCGCCTGGAGTAATCCTATAATAAAACCACCAAGCACAGGAGCTTCAAAACGTCCAATTCCTCCAATTATCAATGCAACAACAACATTCAAGAGCATTGGCATTCCAATATAAGGATCAAAGCCAACATCGTAGGCAATTAATCCGCTTCCAACAGCTGCGAACAAAGCACTCAGGGCAAAAAGGTACAATCGCATACGCTTGATATCCATTCCAAAGACTTTACAAAGTGTTGAGTCGTCACGCATTGCCCTGGTCCGTATACCAAAGTTTGAATACTTCAGAAATAGCATAAATATTCCAATGATCAGAACGCTTGTTACAAGCTGGTATAACTGAGTATATGTAATAAGGATGTTACCGAAAGTATAAGATTCAGATATGTCGGGATTCAGTATTTTAGTTTCATTTCCATAGAACATTGCAATGGTATTGATCACAATTATCATGACTCCCAATGAGCTTATCATGATGATATTGAGGGAAGTGTTTTTGTTGACCAGGGGCTGATAAACTATAACTTCAATAGTTAAGCTTAAAGCAACTGTGGCCAGGATTGCAATTACGAAAGAAATTATCAATGGAAGTTCAAGGGTTCTGAAAAAGGAAAACATCATATAAGAAGCAAACATATATATTGCTGCGTAAGCTATATGGAAGGTGCGGGTTGTGTTATACACAAGGGCAAAGCCAAGCGACACCAAGGCATATATGGAGCCAAGAATTATTCCGTTTACTATAAATTGCAATATCATATCAGGCCTTGTCCTCCAGAATAGCTATTAAACTTACAATATCGATCGGTTTCCTGAAAAAATGCTTCGCCCCCAGATTTAGCGACTGTTCAGCATAGCTGAACTCCCTGTATGAGCTCATGATAAATGCTGATATTCCTGGTTTGTTCATTTTGATCCATTCCAGTATTTTCAATCCATCGATGTTTTTCTCATCCTGTTCATCCAGTCTGATGTCGAGCAAAGCTGCCTCTATATTCCCTTCCAACAATTTGATAGCATCATTAATATTAGAGGCAGTCGAAATATCAAATTTCTTTTTTAGTGAGATAGCTAGTGATTGGAGGTACATTTTCTGGTCATCGACTATAAGTAGTTTTTTCATTGAGAATAGAATTACTGAAAAGCGAAATGATATACAATAACTATACCTAAGTGTAACATATGATGAATCAGCTTAATTCACGAATTAATATAAAACGGAACTAAATTATTTCGTAAATATCCGAAAAAATTACGGATAATTATTTGTAACGACATTAATTTTATTAAGAATTAATGAACAAAACAAAATGGAGGATTAAGTAAAGACAGCGCTATAAAAATCCATATTCCTGTTAAATATTTCCACAATATAATTCAAGATGCCGTAATAATTATTGAATATTATATTGAACAATAATCCATAAAAGATCAAAGACATTACCAGAATAAAAATAAATGAAAATATATAACCCTGGTAACCGATATCTGTTTCAGTGAACTTATTTGTTCCGGTACTGCTAAAATCCATTTCCAATAACTTATATGAACTTATGATTCTTATATGGTTTGAAGCACATTTTTAATCCTGATTCATTAAAATATTTAGCTATCATGAATTTTATTGTATAAGATTTGTAAAGCTACTAAAAAAAATATATATTTGAAGAATTAATGTGTTTTTGGTTTATTGAAAAAATTATTACATAGCAGGATTATTGTTATTTTTTTCTTCTTCAGCTTTTGTTTTATTGAATTATTGGCTGCTGATACAACTTATCTTGTAATATCATCTGGTTCAAGGAATGGGAATTATTACAAAACGGACTATGGAATCTCACAAATATTAAATGAATCCTTTCCGCAATACCAGATCCATCCTGTCACAAGTTTAGGTTCTGTGGATAATCTCAACAGGTTTAAAGAGGGAGCAACAGATATGTTTATTGTTCAGCGTGATGCTGCGGTTAAAGCATACTATACTGATAAATCCTATCAGAAAATGGAGATCATTATGCCCCTTTTCCCCGAAGCCTTACAGATATTTATTAGAAGTGAAGAGCCAGGGGTGATAAGCTTTTCTGAGTTCAAATCAAAAATTAAGAACAATGAGATAAAAAATTTTGCTATAGGGCCGGAAGGATCAACAACAAGCATAACGACCGAAAAAGTATTGAATCTTTTGGGGATTGAAAAACCTCACAAGGATTTCTTTATTACAAACTCTCCGGGAAAATATATTCAGGAATTTCTTGATGGCAGAATAGATGCCATTGCACTGATTTCATCATATCCTATGGGGCAGTTCAAAGGTACTGATATTGATTCTATTAGTATTGTAAGCTGCAGTAAATCAGAATTAAACTTACTTCTGAACCATCTGAAAGATTTGGATAATATCCCAATATATCTGAGTGATAGTTTGTATCCATTCCTTCTTTCAGATGATACTGTTAATACTATTGGAACCTGGTCATTCCTGGCGGGAAGATCAGGATTAATTGACAGAATTTCTAATTCTAATAATATATCAGCTGTAAAGACAATAATTTCCCAATCAATCAGAACAGAAGGGGCACCACTCGCAATAACTTATGGTAAGAATAGTCAATATTTCCCATATATAAGTGCAGAAGAAAAAGCAATTGTAGATGATTCTGACATCAAATTACAATTCTTTTTCAGGGGACTGCCGATAAGTGATGATTTGAGAGAATTATTATCAATCAGAAAAAAATCAAATATAATTTCCTGGCTAATTTTCAGTACAATATTTTTTGTGTTCCTCTTTGTTCTTATCAGATACCGCAATAGAATTAATTATGGAGCGATATGGCATCGCTATAAGCACTGGATACTTGCAATAGCCGGATTGATTGTTATATATTTTCTAATTGCAGAATTGATCTTTTTTACCGAACAATATTTTTATGATACATATTACGTCAGAAATACCTTCATGGAATTATCACGGGGCGAGCTAAGAAGATGGCTGTTTTTTTATATACTGGCAGATTATCATGAAGGTATATATCCAATAAGTTTGGCAGGGAAAGTATTGGTAACTATTGCCATATACTCAGGCTGGTCCTTATTAGGATTAGCCCTTCTCTTTGAATTATGGTTTAATATTAACAGAAAAAAACGCTTATCAGGGATGAAAGAAGTTAACTTTAAAGAACATTTTGTCATTTGTGGATGGAACAACAGAGCTCCGAAATTAATACTTGATATTATGGAAGCTTTGGGTAAATACGTTCAGGCAACCCTCAATAGAAAAAAAATAGTTGTGATCTGCGAGGAAATGAAAGAGGTCTTATCAAAGGATAATGACCTTAAAAGATTACTTGATAAAGGAAAGCTGGTTTTTATAAATGGTTCAGCTAAAAACCCCGGAGATCTTGTAAGGGCTAATATACATAAAGCAAAGACAGTTGTATTATTGGCTGATGATAACACAAAAGAAGCTGATGAAAGAGTATTACTCTATGCACTTACTATTCAAAACTATTGTAACGAGAAATTTCATGACCAGGAAGATAAAATTCATACGATTGCCCTTGTTAATAGCAAAGAGTTGGAAGAATACTTAATTAAGGCAGATGTTAACGAAATTGTATGTTCAGCTGACCTATCCAATAACCTTATCGCATTAAGCACAATTAATCATGGTATTGCCAATATAATAAGCAGTGCAATTGATTATAATGAAGATAATGAGTTTTATACAATTGACCTAAGAGTCAGGAAATCGTTAATAGGTAAGACGTTTAAGCAATTATTTGATGAACTGCATAAAAGAGATATACTTTTACTTGGAATAAAATCTGCTCTTTACGAAGATGGTGTAGAGGTAGTAGAACCAGAAGATATTGAAAAAGAACTGGATGAGAAAACACAGATTATTCTAGCTGAAAATCCGAATCAGAATATTACCGAGAGATTAACCCGGCAGTATATGATCAATCCCTATGGAATAGAGAAATATTATAAAACAGATGAAGATGATCAGCTAATAGTTTTGGCAAGGAATGGGAAGGATATAGAGAAGATAGAATAGTTTTTAATTGTGTAAAAAGTTTATTTTCATGTACATTAATATATAAAAACCTTAAACTAATATTAATCTTAAAATCTTAAAATTATGAAAAAACAAATCTTTTACTACACAGTTCTTTTGCTGATCTCCGTGTTCATCGGTTTTTCAGCATGTAAATCATCAAAGGTTTCAAGAACAGAATTAGATTTACCATGTCACGGTAAAGATTTCAGATCCGCCGGACAACATCTGTTTGCGTCATCTACAGCTACCAGGAAAGACAAAGAGTCAGCAATTACCTATGCAAATCTGAGGGCTCGTGAAAACCTTGCTAAGAGTTTAAACTCGACAATTAGGTTTGCCACTGAAGGATACAATAAGAATTTTATGGATAATGAAACAGAAGACACAAAAAAGCAATTAAGAGATTATGCGTTTGATTATGGAAAAGCTCACTTAAGCAATGTTTATACTGTTTGCGAGAAAATTTTTGAAAGGAGTGATGGTAAATATGAGTTTTATATAGCTCTGCGAATTGATAACGACACATTGATGCAGACTTTTAAGCAAGGTTTAAAGGATGCTGAAATTAACCTTGATATGGACATGATGAATTTTCGAAAGTTGTATGAACAGAAACTGGAGGAAGATCTTAAGTAATTTTGCATGAGGCATTGGAATATTCTGAAGCGACTTGTATTTCAGCTGTTGATTATTGCATTACCATTCACAGCAAATTCACAGAAAATACAAACTATAACTGCTGAAGGGAAGGCTACCAGAGGAGAAAATGAAACACAGGATGAGGCAATAAAAAGAGCCTTTCAGGATGCACAGTTTAAAGCATCCAGGCAGGTTGGAGAATTTGTGCATTTCGAGGAAATGCTTTTAGAATGTGTTATAGATGAGGAGTCCACAACGGATTATTATAATTTTGTAGATATTGTTTCTACTTCTGTATTAAATGAGATTACTCATTCGATAGTTGAATCCTATGATCATGAAAAGGAAGCCGAAAGGTACACAGTTGTTGTTACATTCGAATTCAACACAGATGACTTAAAGAAAGGTTATTGCTCTTTTGTTGAAGAAACAAAAAACCAAAAGCTGGACATCCTTAATAAGGTGATTCTACAATATTCCAGGCGACTTTACATCCTTGATTCATTACTCGAGATAGGTGAAAGTGAGACAGCAAAATACATAAGTTCACTTTCCGAAGCATCAGGATTATATAACCTTATTTCATCAGATGTAGAAATCAAAGGTGGAGAAATTTCTCAAATTATCGAGAAACAAAATGAGATATATCTTGGCCTTATTGATGTTTATATTGACCGGCTGGAAAATTTGTTTACAAACAGATACTATCTCAATTACCCAATTATAAACAAAAGAACCTTTATCGAGGATTATGAAGTTAGGAAGCGAAATCGCTACATGGTTAAATATTCTATAAGCTGGAAATGGGACAACCAGTACAAACAGGAAATATCAGAGGTCAAAGATCGGATCGAGAACCAGATACCTGTGAAGTATCAACCTTATTTATTAAAACAGTTTCAGAGTCTGGACAGAAAATACACCAATCTGATAATTGTTAATGATCCTGAAGGCTCAAATAAGTTTGAAGTATACCTGAAACCAACCTATTATCGAATATTTGCGATATTGAGAAATGAAAATGGACTTCGGATTGGGAAAACACTCTTCAGAAATGATCTTGCAGCTAGCAATATAGAAACCCAAAACAACCTAACTTATTCTAACGAATTAATTCTAAGCAGGAATAAGAACAAAGACTTGCAGTATGTTAACATTAAATATAAAAAGAATTGTCTTTTTACCAGGCTGTTTGGTATTAGATTAGAAGTTAAGTATGATCATTTCTTTAATGTATATTATGAACGTGATTCAATCACTTTCCGGAACTATTATGATTATCAATATTATGGAATCTCACCTTCTTTGTTTATAAACGTTAGATTATACGGCCCAAACCAAAATCTTAATTCTTCACGTTTGAGATTTGGAGCATTGGCTAATATCCTTTCATCAACTCAGGATGAATTAGACAAGAATAAGTTAATTTTTAGTATTGCCCCTGCTTTTGCTTTTGAATTTGGAAAAACAAGTAAGAGGTCTTTTAAAGGATTCGGGTTATTGTATTCCCCAAAATTTTATAATCTTAATGAAGACGAGTCACACCCATCACCAGCAAGTTCATATAAAGACACCCATGAATTCCAATTTTACCTTTTATTTGGAGGCTTAAGCATAGGTGCCACCTATCACCGTTCTTTCAAATATGATTTTAATGGTTTTGGAGTGAGATTGGGATATGGGATATTTTGAGGATATTAAACAGGATATATCAATGGATCTTCATGACAAACCTAACCTCCTTCTTCTGGAACAATCTGATCTATATGAAATTATTATCGGTTTTGTTTTTCTGACTTATAAATCTTAACTGCAAAATATGAGAAAAATAAATTTATCCTTTGGATCATTGATAATCGCAGCAATATCATTTCTATTTACTGGCTGTGATTTCACTTCAAGGGAATATCCCGGATTTGATAAATCTGAAAGTGGTGTGTATTACAAATTTCACAATTCAAATAGGGGGGACAAAGCAACAATTGGTGATTTTGTTACCCTTGTGATGATATATAGGACAGAAGATTCAACCATTTTCGATAGTCGAGCAAATCCCACTCCAATGAAAATATCTTTGAATTCCTCAGATTATAAAGGAGATATTTATGAAGCAATTGGAATGATGGCTGAGGGAGACAGTGCAAGTTTTATTATGAGTGCTGATTCTTTTTTCCTTAAGACCTCCCGTCAGACCAGGCTCCCTGACTTTATTAAAAGCAATTCTATCCTCTTTTTTGACATTAAATTAGTTGAAATCCAATCAAAGGCAGATTATCAAAAGGAAATAGATAAAGAAAAAAAGGAAAGAGAAGCAAAAGACCATGAAATAGAGAATCATGAATTATCATTGCCACACAAGCATTATAATATAGATTCCTTAATGGAAGTTAATGATGTTGATCGTATAGTGTTGGAATATAGAGAAAAAGGAGAGAAAGATTTGTTGGATATACAATTACAAATACCTAATAACGTCCCAAGGATAGTATATGATGTCTGCCCGGGTGAATGTTGTTATTGGGGTCGTATGTATGCTTTATGTAAAATACCGGTCTATCGCGATGATGATAAAAACAGCAAGATTGCTTTTAAAATAAAGAAAGGTGAAAAGTATACAGAAATAACAGGTAATATTCATACGATACCCGGAGTTGCTAAAATAAATGAAACATTCTCTTATTCCGATATTACTTTTAAAAAAGGGGATACAATATATATACTTTATCACAGAGGCGAAGGCAATTATGAGATCTGGTATGATTCAAAAAATATTGATATGTCAATTTTTGATTATGGATTAGATGTAATTGCAAAGCCTGTTATTACTTATTGGGTAAAAATAAAGACTCAAAAAGATAAATTCGGTTGGATCCTAGAGGATAACACAAAGTCTGAAGGTTACATTCCTGGTTAATCCTGGTCCGCGCTATTTTAGTTGATAATCGATGATACTGACCTTGCAATATAGTTTAATTATATGCATCTTTTCTTCGCTATTCAAGGATAGATTATTTTTTTTGCAATTCCAATAAATGACAAAAAATCAGGGATGCTTTTATTACTAGAAAAGAAATAACCTCAAAACAAATCGAAAATGTGGATACATGATAAGATCAATGTAGAAGAAATCCTAAAAGAGGTATATGGTGTTATCAATGTAAAGTTGATTTCGCTAAAATCCGTTTCTAAAATTAATTACAAGACCACTGGTACCTGTAAAATATTATATCAGTTCTTACATGCTCCGGCATTAACAAGAATTGCATTTATACATTTCGCCAAGAAGAATGTTAAACTGATGCAGATAGGAGATCTCAATGATTTTTGCCTTCCATTTCAGATGTGGGCCCGTGCAAATGGATTTAAGGCTCCTCAAATATGGAGGACTATAGAGAATAAAGTTCTTTGGGAGTATAAAGACTATCATGGTTACATAGAATTTAATCAAGCAGGTGTTACAGTTGCTAATCTCTCACAGGAACAATTGTCCATGTTGGGTAATTGGATGGGGGCACTGCATAGAATATCCGGTAGTTTTAAAAATCACAATGAAAGAATGATACATCTTAATCTTGAGATGATTCACCTTCGATGGTCTGAAACACTTTTACCCTTAATAAGCGATTCAAATATCAATGAAACTGATGACAGGTTTTTTCTTCACAAATGGCTTAACAAGGAAGAGAATATGAAACTTATTTCTAATTTAAATGATGAGCTGAGAGAAGGTAGTAAAGCATTAGACAATAAGTATAAGATCCACATACACGGTGATTTGAACGCAGATAATTTGCACTGGAACAAAGATTACAACAAAATTCATGGATGGCTTGACTGGAAAGGCAGTCGATTTGATTTTCCAATAGCAGATCTAATAGTTCCTTTGAGAAAGCTTGTGATTGGAGAGGGAGGTATTGATACACAATTTACTGAGGAAAGACTGAAATCATTCGCTGATGGCTATCGGGAGTCTTTTGGAAATATTCCTGATGATCAGTTAAGAATGCTGGTTCCTGCTTTACTAATATCTGACATTTCATTTTTTACCTGGCAGATGAAAGAACCGATCTACATAAACCGGGCGATGACCAGAGTGAAAGATTTTGCCGGAATATTGGATCGAAGATCCTTAATAGAAAAAGCCTTTTCCATTTAGAATGGATATCTCCTTATTATGAGCAAAACCATATTTTTCCCTTACAGTAATGAGAAGCAATTTGATTTTTTGTACAATCGGTGTAATAAAAACGATATTGTCATCTTCAATTTCCCAGGGAGTAGACCAAACTGGGTGAATTGTTTAAGAGAAAAGGGCGTTGAAGTTTTAGCTTATATTTCCGTTTATAAAATACTTATTATATCAGAATTGGATGAATCAAACGGGTTTTCCTATGGATCGGTATCAAAAGAAGAAGTTGAGATGAATCCTTTCTGGAGATCAACTGCCATTGACAAAACAGATAGAATATCAGAATTGGAAAAAATTTCAATATCTGAAAGTGGGGAGTTGATTCGTCCATTTAGGAAAGCTGATTATAAAAAAGGATGGTACCAAACATGTCTGCATTCGAAGAAACTAGAAAAACAGATAATAAATGGAATAGATAACCTATTCAACGCCATTAAAATCAGCGGGATCTTTATTGATAATGTTGTTTCCAGGCTGGATAGCTGTATCCATTGCATGGGGATAAATGATAATCTACTCGTAAGGCAACAGAGTATTTTAACAGAAATTTATAATAACCTGAAAAGAACAAAGAAGAACAGTTTGATCTATTTAAATACCGGACGTCGAACTCTTTTCGAACCAATAATTCCAGCGGATATGTATGTTTCAGAGAATTTCTGCTTCGGAGATTCTACATCTCAAAATCAATCATTAACATTTGCTGGAAAAGTTTATACGAGTGAAATGTCTTTTTACCTTGATGTTGTGACTGTCAGGGATGAACTTTTTAGAAGAGGAATTATGTTACTTGGATACACCAAGATAAACGGAAATATCTCAGAAACTTTGCTCAAAGAGAGATTAGACCTGGCCCATAAACTTGCTGTCAGACTTGACATTCAATGGACATTCAGAATTACTTTCATCTCAATCGAAAGGAAAAAGGAAATTTTAAATAAATTAGGAGGTCTGAAAGAATATGGGATGTGAACCTTTCAGTTATCTTGTTTATTTCTGTTTCTAAGATTTAGACACAAACACATCTGTCTTATTCACATCCTGGCATATAGATACAACCTCTTCGAACGTGAGAAAATGCTTAAATTTTCTATTATAGCTTCCTTCTTTGAGTTTAGGGACAATCCACTCCCTGGTTGGGTTTTTTAGATCATCAAAGTTATCCCAATTATTTTGCCAAACATCATACGGACGGTCTGTTTGATATATTGTTTTAAACCCCCAGCTTTCGAATCTACTTGCAGTGTCCATTGATATAGATTGTTGAATCATCCCTAACGAAGTCAGATATTCGCCAGTCTTTTCATAAAACGGTATTGTATTAAGCCATTTTCTGAAATGATCAAGGAAAGTATCTGCTCCGTATTGAAAATTATATACGGGGATTCTCAGGAACTCAGCCTCATAATATGGATGACACGCCCAATAATTATGAAATGTTATACCTTCAGGTCGTAGAAAGTTTTTCTCATATAATTTTGCAAAAGAAACCGCCGGGATGAAACAACTCCAATCCCCTGTATGTATAGTAGCTGTATTTATGTTTCTCTCATGGCAATATTTTTGTAATAGTAAAATCTGTTCATCCTCCATTGAGAATTCCCAATGTGGAATCATGTCGTTAGTTTTGCAATACCCTCTCTTTTCAGGGAAATCCAAAAGTGCTCGATAATGACTATTTTCTTTCGCATGGAAATCAACACCATTGATACTAATATTTCCTTTTGAATAAATCCTTGAGGTTCCATGAATAGGTCCTTTACCTTGATTGCTACCAAAAATTATTACATTTTTTGCCTGATTAATAATTTCTGCATATAAATGTCCAAGGTTAACTGGTTTTATCCAAACACATAGGTCTGGCCAGTCTGTTTCATAGCCAACAACATAGATGTTATCTGTTGAGATTCTTTCCTCAACAAACCTTAGATCTGGAGCCGAAGCAATAAACTGACTTGGTAGAATTGGAGCATTTAAAACTCTGCCCAGATAACATGCCATTTCAAGTCCGGGGCTGATGATTAAATTTTCATAACCATTATTTGGACAATTTTCATACAGGTCAATTATATATTTAATTGACGGTTGAGGGTATTCAACAGATACCTGTGGTTGACCATATAACGTTTCCATTACCCCTGAAGTACGGAAGTAGGTTGGAGAGGTTTTCTTTGTCAAATAACCCAGACTTTTCACCACCATAGTAAATGTTTTGTATCCAAACTCTGTCATTAGCACAGGTATTCCGTTTACTTCTCTCTCAATCAATGATACTCTGGTGGCTTTTTTTGCCTTACTATTAAATTTTTGCATTATTCTTATTGATCAATATTATTATGCTATTTTAGCTTTGATTATCCCGTTTAATAGTAATTGAGAAATTTCAATATTATTCAAACATCACCTGCATGGTCATGAATAGGATTAAATCTAGAAGTTTTCGATTTATTATTTGGATCAGGCATTTTCTATGTTGATCAGATTATCCAAAAATTGAATTATAAAAATCCATATTCTGATTAAATATCTCAACAACGTAATGCCAGATACCAGTGTAATTATGAAATATTATATTAAATAATAACCCATAAAAAAACAATGACATAGTAAATATAAAAATAATAGAAAATATATAACCTTCATATGCGATATCTGTTTCAGTATACTCATTGGTCCTTGCTAGAAAAAATCCATCTTTATACCATTGGCTGCGGATCTCGGAATAGAATGTTGCAAAATAAAATGTTATCCACATTCCAACCCAAATATCCCACCATAGAATAAAATCGGGATTAAGAAAAGGACGTACTAAGGTAAAGATCATAGCAAACAGCGGAAAATAATATGGAGCAAGGCTTATCATGTGTGCACTTAAAGCATTATTTATTCTGCCTTCAGAATCGACATATCCACCATCATACCTGGTGATTACGAATTTGGTAATTCTGTGAAAAAACAATAAAGCCATAAATGCATGAGTTGCTTCATGCTCAAAGGTTGAGAATCCAATAATCTTATTTACAAGCCAGGCAAAAGGAATTCCAATTGCAAAGCCAAGAAATAAGAATTTATATACAGAGAAATTATCAAATAAATATATCATTGTTTTTAAAAAGGAAATGGCAAGGCCTGGTAGGATAAAAACTAGTAACAGAGACATGGCAAACTTGTCGGATTCAAATCTGCCATTCTTAAAGCTGCCAATTATTATTATGGTAAGTAAAATACCTATTATAACTAATTTGATAATTGAACCTGTATCACTAAGATCCATAAGTTGCTAATATTATTTATGATATTAAACAGCTATTTCTTGATTGATTATTTTCACTTACCACCTTGCTTTATAGCCTCTCACATCAAAATGTACTGTTCTAGTACCTGGATACTTCCCAATCCCTCCTTTATCTTTGATAACTTTGTTATCCAAAATATCTAAAATGATCCTTTTATCTTCTTTATTAATCTTACCATTTTTACCAACATCTTCAACTGAGATATCAAGAGCAGCACCTCCAATATGCCAGCTCAATGAAGAACCACCGATTAATTCATTATAATAAGGATGCCTGTATCCACTAATAATTTTTAGAGCATTATAATCATGGTCAAGCAATTTCAATTCATTTTGTAACTCTAAAAGCTTATGTAAAACTTTTATACGAATATTCAGATAAATGAATTCTCTCTGCCCAAGTATAAGCTCTATATAATATTTATCTTTTGGAACTAAATTCTTTATTCTGAATTTATTTACAACAAATTTGTATAGATCGTTTCGGTTAACCTTATAGTATTTACAATCCTTTACTATTGTATCATATTTGGGATTTAGTGATTTTGTATATTTTAAGTATGATGAATCCAGTTCACTTAATCCATATTCTTCAAAACTTTTGAAGAGTGAATCTATTTCACAGGATTCTACTATAAATTCATTTGCATTTAAAAAGTCAAACTTATATTGAAAAAACATATCCCTCAATTTCCAATTACCGGACAGAGTGTTATCAGAAAATAAAAGTACACAATAATTGGTAACTACCCGTACATAAGATTCGGTAATCATAAATACATAATTCATTAAGGAGAGGGATATTGCCCTCGAGGGCAATATCCCTCTCCTTAACAT